>Ga0224508_10001087_pt1 | contig 24801 bp, 27 predicted proteins | sample SF_Jan12_sed_USG_4_FD_170157 | JGI IMG/M metagenome (GOLD analysis project Ga0224508, IMG submission 170157) | Sediment microbial communities from San Francisco Bay, California, United States - SF_Jan12_sed_USGS_21 | ecosystem: Environmental > Aquatic > Marine > Sediment | place: USA... | reverse complement strand
ACCAACGGCGCGGTGCAGATCGACGGCGCCTTCAACCTGAACAGCGGCACGCTGAATCTCGTCAACGGCGGAACCCTGATAAACCTGAACAACAACTGGCGCGGCGGCACCATCGCAGGCGGCGCGCCGCTGGTGCTCGGCGTCACACCGGGTGACACCACGCTGAACCTGAGCGGCGCGGCCGACAAGACTCTCGCCACACTAACGCTCGACATGAACCTCAACGATATCAATGCCTCCGGTAGCGGCAACCTGGTGCTTGCCAACGGCGCCACCATAGACAACACCGGCGGCCTGAGCTTCATTCACAGCGGCAATGGCGACATTATCGGTACTGGCACCTTCATCAACAGCGGCGGCCTGTTCCGCAACCTGTCGGGCCAGACCGAGATCGGTCCCAACGTCGAATTCATCAACGATGCGGTGAGTACTGTCTTGGTGGACAGCGGCAGGCTGGTGATGCGGGACGGCGTTACCTCGGCCCCCGATCTCGGAATCTACAATGTCGGCGCCGGCGGCGTACTGGAGATCGCCGCCGATCGCACTTTTGGCGACAACGTCGACGGTATCCTCAGTTCGTTCGGCACGATCCATGTCAGCGGTACCGCCACCGCCACCATGGCCTTGCCTTCCGGCCAGCTTGTCACTAACGGACTGGTAGTGGATGCCGCTGCTACGCTGGCGGGCAACCCGGTCACGGTGCTATCGGCATTCCAGTGGGACGGCGGCGCCCTGCCTGGCCAGTTGACCACGGCCAGCGGCAGCAGGATGTTGGTTACCGCGGCAGCCGCGACTTTGCCGTTGATATCGAACATCAACGGCGACGTCTTTTTAGCCAATCCTCTCGCTACCGACCTGGATCTGAACGGCAACACGTTGCAGCTGGTTAACGGTTCAATTCTGAGCGGAGTAGGTATTGTAAGGGGTAACGTCGACAACAACAGCGGCGTGGTGATAGCGGGCGGCGTGGATAATCCGGACATCCTTACCATTGACGGCAACTATTCGCAGGGCGCCGGTTCCGCGCTGGTGGTCGAAGTGTTCAACAACGGCTTCACCACGGTATCGGATCAGCTCGTCGTCGTTAACGGCACTACCAACCTGGGCGGCGGCGCGCTGGTCATCGGTTTCAAGACCAATTCCCTCGGGCTGGTTACCTCTAACTTCATCCCGCTTGATCCACAGGGCGGAATTAGCGGCAATTTCACCCGCATATTCGACGCCGGCGGCAATATCCTGTTCCTCGATTTCAACGCCGGTGTGTTCACGGTGCTGGGTACGACGCCGAAAATCCCGGATGCGGTTATCGATGACCTGATCAGCTTCGCCAGGGAGAGCGAAGCGTTTGCGGAGGCGGTCGCCAGTAATAAATCCGAAGCCGAACAGGTGATGGAAGAGTTGCTCGATAACAAAGAGCAGGAGCAGGGCAGCCTGGTCTGTAATTAGTGCTTTAAATCGCGCCTCATCGGCTCTATTCTTTGCGCTATACACGAATCGCGGGTGTCTCCTCACCCGAGGGGGCAATACCAATGGGAAATAAAACGCCGCTTTACCAGTGTCATGTCGACGCCGGCGCCAGGATTGTCGACTTCTTCGGCTGGGACATGCCGATCAATTACGGATCGCAAATCAAGGAGCACGAAGCGGTGCGCCAGGATGCCGGCATGTTCGATGTTTCGCACATGACCGTGGTCGACGTCAGCGGTAGCGAGGCGAAAGCCTACCTGCAACGCCTGCTCGCCAACGACGTGGATAAACTGAAGCTGCCGGGCAAGGCCCTGTATAGCTGCATGCTCAACGAGCAGGGCGGCGTGATCGACGATTTGATCGTCTATTACCTGCGCGATAATTTTTATCGAGTGGTGATCAATTCGGCGACGCGGGAAAAAGACCTGGCCTGGCTCGATCGGCAGTCTCAGGATTTTTCCGACCTCGGCGTCAAGTTCCGCGACGACGTCGCCATGCTGGCGGTGCAGGGACCGAACGCGCGCGACAGGGCCATCGCCCTGTTTGCCGACTACCAGCAGGACAGCCTGCGCCAGCTGGTTCGTTTCCAGGCAGCCGAGTTCGACGACTGCTTCGTCGGGCGCACCGGCTATACCGGAGAGGACGGCTTCGAGATCATGATGCTGGCGGAGCAGATGCCCGAGATGTGGGCGCGTTTGCTGGAGGCGGGCGTTGTCCCCTGCGGGCTTGGCGCGCGCGATACGCTGCGGCTGGAAGCGGGAATGAACCTTTACGGCGCGGATATGGATGAAAGCACCAGTCCGCTGGTGTCGGGCCTGGGCTGGACCCTGGCCATGGCCGACGAACGCGATTTCATCGGCAAGCAGGCTCTGCTCGACCAGCGGGCCGCGGGAGTCCAGCAAAGTTTTGTTGGTCTGTTATTATTAGACAAGGGCGTTTTGCGCAACCACTTAAGGGTAGTGACCCCGCAAGGTGATGGAGAAATCACCTCGGGTAGTTACTCGCCGACACTGCAGCAGTCGATCGCCATGGCGCGCGTGCCGGCGGGCGCGGCAGGTCAGGTCGAGGTAGAGGTTCGCAACAAAATGCTGAAAGCCGAAATTGTGAAACTTCCCTTTGTGCGCGAGGGGAAATCCATGTTAACCGAAGGGGGTAATAATAAATGAGCGAAGTGCCATCAGAACTGAAGTTTTTATCTTCACACGAATGGGTCCTGATTGAAGACAAGGTCGCAACGGTTGGCGTCAGCGATCATGCCCAGGAATTGCTGGGTGACCTGGTTTACGTCGAATTGCCCGAGATTGGCAGTGCGGTTTCCGCGGGTGACTCGGTCGGCGTGATCGAATCGGTCAAGGCCGCATCCGACACTTATGCCCCGGTCAGCGGTGAAGTGATCGAAATCAACGAAGAACTGGAAGGCGCGCCCGAAAGAATCAATCATGATCCTTACGGTGATGGCTGGATGTACAAGATTTCAATGGAAGATGCGGAAGAAGTCAGCGATTTGCTCGATGCCAATGCCTATTCGGATACTATTGCCGACGAAGAATAAAACCGGATTCTACCGTGCTCGCTAGCGCGCTGCCCGATTCCCTGCAATCGGAGATCGAGCTTGCACGGCAACCGGGGCTGCGGGCGCGGGAAGTAATGTATCCACTCAGCATCGCTGGGTTCGACCCGTTGGTGCCGAATTTGCAGGCATGGCTGGCGCTGGTGCCAGAATCCTGTCTGAATCGGGATTTGCCGGATTCCGGGGCGCAGTAGAATGACCAAGGGCAGTAACCACGGTATCGCAAGAATCATCAGGGCGACGAGATTTTCGTGGCTCGGAATTGTTGCCGCTTATCGTAACGAGGCAGCTTTTCGCGAAGAAATCTGGCTCTGTGCGGTGATGATTCCACTGGGTTTTTACCTCGGTGACGGAGGGGTCGAAAAAGCCCTGCTGGTAGCCAGCGTGCTGCTGCTGCCGTTGGTGGAAATTCTCAACTCGGCGCTGGAAGCGGTGGTGGACCGGTTCGGTGGCGAACAGCATGAACTTTCGGGACGCGCCAAGGACATGGGTTCCGCCGCGGTTGGGTTCGCTATCGCGATAATGGTAATCGTCTGGGCGCTGGTACTATTCTTTTGAGGCTACCCGGGCATCCCTCAAATAGAGGTCATCCCAAAAAATAGAGGTCATCCCCGCGCAAGCGGGGATCTTGTAACAGGCCCCGGTTTACCGTATAGAGATTCCCGCTTGCGCGGGAATGACCTAGGCCCGGTACTAACCGGTCACATAGGTAACACACTAACCCGGACACTAATAACAGATTCCCGTGTTCGCGGCGCTCCGACGCAGCGCAATGACGCCGGACTCGCGGGATGGCATCAACTTCATCGGTCGACACTCAGGCTATTACGGTTTCCAGTTCGGCCAGCAAGTCCTCGATATTATCGATCGGCGCGCGGCAGCTGAAGCCCTCGCAGATCCAGGCGCTGCTGCCACCTGCGCTGGTTTTTTGCGCTATCTCCTGCGGCAGGCCCTCGATATCGTTGGCGATGAAAAATGCCGATTGATCGGGTTTTAAACGCGGCAATATCTGCTCGCGCCATTGCGCCAGATGCTGCTGCTCGGCACGCACGATAATTTGCTGCGGCGGCCGGTTTATCGCCTCCAGCAGGGCGATAAATCCGGCGGCGTGGAATGGCGTCTGGTGCAGATTGTCGGCCACCGATTGCAGCGCTTTTTCGGCGCTTTGCGTGTAGCTATGCTGGCCAATCAGTATTCCGAGGCGATGCAGCGCCAGCGCCGCTACCGCGTTACCGCTGGGCATGGCTTCGTCCTGCCAGGACTTCGGCCGCTGAATCAGTTTTTCGTGGTCGACGGCGGTGAAATAAAAACCGCCGTGGATGTCGTCGGCAAACAGTGCCAGTAATTGGTCGGCGAGCTCGACCGCAAATGCCAGCAAATCGTTGTTCCATTCGAACTGCAGGCAATCGAGTGTCCCCTGCAGCAGATTCGCGTAGTCGTCGAGATAGCCCGGCAAGTGTTTACCCGAGCGCCTGCCGAGCGCCAGCAGGCGTCCTTCATGCCAGCATTCATCCCGCAGCGCCCGCAGACAGCGGCTGGCGATATCGAAGTAGTCCGGGCGCATGAATACCCGCGCGGCGCTCGCCAGGCCCCGAATCGCCAGCGCATTCCAGCCCGTCAACAGCTTGTCGTCGAGGCCAGGCGGGATGCGTTTTGCGCGAACCTCGAGCAATTGCCGGCACAGTTGCTGATGTTGGTGGCGGTAGTCGTCCTCATCCAGCGTAAACCGCTCGAGCACCTGCTGAACGCCATGGTAGTCGTGTAAATGCCACTTGCCTTCGAAGTTGGCCGCCTGATCGAGGCCGAAGCGGTAAGCGAAGGCGGGGTAGGCCGCCTCGCCAATAATCTGTTTGAGCTGGGTCGGCTGCCACAGGTAGTACTTGCCTTCGACGCCCTCGGAATCCGCGTCGAGCGCTGCGTAAAAAGCGCCTTCGGGGCTGCGCATATCGGCTTCGAGCCAGCTAACGATGCCTTCGACCGCGTCGCCATAGAGCCTGTTGCCAGTCAGGCGGTAGGCCTGGGCGAACACCTGCAGCAACTGCCCGTTGTCATACAGCATTTTTTCGAAATGCGGGATCATCCATTTATCGTCCACCGAGTAACGGTAAAAGCCGCCGGCGAGGTGATCCTGGATGCCGCCCCGCGCTATCTGTTGCAGGCTGAAGTCGATAGCCCGGTACAGCGGATCCGCGGGCTGCTTGTCGAAAGCGCGCTGCAGCGCCTGCAGCAGGATGGCCGGTTGCGGAAACTTGGGCGCGCGTCCGAATCCGCCCAATTCGGCATCGTGGGCCTTTAGCAGCTGGGTCTCGAAGCTGGCCACGGCAGCGATATCGGCGCCGAACTGATTCTGGCTTTCACGCAGATCGATTTCGATCAAGGCCTGCTGGATGGCCTGTCCCTGCTGGCTGATTTTCTCCGGTTCCTGCTGGAATATCTCGACCAGTCGTTGCAGCAGATCGGTAAAGGCAATCATGCCGTACTTCGGTTTGTCGGGAAAATAGGTGCCGCCGAAAAACGGCAGCTGATCCGCCGGCGTCAGAAACATGGTCAGCGGCCATCCGCCCGGCCGCTGCGCCATCAGCTGATGTGTGGTCTGGTAGATGCGGTCGATATCGGGGCGTTCCTCACGGTCGACCTTGATATTGATGAAGTGCCGATTCATCAGTGCCGCGGTTGCCTCGTCCTCGAAGGATTCGTGCGCCATTACGTGACACCAGTGGCAGGCGGAATAGCCGATCGACAGCAGGATCGGCTTATTCTGTTGACGCGCCAGCTCCAGTGCCTGCTGTGACCAGGGCAGCCAGTCCACCGGGTTATCGGCGTGCTGGCGCAGGTAAGGGCTGGATTCTTCTGCGAGCGCGTTAGGCATATGTCTGCAATTAGTCTAAGACCGTGCGATAATAGCACCCTGATCAGGCAGGCTCATGAGTTTGAATCAGATAATTTCGCAATGATAGCATTTCCCTCGATAGATCCCGTCGCCGTCTCGCTAGGGCCGGTCAAGGTCCACTGGTATGGTCTGATGTACCTGTTCGCCTTTGCCAGCGCCTGGTGGCTGGGTAAACGCCGCGCGCGTCACGACTGGACCCCGGCGCAACCGGAGCAGATCGACGATCTCATTTTCTACGGCGCACTCGGTGTGGTGCTCGGCGGGCGTCTCGGTTCGGTGCTTTTCTATAACTTCGACAGCTTCCTGCAAAATCCACTGTACCTGTTCAAGATCTGGGAAGGCGGCATGTCGTTCCATGGCGGGTTCATCGGCGTGGCGCTGGCAATGGAGCTGTATCGCCGCAGGCTCGGCTGCCGCTATTTCGAGCTCACCGATTTCATCGCGCCGCTGGTGCCGTTGGGGCTCGCCGCCGGGCGTTTCGGTAACTTTTTAAACGCCGAGCTGTGGGGTGCGCCGGGTAAGGTACCCTGGGCTATGAAGCTGTCCTGCGAGCAGTTTCCGCCCGATCGCTATGTCGACTACGCCGGACCCCTGTGCTTCAGTGCGCGTCACCCGACGCAACTCTACGAAATGCTGTTCGAAGGGGTAATACTGTTCGTCGTGCTGTGGCTGCTGTCGGCAAAACCGCGGCCTACGATGACGATTACCGGGATGTTTTTGTTGCTCTACGGTCTCGCGCGCAGCGGCGTCGAGTTCATTCGATTGCCGGATGCCCATATCGGCTATCTGCTCGGCACCGATTGGTTAACCCGGGGCATTGTATTATCGGTGCCAATGATTATAGTTGGGCTTATCCTGATGATACTGGCGAAAAGGAACCAAAATGCGGCAATATCTTGACCTGATGCGGCATGTGCTCGACCACGGTAGCGAGAAGACAGACCGCACCGGAACCGGCACCCTGTCGGTTTTCGGATACCAGATGCGCTACGATCTGGCCCAGGGTTTTCCGCTGATCACGACCAAGAAGCTCCACCTGCATTCGATTATCCACGAGTTGCTGTGGTTCCTGCAGGGCGATACCAATATAGCCTACCTGAAGCAGAACAAGGTGCGGATATGGGACGAATGGGCCGATGAAAACGGTGATCTGGGGCCCGTTTACGGGGCGCAATGGCGTTCCTGGCGCGCGCCCGACGGCCATGTGATAGACCAGATTCAGCAGCTCCTCGACAATATCAGGCACAGCCCGGATTCGCGCCGCCTGATCGTCAGCGCCTGGAATGTCGGTGAAATCGAAAACATGGCGCTGCCACCCTGTCACGCCTTTTTCCAGTTCTATGTCGCCGATGGGCGACTGTCCTGCCAGCTGTATCAACGCAGCGCGGATATTTTTCTGGGAGTGCCGTTCAACATCGCTTCCTATGCGCTATTGTTGATGATGGTGGCCCAGGTAACCGGTCTCGAGGCAGGCGATTTCGTACACACGCTGGGTGATGCTCATCTCTACACCAATCATTTGCCGCAGGCGCGCCTGCAGCTCGAACGCGAGCCGTTTGCGCTGCCGACCATGCGACTGAATCCGGCGGTGGATGACCTCTTCGGATTCAGTTTCGAGGATTTCGAACTCGAAAATTACCATTTCCACGAACACATCAAGGCGGCCGTCGCAGTATAGTATGGCCCTGCTACCAGGGGATTATGTAGATCAGATGAATGAACCAGATCTAAACAATATCGAGGTCGGCGTCGAAACTCGATATATCGAGGATCAGTCGAATCCCGAACAGAATTATTACGTTTTTGCCTACACCATTACGATTCAGAACCGGGGCAGGCAGGCGGCGCAGCTGTTAACCCGCCATTGGGTGATTACCGATTCCAATCAGAAAGTACAGGAAGTCCGCGGTGATGGCGTTGTCGGTGAGCAGCCGCTGTTGAAACCGGGAGAACAGTTCGTTTATACCTCGGGTACCATGCTCGAAACCGCGGTCGGCACGATGAAAGGCAGTTATCAAATGCTGGCCGACGATGGCTCTCACTTCGACGCGGAGATCGACGAGTTCGTGCTCTCAACTCCCCGGGTTCTACACTAGACGTTTGCGTCAGTGGCAATATACGCGATAGGCGACGTCCAGGGCTGTTACAGCGAGCTCTGCAGACTCCTCGAAAAGGTGAATTTCGATCCTGCCGTCGATACCCTGTGGTTTTGCGGCGACCTGGTCAACCGTGGTCCTGAATCCCTGCAAACCCTGCGTTTCGTCAAGTCACTGGGAAAAAGCGCGCTCACCGTGCTCGGTAATCATGACCTGCATTTGCTGGCGCTTCACCACGGCGTACATAAAGTTCGTATCACCCGCGATCTGCAGAAAGTACTCAGAAGCCCGGATCGTGACGAACTGATGCACTGGCTGCAGTCGCAGCCCCTGCTGCATTATGACAAGCAGCACAAGTCGGTGGTGGTGCATGCCGGCATCCATCCCGAATGGGGGCTGAGCAAGGCAAGGAAACTCGCCGCGGAGGTCGAATCGGTGCTGCGTGGTGGGGAGGCCCGCCGGTTTTTCAATAAAATGTATGGCAACAAACCCGGCGCCTGGTCGGATGAACTCACTGGCAACAAACGCCTGCGTTTCATTACCAATACCTTTACCCGGATGCGCTACATCGACAACCAGGGAAAGCTCAACTTCACCGTCAATCGCGTGGAACGACGATACCTGCGCAGAAACCTTACCCCCTGGTTCCAATGCAATGCGCGTCTGCGCGAAGACGTGCGCGTGGTGTTTGGCCACTGGTCGACGCTGCCGGTTGGCTGCTATGGGCGATATTTTGCGCTCGACGGCGGTTGTGTCTGGGGTGGCCACCTGGTCGCGCTCAGGGTCGATTTCGATGCCGAGGACTGGTTTTTTGTCGATTCCCACACCAAAAAACCGATAAAAACTGCTAAATAATAAGGATAATTAATTCACTTTTGCTGGCGGGTTGAGGTTTAAATGCGATGTTTTTCGCTATCTTTGACCTATTTACAGCTATAAGTTACTTGTGGCCGCAGTGTAACCATGGCAAGAGGCCGTCGCGATACCGTCGAGATGCTGAAACGCGAGAACGAGTTACTCAAATCGCGCAATCAGAAGCTCGACGCCCGATTGACCCGACAACAGCAAGCCTTTCGCGCGTTTAATCGCATGGATGAAAGCACGCGCTCGATGCGCACCAGCTTCGATTTGAGAAAGCTGATTAACGACTTGCTCGTCCTTGCCCTGCATGCCTGCGATTCTGAAAACGGCTCGATAATTCTGGTCGATGACGATAGTAACGAGCTGGTGTTTGTCGAAGCGATCGGCGAAACCAGGGAGTATTTGCCAACCATCGCATCGATATCGACACGGGAATTGTCGGACATATGGTAAAGACCAAGAAGGCGATGCTGGTAACCGATGTACACAATTCATCCAGGTGGTCGTCGCAAGTCGACCAGGCTGTCGGGTTCAATACCGGCGCATTTGATGCGCGCGCCGTTATTCAACAATGAAAAGACGTACGGGGCTATCGAGGTAGTCAATAATATGTTCAGCAACGAGTTTGACGAGAACAACCCGGCAATTTTACGCGTGAACGCGCGAAGACATAGCCAGACGTTACAGGAAGCCGAAGATATTACCCTGTTGGAAGGTGAGAATTTTGAATAAAAACCTGCTTATTACCGTGATTTTGGCGATTTTGTCGTTTGCTGCTTATCAACCGGTTTCAGCGGCGGCAAGCGTAGAACTAGTGCCCTCTTCGAGGGTTATTCTGAAGATAACCTCGGGCATGACGGTTGACCAGATCATCCAGCGTGTCTATCCGAAAGACAAGGATTTGTGGCCCCAGATAAAGGCCAAATTAATCGAAACCAATCCCCACTCGTTTGTCCAGTACTCGGACCGATTGGTCCCGGGAACTCGGCTCAAGCTGGTGGACATCCGGCGCATTTACGACCAGGAGCAACTGGCGCCAAAGATCAAGGTGGGCTTCGTCGCCAGGCTCAATGGCAAGGCGATTGCCAGGGACGTCAATAACCGCGTACAGCAGTTGCAGATCAACTCGCAAATCTTCGAGGGTGATCGCATAGAAACCGAGATCGGTGCGCGTATACAGATTCTGATGGACGATGGCGCCGAAGTATTTTTGAAGGAAGATTCGGTACTCAAAATCAGCGAGTATGTCATAACCGCCGGCTATGGCGAGAAGAGCAGCAGTATTCTCGATTTACTGCGCGGCGGCCTGCGTAAGATCACCGGCTCGATCGGTGCCAGTTCGCAGGCCAACTACCAGGTTCAAACCGGGCTTGCGACCATCGGTATACGCGGCACTGATTATGTCATCAAGTTATGCAAGCAGGACGATTGCACACAGACGGTGAGTCGCAACGATCCGGACGTAAAACTGCACGCGGTGGTGCTGGAAGGCGCCATTACGCTGACCACCGAAGAGGAAGTGCAAATCCTGATGGCCATGGGAGAATACGGTACCGCAACCACCGAAACCCTGGTCATCGAGGAAGAGGTCCCGGTGCCAGTCGGATTTCTGAACCAGGAAGAAACGCAGCAGTTCAACGCGTCGATTCCGCAAAAAGCCGAACTCAAGGAAGAAGAGAAATCCAATAAAGCCTGGCCCTGGATTCTCGGCGTGCTGTTGCTCGCCATCGGCCTGTAAACGCTGTTGTCCGCGGGCGCGTCGCGTGTCCGCTATGGTTTTACCATTGACGGCCGATAACGGAGTTATCTGCGTTATCGGGCATAGCTCCAGGTCAATACATGAATTTCTCCAGCCTGCACAACTTTTACGATCGCCTGGTCTTCGAGTACATCTGCGAAGACCTGGTCAAGCGTTACCAGGATTGTGACGAAGAGTTTTTTCAGGATGTCGCCTGTTACGCGCTGACCCGTTTACCGGCGCGCTATATTCGGCACGATATCGATATGGCGTTTTACCTGGCGCCCGGCGAGCGCGCCGAGATGTTGAAAAGCGTTGCCGATGCGGTGGACAACGCCGCTGAATTTATCTACCAGCGACGCAAATCAAACGCCAGCTAGTCTTCGTCCGAGGTGTCGAACTGGGCGGCGAAGGCGCCCGCAATTTCCAGCAGGCTCTGGATCGTGTACTGCCGATTTCCCAGTACGATGGGTTGATGCAGTTGTACATAACCTTCGTGAAAAGGGACCAGGCGGTTATTTTTTATCAGGAAGGTGCCATTGGTTGAGCCGAGATCGCGCAGGTAAACCTCTCCATTGATAACCTGGATTTCAGCGTGTTGCTTGCTTACGGTCGGGTCATTGATATAGATATGACCTTCGCGCCCTATAATATAAGTTCTACTTTCCATGCGCTGAACCTCCTCGCTAACATCATCGTCCATCAAGAACAACCCTCCTTAACAGAGCCGTCAAGTCTACTCCAATTAATATCAAATTTCCCGTACAAATTTGGTAAAGGAGTACGCATGTGGATTGCTGTGATCGGCTTCAAAGCTTTCTCGACTCTCGACTTTCCAATGGCTTTCATCGAAGTCGGGAAACCAGGTATCGCCGTCGAATTCATGATGAATTCGGGTTATGTATAAATCGGTTACCAGTTCGAAAGATTGCTGGTACAGGTTGGCTCCGCCGATCAGCATGACTTCTTCGTCGTCCCGGCAAAGTGCGATGGCGGCATCGATACTGTTGGCGACATCGCAGCCCTCGGCGCTGAAATTCGGATCGCGGGTTACCACGATATTGCGTCTGCCCGGCAGAGGCTTTCCGATCGATTCGAAAGTTTTTCGGCCCATTATTATCGGCTTGCCCATTGTGCTGCGTTTGAAAAAAGCGAGGTCGGCCGGTAAATGCCAGGGCAGACCGTTGTTACTGCCGATCAGATTATTTTCGTCCATGGCAACGATCAGGGAAATTTTTGTCATTAACTCAGGGCTCGGCTCAGTTTGGCGAAATCGGAGATTTCAAGTCGTTCGGCGCGCAATCCTGGATCGACACCGCAGGCGATTATTGTTTCACGATCGAGTATCAATTTCAGCGAATTGGAAATGGTTTTCCGGCGCTGGCTGAAGGCCGATTGCACGATTTGCGAAAAGTTCGCGTAGTCACCGACATCTACCGCGGGCGCCGGCCTCGGGATTAACCGTATCACGGCTGAATCAACCCTGGGCGGCGGGCTGAAACTGCCGGGTGCGACATCGAACAGGTAGCGGCATTGACAACGATACTGCAACATCACGGAAAGGCGACCGTAACTGGCATCGTCACAGCCGGCCACGATTCGCTGCGCCACTTCTTTTTGCACCATGAAGTGCATGTCTTCTATCCATTGTGCAGACTCGAGTAAATGAAACATCAGTGGCGTCGAAATGTTGTAAGGCAGGTTCCCCACCAGCCTGAATTTTTTATCCTGCGCGATACTGCCCAGTTCGAATTTAAGAATATCCGCGTTGACGATTTCGAGCTGGCCAAATTGTTTCGCCTGCTGTTCCAGTATCGGCACCAGGTCTCGATCCAGCTCTATCGCGATAAGCCGTCGGCAGTGTTGCAGTAGCGGGTAAGTCAGCGCCCCCTGGCCCGGACCGATTTCGAGTAAATGTTCTCCAGGCTGCGGATCGACGGCACTCAGGATGCGCTCGATAACATTTCGGTCGTGCAGGAAATGCTGACCGAAACGTTTACGCGGCCGGTGCATCCGCCTGTCTGTTGCTGGCCTGCAGGATTGCCGAATCGATTGCGGCGAACAGGCTATCCGGCCTGGCCTCGGCGCTGCCGGCGAGATCGAGCGCGGTACCGTGGTCGACCGAGGTTCTGATAATCGGTAAACCGAGCGTGGTGTTGACCGCGTTATGGAAACCAACGTGTTTTAACACCGGCAGACCCTGGTCGTGATACATGGCAACCACCGCGTCGGCGTCCTGCAGCATGCCCGTGGTAAACAGACTGTCCGCCGGGTAGGGGCCGCTCAGATCGATGCCGCCGGCGCGAAGCGCTTCGAGGGTCGGAATGATAATTTCGATCTCTTCCCGTCCCAGGTACCCATTTTCACCGGCGTGCGGATTAAGGCCACAGACCTTGATGCGCGGGTTGGGAAGCGCAAAGCGGCGACGCAGGTCATGGTGCAGAATTTCAATGACCTCGGTGATCACCTGACGGTTGATGGCATCGGCCACAGCCCGTAATGGCAGATGGGTTGTCACCAGGGCAACTCTCAGTTGCCCGGCAATCAGAAGCATTACCGGTTTCGGCGCCTGGCAGATTTCGGCGAGGAACTCGGTATGCCCGGTAAAGTCGATACCGGCACGATTGATGATGTCTTTTTGCACCGGCGCGGTGACCATCGCGTCAAACTCGCCGGCCAGGCAGGCGTTGCAGGCCCGCTCCAGCATCTGCAGTACATAGCCCGCGTTGGCGGCATCCAGTTGTCCCGCCACGGCAGGCACGGCCAGCGGCTGGTGGATGGTTTCGATGCGGTTGCCCGCGGGCGGTTTTTCGCCGTATTCGACAAATTCGATTTTCGATCCCAGCGCCTGCGCGCGCGCGGCGAGTAGCTGGCGGTCGCCTATAACCACCAGGCGCGCGTCGAAACGCGGCGGGTCGATAGCCGCGATAATATCCGGCCCTATGCCCGCGGGTTCGCCGGAGGTAATGATGATGCCAGCTTCAGGCATCGGGTTTGTCGGGGAAAATAACATAGGCTTCGTCGCGCAGGCGGCGTTTCCACAGATCGAAAACCTCGCGTTGTTTTTGCTGCAGTAGCTGCGAGAAAATTTTCTGGCGCTTGTTTTGCGCGGTTTCATCGACGGTGCGACGCCCGGTAACTTCTACCAGGTGCCAGCCGAACTGGCTGCGAAAGGGCTCGCTGAGCTGGCCTTCTTCAAGTGTGTCGGTGACGGCTTCATATTCCCTGACCGTGGCGCCGGGGTCCATCCAGCCGATATCACCGCCCTCCGATCCGGAGGTGTAGTCCACCGAGTAAAGTCGCGCCAGCCTGGCGAAATCCTCGCCCGACTGTATACGCTGTCGAAATTCCTGCAGGCGTTTTTGTGCGTCTTCCTCGGAAACCAGTTCGTTCGGCCTGATTAATATGTGTCGGCTGCGCGTCTGCTTGATGAGCAACTGTTGCAGGTTGCGGCGCTCTCTCAGGTGCACGATATGAAAACCGCTGGCGCTGCGAATCGGACCGGCGTGGCCGCCCGGCGACATCGATAGCACCTGGCTGGTAAACAGGCTCGGAATTTCGGCTTTCTTGCGCCAGCCGAGATCGCCGCCCTGCAGCGCGGTATCGCCGGCGGAGTAGGTATTGGCGAGCTGATCGAATTCTTCACCGCGGTCGAGACGGGAAATAATGTCGAGCGCCGACTGTTGCGCGGCGTCAACCTGGTCAGGCGTGGCGGCGTCGGGTAAAGCGATCAGAATGTGGGACAGGCGATACTCGTAACTGGCGTCCTCGTCGCCGCTCTGGCTGATAAATTCGTCCACCTCGGCGTCGCTGATAGTTGCGTTGCGCTGGCTATACTGCCGCCGCAGGGTGGAAATGGCCATTTCCCGGCGCACCGCCTTTCGGTACTTGTCGTAGTCGATACCATCCGCGATCAATGCCTTGCGGAAATCCGACAGCGTCATTTCGTTCTGGCGAGCCAGCCGTTGCATGGACTGGTTGAGCTGGCTGTCGGATATCTTGATGCCGCGCCGGGTGGCTTCCTGCAGTAACAGCGAGTCGTTGATCAGGGCTTCGAGCACCTGTCGCTTGAGCACGTCGTCTGGCGGCAGCTTGCGCTGCGCCCGCCTGAGATCGACTGCAATCAGTTTGACCCGATCGTCAAGCTCGCGTCGGGTAATCACGCTTTCGTCGACGATCGCGACAATGGTGTCGAGCGAAGTCTGCGCCGCCGCGGCCGGCGTCAGCGCCATCAGGCCGCCAACGAGCAGCCCTGTTAATCCAGTCATTTTCATAGCTTGCCAATGGTCATCAGAATGTCGGGTCGTAGCCCGGAATTGCCTCGCGCAGTTGCGCATCGATATCCCTGCCGGCCTTGCTCAGCCCCTTCAGGGTCAGCTCGAAATATATGCTATTGTCGGTTTCTGCGAAATCCTCGAGTTCGTCTCCGCTCTGGCCGGCCAGTATTTTAAGGCCCCAACAGCAGGATTCATAGTGAATCCCCAGTAAATTCTCGACGGTTTTCTCGAACTGGAGCGAGCGCTGCGCTTTCGCCACGATGGTCCAGCGTTCGTTAATTGGATAGACCAGTGAAATCAGCGCCTGTTCCAGTTCGTCTTCCTTGAAATAATAACCGAGATTTGCGGCCAGGCCGTCATCGACATAATTAATCGAAAGATCCCTGTCGTTGATTTCGCTGCCTGCCTGTTCGTAAATCACGCGTGCCGCGACTTTGGTGCGCGAATTGGGCCAGACCTCGAGTTCGGTGATGACATCGGACTTGCTGCTATCGTCGCGACTGCCGTCCAGGCTGACGCGCCGATCCTTTAAGTAAAAAGCCTGGCCAACACGCAGCTGCATTAATTCGTTTCCGCTATCGTTATGGAAAATCCGGCTGGCGAGACCGAGCGTGATCCGGTTGGCGTCGCCGATTCGATCGACACCGGTAAAACGGTTGTTTTTGAACAGGTTGCTGTAGGTGCGGGCATTTAGCGAGGTATCGAAGTCAGGGATATCATCCTGATCCTCAAACGGCGTATGCAGGAAGTAAAGTCGCGGTTCGAAGGTTTGCAACCACTGCTTCTTCGAACCCGCGAGGCGCTCGAAGATGAGCCCGCTGTCCAGCCCAAAGGTTGGCAGGCTGCGATTTATCGAATTGTCCGTGGCATTGTCTTGCAGTCGGTAGTCGGTAAAACTTAGCTGCAGTTCGGGCTCGAAAAAATACCAGCTATTCGAAGACCTCCACTCGAGCGAGGCCTGGATATGACTGCGGGTTCCGGTGACGCTGTCTTCGCGATCAAACTCGACCAGTTCCAGCTGCAGTGGAGTTTCCAGGTTTCCGCGCCAGGGTTGCGGGTCGGCGTCCAGGGTAAAGCGCGGCAGCCGGTTGTAAGGCCGGTTAGCGGTCGCGGTCGTGCTATCGAGCGTCTGGTAATCCTGCCACATTAATTGGCTGTTCCAGGTTTCACCGCTGCGCTGCAGGCTTACATGACGCTCCAGGTGGCGCGCGTTGTTGTATTGTGGAGCCATGTTTTCAAAGTCATCGAATATGTCGCCATCGGATACCTCGACCAGCTGCAGGCCGGCACGGATACCGTGGCTGAATTCGGTTTGATGCCGCCATTGTTGAAACCAGCGCGAATCGTCCACAACTTCATCGTCAAGATAAGACAGGTCCAGCTGGCCACGGTTCGATTTGAACAGGTAGCGATTCTCGGTATTTAGCTGGGTTCCGCGGTCGCTGAACCAGGACGGTGTGATCGTCATGTCGAAGTTGGGCGCGATGTTCCAGTAAACCGGCAGCACGACGTTGTTACCGTTGTCTTCGCTATAACCCAGGCTCGGGGTTAGCAAACCCGACATGCGGCGGTCGTCTACCGGAAACTGGAACCAGGGCAGGTATAAAAATGGCACGCCTTTGAAAAACAGCCGCGTATGTTTGGCGCTGCCGCGGCCGCTTTGGTCGTCGATTTCCATTTCAGCGGCGCGCAGATGCCAGTCCCTGTCGTCGGGATCGCAGGTGGTATAGGCCAGGTTGCTGTAACGGCTGCGAAATTGATCGATTTTTCGAATTTCGTCGGCCTGGCCGTGCGCATGGTTACCGGGCAGTTCAAACTCGGGATTTTCGATCAATGCGGTGTCGTCGAGGTTATCGATGTTGATCGCGGGACTCGACAGTCGATAATTCGGATCCTCGAAGCGGACGTTGCCGCGGGCGCTGATCTGCTCGGTGGATTTGTTAATGACGACATCGTCGGCGGTGATTTTCTGCTGCCGCCGGGTCAGGCTGACGTCGCCGATCAGGTGCAGTGTTTCGCGGTCATCGCTGGCAATGCTTCGCGCCTCGATTCTGGTTTCGTCGGCACCAACCTCATCGTCGATCGCAAAGACGAAAGACGGCGCCCGACACAGGTCCCAGTTCTCCGCGGCAAGGACCGCAGGTGAGTAAGCCGTTGCCAGGGCAACCGCCAGCAGTGAAAATCGTAGGCGCAGCAAGACGATCCAGAAAATAAAGCAATTCTGTCACATTATTGCTTGCCGGTTAATCCCGGCTGAACGACAAATCGAAATTGCCGCGGGGGGATCAGAGCAAAAAATATCGCTGCGATCGCGTCAATAGAAGAATGATGGCGATATTTCGGGTCTGATCCCGGTCTTTCCAGCGTTACGAACCTGCCGCCTTGAAAACCTGGGTGTCGGGATGGAAGGCGAACCAGGCAAACCAGAAACCCTGGATGCCTGCCACCTGCTTGCCGGCGGTATCGGATACAGTAATGCTGCGGTTTGCCGAATCCCAGTCGAAGTTGAACTCGGTGCCGTTGATGCTATCGCTGAAGCTCGCCTTGCCCTGCCTGTCGAGTTCGATAAATGGGTAGGCCTTGTAAATGCCGTCGACGCCAAGCCCGAGCACGACTTCCTTGGGGTGATAACTATCGGGCGCCTCGTTGTTAACCGCAAAATAGGTGTGGCGGGATTTTTCGTAGCCCGCGTAGGGATCGCGTTGATAATCGCGCGAGTAGCCGGTGTCGTCGGATAACACCAGGGTGTCTGGATGCCTGGCCAGCCAGTCGCGCCAGGTGGTATGGCTGATCGGGATCGCGGTTAGCGCTTTACCGACGCGCTCGCCGGCGATCGATTTATTCAAAATTTGCGACCACAGCGATTCGGTATCGCGGTCATAGAGCAGTACATCGCTGTTGTACAGCAGGCCCGATACGCCGAAGTCGGTCGCCTTGCCATCGATGCTGGCCTCGAAAGCCACCGCGGTGCCGCACAGTGGGCAATAGGTGACGGCGAAGCGCTGGCCATCGATTTCGTCATTGACGATTTCGTGCCAGTTGAGAATGCCGATCGGGTAGGCGCGCGACTGGTCACCGAGCGAGATGCCTACCACGCGGTCGCCCGGCTCGAGGTAATCGGCACTGGCGGCGGAGATCAGCTTCGGGTCGGATAGGGCGGGGATGCCGTCTCGCGGCGGACCGCCGTGTAAAATTTGTTCTCGCGGCAGTATCGAGTTCGACAGATCGAAGCCATTCGACGATCCCGCCGATATCGCAAACTTGTAAACCAGCACCCCGCCAAGCAGGGTGATCAGCGCCAGAATTCCGGCTCTTTTCCGTGGTATGAAACGCATTTCGTCCCCCCGGTTACGGCATCTTTTGTTTTGAGTGAAAATTGGCGAATTAATTCAATTATTTTATCGCTATCGCGCAATCAACGCCGGCTTGACTCGTATCTCCATTCTAATTAGTCTGCGGCCATCCAATAATTCTACAAAAATATTCAGGAGCAGCCATGAAAGCCAGAGCCGCGGTCGCGTGGGAACCCAGAAAACCCCTGCAAATAGAGGAAGTCGAAGTAGCAGGCCCGAAAGAGGGTGAAGTATTGTTGAAAGTGCATGCCACCGGTGTTTGCCATACCGATGCGTTTACCCTCTCGGGTGAAGACCCCGAAGGCGCGTTTCCGGCGATTCTCGGGCACGAAGGCGGCTGTGAAGTGCTCGAATGCGGACCCGGTGTCACAACCCTGCAACCGGGAGATCACGTCATTCCACTGTACATCCCGGAATGCGGGGAATCGTCCTGCCCCTACTGCAGCACCACCAAAAACAACCTGTGCCAGTCGATCGCGGGCACCGTCTGGACCGGTTTCATGCCTGACGGTACGCGCCGGTTTTCGGCCAACGGCAAGGATCTCTATCACTACATGGGTTGCTCGACCTTCGCCGAGTACACCGTGGTGCCGGAAATTGCGCTGGCGAAAATCAACAAGGCGGCGCCGCTCGACAAGGCCTGTCTGCTCGGCTGCGGGGTAACCACCGGGATCGGCGCGGTCATCAACACCGCAAAGGTCGAAGCGGGTTCCTCGGTCGCGGTTTTCGGTCTCGGTACGGTCGGCCTGTCGGCGATTCAGGGCGCGGTGATGGCTGGCGCCGAGCGAATCCTGGCGATCGATATCAATCCGGATAAATGGGAAATGGCGCAGGCGCTCGGCGCGACCGATTTCGTCAATCCCAAAGAAGTCGACGGTTCGCTGCCCGAATACATCCAGGAGATGACCGGCGGCGGTGTCGACTATTCCTTCGAATGCATCGGCAACGTCGACGTCATGCGTGACTCGCTCGAATGCACGCACATGGGCTGGGGCACATCGACCATTATCGGCGTCGCCGGTGCCGGCGAGGAAATCAGGACTCGCCCGTTCAATCTGGTGGTCGGCCGTCGCTGGATCGGCTCCGCTTTCGGCGGCGTAAAGGGCCGTACCGAGCTGCCCGGCATGGTCGATCAGTACATGGACGGCAAAATCGAACTCGACAAGCTGGTTACCCATACCATGCCGGTGGAAGAAATCAACACCGCCTTCGACCTGATGCATGAAGGCAAGAGCATCAAGTCGGTCATCCTGTTCTGATATCAATATGAAAGAGATCGAAAGCATCAAGGAAAGCGGCGGTTATCTCAACCGCTATACGCACGCGTCGAGCAGCTGTAACTGCGAGATGACGTTTTCGGTGTACCTGCCGCCGCAGGCCAGCAATGAAAAGGTGCCGGCGCTGTACTGGCTGTCGGGACTGACCTGTAGCGACGACAATGCGCGTACCAAGGGCGGCTTCCAGCGTTTTGCCGCCAGGCACGGCATCGCCATCGTGTTTGCCGACACCAGCCCGCGCGGCGACGATGTCGCCGACGAGCCGGAGCGTTACGACCTCGGTCAGGCCGCCGGATTTTACGTCAATGCGACCCAGGATCCATGGCAGCCGCACTATCACATGTTCGACTATGTGACCTGCGAGTTACCGGCGCTGGTCGAGGCCAACCTGCCGCTGCTCCCCGGCGTCAAGTCGATCAGCGGGCATTCGATGGGAGGGCACGGCGCCCTGATTTGCGCGCTAAAGCTGCCCGATGCTTTCCGTTCGGTGTCGGCGTTCGCGCCGATAGCAAACCCGGTCAACTGTGGTTGGGGGCAGGGCTGTTTCGGCGCCTATCTCGGCGACGATACTGCGACCTGGGAGCCTTACGACGCTACCTGCCTGGTCAATGGCGGCGCGCGCATCGGCGACATCCTGATCGACCAGGGCGAGGCCGACGAGTTTCTGCATGAAGGCCAGCTGCTGCCGGATAACTTTCAGGCAGCCTGCGACGCCGCCGACCAGACCTGCACGATCCGAATGCAACCCGGATACGATCACAGCTACCACTTCATCGCGAGTTTCATCGAAGACCATTTCGACTACCACGCTAAATTCCTCAAGTAACCTCCTTTTTCCATTTGAGTCATCCCGGCCCCCGAGCCGGGATCTCGCAACGTCGGCGCGTCACAAGGCCCCCGCTTTTGTGGGGATGACTCAAGGCTGTCATCCCGGCCCCCGCGCCGGGATCTTGCAACATCGGCGCGTCACAAGGTCCTCGCTTGTGTTGGGATGGCGCCCCGGGATTAGTGGTAGAAGGTTTCCTCTTGCCGGGCGATGATGCCGCGGAGATTTAGCTGCCCTTGCGCGTGACCGCGATGCCCAACATGATCAGGCCTAGTGAAATCACGGTTTGCAGGTTGATCGCGTCGGCAAAGTAAAGGCCGCTCCAGATCACGCCGAACAAGGGCACCAGGTAACCCACCTGCGACATGAACACGGCGCCGTTGGCGCGGATGATGAAGAAACGCAGGGTGAATGCCAGCGCGGTTGCGATTACCCCCAGGTATAGCAGCGCGATGATGGAGGATTTCTCGACCTGCGCCGGCAACGGATTTTCCAGCAGGAACGCCAGCGGAATCAGGTACAGGCAGGCGCTTGCCATGGTGACCGCCGAGGTCGAAATCATCGGCAGGTGCGTCAGGCGCCGCGAAATCACCGATGAGGTCGCGTAACTGCAACCGGCCAGCATAACCGCGAGCTGACCAGGCAAATTTCCAGTGCCGGATTCGATCAACTCCCAGAAGACCAGCACCATGACGCCGACGAAGCCGATGCTGACACCGATCACTCGTGCTGCATTAATGCGTTCGTCGTCGCTGGTAAAATGCGACAGCAGCAGCGAAACAAAGGTGCCCATCGCCACCAGCACCGCCGATTCAGCGCTGCTGATAAATTGCTGCCCCCAGCTGATCAAAAAGAACGGCACCGCGCTGTTGAGAAAGCCAACGATAAAAATAAAGCGCCAGTTACGCATTCCCCTGGGTATTTTCTGACCGAGGAGCATGGCGATAACGATCAGCACCGAGGCCCCCAGGGTGACGCGCCAGGTGGCGATGCTGACGGGTTCGAAGTCCTCGAGCGCGATCGAGATAAAAAGGAAGGCGCCACCCCAGATAGCGCCGACGAAAACCAGTCGAGCTACATCGAATACGGTGGGACGACGCAAGGTCGATAACATGATCCTGTTCCAGGCTTAAAACAAACGCGGGCGAGTGTAACCGAGCTGTCGCGCCGGTAACAGGCCAACAAACGTTTCTAGCGGCTTCGAATGCGTCTTTCGATTTTTTCGAGCCTCACAATTGTTTTTGAGACAGGCGTATAGCGGAAAAAAACGGCAAGCCACCATAGGCTGCTTACGCACCAAAACGGCCGCTGAGATATTCAGAATGGACAGCAGCAACCGACCCTGAACCGTCATTGCGAGGAGCGAAGCGACGAAGCAATCTTTCAATGTTTACGGAATATTTGGAGATTGCTTCGCTGCGCTCGCAATGACGGCTTGTGGCCAATGGTCGCCGCTTACCCCACTTTAATGGGAGTCCGCTTTGGGTAAAATCGAAAGCTTCCAATGGAACCGGTAATCTGCGGCTGTCGTTAAGCAGATGAACCAGGTACTCAAAATTCGCGCCGAGATGCAGTAGACTATGCCAATGCCTGATTTTGACGCCAAAAAAGTAGCCGAGATTCACCAGCATCTGCATAGCCACCTGCCGTCTGAACCGGCGCTGCGGGTCAAGGCTCTGGAAACCCTGCTGGTCGACAAGGGACTGGTCAATCCGCAAACCATCGACGCCTGGATCGAAGCCTACACCGAGGAAATCGGCCCCAAACGCGGCGCGAGGGTGGTAGCGAAGGCCTGGACCGATCCCGAGTTCAGGAAACGACTGATGCAGGATGCGCCGGCCGCGATCGATGAACTCGGATATCTCGGCAAGGCGACCGCGCACTTGAAAGTGGTCGAGAATACCGATCAGGTGCACAACCTGGTGGTTTGCACGCTTTGTTCCTGTTACCCGTTTTCGATTCTCGGTATCGCCCCGGCCTGGTACAAGGCCGCTGCCTACCGTTCGCGCGCGGTGCGCGATCCGCGCGGCGTGCTCAGCGAATTCGGCGTCGATATCGATGACCAGGTCGAGGTGCGCGTGTGGGACAGCACCGCCGAACTGCGCTACCTGGTGATGCCGCAGCGCCCGGCCGGCACCGAGGGCATGAGCGAAGACGAACTCGCCGAACTGGTGACGCGCAATTCGATGATCGGCACCGATCGCGACCTCGGCCTGGAGTAAAGCGGTGGACAGCATTCACGACCTGGGCGGAAAACAGGGTTACGGACCGATCGACATCGATGACGACGGCGGCCCGTTCCACGAGAACTGGGAAGGACGCGAGTGGGGCATCGCGCAGTGCGCGCGTACCCCCGGCATCACTATCGACTGGTGGCGCCATTGCCGAGAGCTGATCATGCCGGTCGATTACCTGGCGCGGCCTTATTTCGATTCCTGGGCGCAAACCGACTTTTCCACCTATATCGAAGCCGGCTGGATGACGCTGCAGGAAGTAGCTAGCGGAAAAGCGCAAAGCGACGGTGGCGGACACGGACAACCGCCAGCGGCAATGTCGTTGCAGCAGGTGTTGCAGGAAGATCGTTCGCATGCGTTTCGTTTCGACGCCGAAATCGACACGCCGCCGGCTTTCGCTGTCGGCCAGCGAGTGGTAACCGCAAAACACGGTCACGCCGGTCATACGCGCCTGCCGCAGTATGCACGCGGTTGCGTCGGCACCATCCATGCCTGTAACGGCGCCCACGTATTCCCCGACCTGTCGGCCGAGGGCACCGAGATCCACCAGCATTGCTACAACGTCATGTTCAGCGCGGCCGAACTCTGGCCCGAGGCCAGCGGCAGCAGGGACAAGGTGTTCCTCGATCTGTGGGAAAGTTACCTGAGCGAGGCCTGATCATGACTGCGACCGAGGATGATTCGCTCAAACCGCTGGCCGCTGTCGACGGAGAGCCGGCCTTCGACGAGGCCTGGCAGGCACAGGTGCTAGCGATTGCCGATACCCTGGTGCAAGGCGGCATGTTCAGTGCCGCTGCCTGGTCCGATGCGCTCGGCGCGGCGCTTGAAAAAGCCAATGCCGAAGGGGCTGAAGATAACCAGGAAACCTATTATCAATGCGCCCTGGGCGCGCTTGAATCACTGGTGGCGAGCAATAGCGAAATCGACCGCCAGGCGATGGCGGGCAAACGCGATGACTGGGAACAGGCCTACCTGTCGACGCCGCACGGACAGCCGGTCAATCTCGCTTCCGACTAGCCGCTTCAGCTGGATATCAGGCTGATCAGCGGCCCTTCGACCTGTTCCAGCGTCAGGAAAAGCCCGGCGCCGGCGACCATCGCGCCCGCGAGTCGGGTCTGCATCGCGGCGGGCTGGGCGGTTTTCCACAGGGCGATAAAGATCGAGCCGACTGCAATCGCAATCGCATACTGGGTAATCCCCAGCCCCAGCAGGTAACCGATTAACACCTCGATACCGATAGCGGCTTCCTGGACGGCAATCGATACGCCAAACGCAGCGCCGTGAAACAGGCCGAAGCCGGCAAACCCGAGCCGTATCGTGTTGTCACCGAAGCGGCGCCCGCTGAGCAGCATCGAACCCAGTACCAGCAACGACAGGGCAATCATTAGTTCGCTCGCAAGGGCAGTGCTCCACAGCGAACTGAGCAGGCATCCTGCGAGCATTGCCGCGATATAGGCCAGCGGCGCGCCAGTTCGCGAACGCGTGTAGATGGCAGCAATGCCTACCGCCGCGATAAAAAACAGGTGATCGAAGCCGAGCAGCGGATGCCCCACCCCTGACAAAATGCCGTGAGTGAAAGTTTCCATCGGCATTCCGCCGAGCGGATGGTGTGCCAGTGCCGCTGTGGCGAACAGGCCGCTTAGCAGCAAGAGTGCTATCGAACGCATCGTAGTCCCCCGAGTCAGGTTTTTGCCGTCCAGTATATATCAGCTATTGCCGGGTACGTAGCCTGGAGCGTTGCACGATCACCACGGTCAGCAGCGGCGCCAGCAGGCCGATCAGCGCGACCGTGATCAACAGCCAGCCGAGGTCGCTGTAGTCGGCGGCGGTCTTGACCACGTCCTCGACGCGATCGCGCACCTCGCGCGTCACCGTGTAAATTTCATTCAGATAGCGGGTGCCGAGGCTGGATGCGGAAAGGGCGAGATTGGTGAAAGACGCCATAACCGCAAAGAACGTGGCTTTCAGATGCGGTGGCGCGTTTTTCGCGATCCAGGCCAGCATCGGAATCATCGCAATCTGCCCCAGCGGGGATTCGATCATGGTGTCGATGATAGCGATAAATCGCGCGTCGACGATACCGTCGGTACGCGCCGCGGTCCACTCGTGCAGGCCGTAGTAGAGCCCGATATTAGGTAAGGATAGTATCGCCCCGGCAATGGTCAGGATGACGATCACATAGGCGATCGAGCGCGTCGCCATCATCGGCCTC
>Ga0224508_10001086_pt1 | contig 24802 bp, 18 predicted proteins | sample SF_Jan12_sed_USG_4_FD_170157 | JGI IMG/M metagenome (GOLD analysis project Ga0224508, IMG submission 170157) | Sediment microbial communities from San Francisco Bay, California, United States - SF_Jan12_sed_USGS_21 | ecosystem: Environmental > Aquatic > Marine > Sediment | place: USA... | reverse complement strand
CCTCATCAAAATGATATCCTATCAAGTCTGATCTGTACTTTCCTTTTTTAACATCTTGAGAAGCAGTAGTGATAAAAACACCCATGTCAAGATAGTTGTTTACTACCTTTTGTGTCACTCTAGGAATATCCTCGGCTGTCCCTATCTTGGCATAGTCAATTGTGAAATAATCCTCAACTGTATTTTTGGTCAGAAAATACTTTATGTTTCGAGTTGAATCATCCTTGTCAACAATTCCATTCTTTTCCATATTCTTCAAAATGGATACAACACCATCACGGGTATCGGCCTTTACTTGTTCTGTAATCTCTGTTAAATTGAGCAGACTTTTTTTGTGCAAAACCACCATGATTTGCCATTGTTTCTTTTCAGGTAATGCCACAGTAATGTATCGTAACCATCTGTCCTTTTCTATCTGCTTTTGATGGAGGATTGATGAATTGTCATCTGTTTCAAACGAGCTTTCTATCTTGGCATTCCCGTACAGTCTCTTTTGATTAGAGATGAAATCATTCAGGAATTGCTCATTCTCATTAGTCACTGGTGGGTGATGAAGCCAGAACTGCAAGGGAGTTGGTTGCTCTTCACCTGGGGCCGCACGCATCTTTATCGTCCAGTGAAAGTCCTCCTGTGAAGCTAGTTGCTGCTGAATTTCCTTTGAGAATCTCGGATCCCAGATGTTTGCCAATTTTGATGCATCCTTGCCAGATATTCTACCAGCTAATTGTGTACCGCAGTTTCCAGTGATTTCCTCCAGCAAAGAGTCAGAAATTTGGGCCGTAGTCTGATGTGCCAGCAATAATCCCAGACGGTATGATCTGGCTTGGGATAGAATCATTGGCAATACCTGCAGGTCTGATACTATCTGGAATTCATCCAAAGCTAGTATGACATAGTTTCTGTCATCTTCTGCAATCCGTGATGCTCTTTCCTGTATGGTAAACCATAATTTTATGACAAAGGCCTGTATTGCCAACGGCTGTACATGATGTGCAAGATGCAGTGATGATATTCTCACTATTGTGTATTGGTTTGACTCTATCAGGTCTTCAAACTTTACGGTTCCATGTCTGACACAAAATACTTTTTTCAAGATAGGGTCTGTTGCAAACTGCTCGATTCTGTTTAGCAATGGCACAAATGATTCGGGACGCAGTGTTGCAATTGAAGTCAATGCTTGCTTCATTGCTTCGGAATCCGGTATCCCTAAAGCCTTGAACATTATTTGCAGGAATTTTTCTTGTTCTTCTTGGATGTTGATTATGATATCATACATGTCCAAAAAAGTTGGTGCATCATTATTCTGGTACATATAGAATAACAGCACGCGGAATATTCTCTCCATCTGCACAAAACTTTGTTGCTGGTTGTACCATTCCTTTAGAATTTCCATAAAGTACCCAACGTAACGTGAAACTGTCTCCTGTCTTTCTGATGGATTGTACTTTGGTAACTCTAGTGGGTTAATTGAAAAATCAGTCTCAATTGGATCCAGAAAATTCACATTGCCATTATTCATTGAATTTTCTTCACACTGCTGGATGAACTTTAGAGAATCATCACCTTTAGGATCCAGGTAAATGAAGGCATTTGAGAATGTTCCATTAAGGTTTGATACTTCAAGATGCTTTGCAATCTCTCTGATCAGTGAAGTCTTACCAGAACCAGTTCCGCCTACACAGTAAATATGTCGTGAGAAATCTTCAGGTGATATCATCGAGCACTGCTCATCAGTTGATTTTACCATTTCACCGTACTGGCTGAAAATTTTGGATTCCTCAGAATATCCTAGATTGAATCCTTTCTTGGATGTTATCTTGGATGGCAATGAGACATTTCTTGATGTCTGCAAGTTTTTTGTAGTTACTGCATCCGGCAGATGCACAAACAAAGACACCTCGTCATTGTTTAGTACAAGAAACGGTAATGGCTTTCTTGTCTTGTAGTTACCGGTAAGTTTTGATGTGTTAAAGTAGTTAGTAATTGCATTTTCAAATGGTTTTTTTGCAGCAGGAATTAATCGTAACTCAAACAATGACTGTCGCTCAAAATGTCTCTTTACTCCGGATATTGTAATTGGAGAACCTGCTCTTTTTGGCTTTTTGTTGTAGAACTTTGAATAATTGTATGTATATGATGTCAGGTGCTCATAGTTTGACTTTATGTCATCAAATGGAATTGATTCTAGATTGCTATTTTCAGACGAGGATAACACCCCTCTTATACTCATTATTACATGAGGCTTTTGCATCTTTTGTGATGTGTCTGATTGCATTGTCTTGTAATGATTGTAAAAGTCCATTCCATTTTCTGGATTCTCGTACGGCTTTGTTTCCTTGATCTCATCAATCCAGTCCCGAAACTTTTTGCTTGTGACAAACTTGATTCTGCAGTTTAGCTGGCTGTGATGTGACTTTAGATAGGGGGTGAAGTTGTATGGTGCAAAGACAAACTGAATCCATGCAAAATCAGCAAGCTGTATTGTGTTTGCAATTCTGGTGATGGTACCATGTGTATTTGATTTGTCAAACAGAGTACTGTAATGACCGTGATGAGTTGACACGTCAAATATGTTATAGTCTTTTGATACTGCATACCATTCAGGTGCAATTGTTTTCAGGTTAGAATATGTGGCATTGGGATACATTTGTGAGAATGCAGTCTTGAAGGATTCCAGGTCTTGCGGTGAATGCGATGCCAGAACTATCTTTAATTGCTTTTTTGTGCCGTCCCACCAGACCTCAAAGGAGCGGACTGTATTGTGGTATGGGTTCTTTGATGGCAGTCCCAGAACATTAGAAGCTGACTGGATAGCAAGCTTGACATCAATTGTAATGGGTACTATTACCTGGCAGCATGAAATCTTTGACTTTTCTATTATTCCTAAAAAATCTCTTACCGAGTCAAGCTGTCCGCTTGGCTTTTGGATGTTTGATAGTGACCAATAGTTTCCCAAATGAAATCAAGAATGTATGAAGAATTTTGATAAAAGATGGGAAATTTTTACTAGGTGTAATTTGTATCAGAGTTTAGATTACCAAAATAATTCAAGAAATTATTTATGACATGAACATTATTTGGGTGTCAAAATAATCATCAATAACCTTCAAATCCTATCAGTCTTGAATTAGGGAATTAAACTAAGAATGTGATTCCCTATCATGGTCTAAACCTAGGACGGCACTAGGAGATACGGCTGCGGGATAGAGGCCGACTGAAACATAATCAAAACGTATTTCAAGTAAATATTATATTGGTTACTTGTGGCTGGCATAAAACATCTTTTAGGCTCACTTAACGCACTCAATAAAAAACAGCTTTTGGAAGTCATCATGATTCCTGTTATGATCAGTTTGGCATTTGTTGTTGTTACACCTATGTATGAGAATTGGACTACTCCTGAAATGGATAAGGCGATTACACCACAGCAATTATCTGACGCACTAGTCGAACAACAAAAATTACAAGTTAATACACAAACATTTGCAAATTTATTGAAAAATGGCCAAGTGGAAGAATTCAACGAACTTAGAAAAGATTGGTATGGAAAACTTGAATTTGTAGAGATAAATCTTTGGAGAATTGATCTTAGTGGAATAAATTTAAAATCAACTACATTTGTTAACTCTGATTTTAGGGGAACTGTTCTTGTTGGTGCAGATTTGGAGAATGGGGTATTTTCAGGGATTTTTACAAATGCTGATCTGACAAATGCTGATCTGACAAATGCTGATCTGACAAATGCTGATCTGACAAATGCTGATCTGTCTAAATCTAGGTTATTTTACACTAATCTGACTGGGGCTGATCTGACAAATGCCGATCTGACTAAAACTAATCTTTCTAATGCTGATCTGACTGGGGCTGATCTGACAAATGCTGATCTGTCTAAATCCGATATACGTAACACCAACCTGTCAAATACCATTATGGTACGTACTAACCTAACTGATGCTTATCTTTCTGATGTTGATCTGTCTTATGCTATCCTAACTAATGCTGATCTCTCGATTGCCAATCTTTTTCAATCTAACCTGATTAAGACTGATCTGTATGATGCTGACCTATCAGGTGCTCATCTAACTGAGTCTATTCTCTCAGGATCTTATATGGCTCACACTGACCTGTCTTATGCCACCTTCAATAAAGCCGATCTGACTAATGCTAATCTGTTTAATGCATATATGCCTAGAATTAATCTCTCAGATGCTATCCTAACTAATGCTGATCTCTCTTTTTCTTATATGTATGATGCTGACCTATCAGGTGCTCATCTAACTGAGTCTATTCTCTCAGGAGCTGACCTCTCAGGCACTGATCTTAGCAATACTGATCTTAAAGGAGTCGTTCTTGCTGAATGTACTTATGGTGATCTTTTGGAAGCCAAAAATCTTACAATCTCAAAAGAAGATGCAATAGAACGCGGAGCAATCTACAAAGAATGTTGAGATCCAACTACAATCTCTAAGAAATGAAAATGCACCACCATCCGTCACACCACTGCCGGTCATGACATTACAAAAAATATTAGAATAATTTAAAATTAATTTTACAATCTAAAATCAAGAAAATAAAATACTTAAAATTTCAGGCAACAACAAAAACACTGCAACTCCAAACATGTAAGATATTAACGGTGGAACATTTTGTACATACATTTCATTTGATTGCAGGAATTTATCATCTCTTGTCATTCTATTTCTAGACGATACAAATACAAATGATTTAACATTGGGTGTTATGCTCATTGAATTCTCAGTTGGAATGACAAATTTTTCAAACCTTCTTTTCCTGTGAACAGATACAAATGCAAAAACCTTTTTGTGTTTTGGTTCTGAAAACTCAGAGAATATATCCATCTTTCTTGATCTGATTATATCCGATAAATTCAGGAATGCATTGTACAACGTAACAAAGATCACAACTAAGAAAAATGCAACTACCAGAATCATAATTGGCATCATTACAAACTCGTAATGAACCGGTAAAATTACAGCCATTGCAAAAATGGCAAACGTGTCAGCCAACCCTGCAATCTTCCATCTCCATAGCATCATTCCTGCAAAGATAGATGTGAATACAGTAATGACATGGTATGGGGTTATTACATCATAATCCCAAGCGTATAATGTGACACCAATTCCGCCAAAAACCAGCCATATCACATCAGGAATTCTTCTTGATCTTACATCAAATGCTGCTGCAATGCCAAGCATGGATACAAGCAAAAGTATACGAAGAGACTCTACCACTTCCACAAGGAACAACCAGAAATAACAATAAAACCCCAAAACTCAAAAGGTCCAGTCTCACTTCCAAATTTCAGGAAGTCAGAGTGGACCTTTCATTTCTATTGATTTTGTCAATGAACGAGAACAAACTCTTTTTTTCTGGACTGGTCATGACTGCTTTGAATTGTTCTTTCCTGCATTTTTCAAACATTTCATTTTGCCAGGACACAAGAGTTGCAAAGTCCTTGTCATATTTTTGCAAATGATCAAAAACTCCAGGGCTTATCCTTACAAAATCCCCGTTTGCCCAATACAATAAATTCCTATCAGTCAGCATTCTAATTGAATGTGAAATATTTCTGGACGTATACACTGCACTTGCACATGCTCCATCTTCATCATCGTATGACTTGTCAAATGTGTCTCTGAACTTTGATAACATGTAACAGCTTGCTTTACTGTTTGGATCTCTTTTGATTTTGCAGTATGTCTGGGATAAGATACATAATGACTGAAACGATATGTAATCCAACTTTACACATACTGCAAACCATCTACCAGTATCAGATAGAAAATATGATCTGTTGTACTTTTTTCTCTCATCATGGAACAGGTATTCATCTGAGTGCATCTGCAATACCATCTTTTTTGTGTAAAGATGCGGCTTGCTTATCTTGGATGCTATTTGTGAAACGGTAAACCGTGTATCAGGATATAGCATCTTCATAACCTTGCTGCATGTAGAATTTCTGTGAATTTTTTTCTTGTAGAATAAAATGCGTTTTACTTTTCTGTCAAGTTCTGACAGATTATGGTTTTGTGTGTTATTCATGTAATTATTGTACCGCACTCCAGAATACGGACAGTTTGGAATCCTTTGGAAACATCCCTAGTGCATCAATTAGATTCCCTGATGAATCAAAGTTCTTGTGTTTTATCTGAGATTTGTCAAATTCCAGATGTCTTGTGACGTCAAGCGGTATAGAATAGAGTGATTTTGTGCCTACAGAAGAGGTCTTTATTATGGAATTGTTATCTGATGGCTCTATTTTTGATACTCCACCAGTCCTCTTGTTTACCAGAATCTGAGGCTTGCCCGTCTTCTCATCAGGTATGATTATCATGTTGGGTATTGATTTTTTTACTGTCATGGTTTCATCATCTATCTTTTCAGATTTAGAATCGCTGTTTTTGCGGATGTCGTCACCATCCTGACTTTGTTTTGAATTGCTCTTTGCTGATGATAGTTGTTCTCCCTCTTCATGCTTTTTATTTTTATTCTCTTTTTCTGATTCAGGTTTTTTTGATATTTCATTTCCTACATTTTCTAGCTTTGTAGGTATTGCTACAATTGATTCTTCTCTATTATTTTCCTCGTGTGTTGCATCTTGTCTAATATATTTTATCATGGAATCAATCTGTTCAGGTGTAGTCCATGCAAAGGAACCATCACTCATTGCATCAAGATCCGAATGAATCTGAGATATCAGCTGCAACTGGTGTGATTCTTTATCCAGTCTTGAAATCCTTGATATTACATACAACGGGACACATACCTGGGATGGCACCAGATTCTTTCTCTGTGATAGTTGGGTTACAATTAGATGTAGATGCTCAATTGATTTTGCAGAGAGAGGATTATTATTTTTGGATAGAATTATTTTCTCAAATGGTGTTCTGCTGATATGTAGCAATTCAAATATATCTTGTTTTTGTAGCTGTAGTTTTTCTTCAAGATAGTATATTCCATCAAAGAGTGACACCGGATTAAGCACTTCATTTTCCAGGATCTCTTTGAAATGTGCAAGTAAAATATCAGTGGAACCTTTGCAGCTGCCATCATCTGTGATCACTCCATTAACTTCTGAAATAACACTCGGCCCTGCCTGCATGCATCCCAATAGGACATCATGATGATTAATTGAATAGAGTTTCCCGTCTACTCTTGCCAGTTTGATTTCGGGCAATGACTCTGGATTATTTCTTGCAATCTCTGCAAACTTGTTAATGTTGGATATGGTGCATATTCCAACGCTTACAGCTGGTGAAAGTATTTCTGAAATCTTTACCTTAATCTTTGACTCTAGGATATTGTTACTCATTGTTTGATGCACCTCTGAATTGTCAGTCTCACGGCCCTTTTGGCCAGTGTGTTATAATTTGAATTATTACTATTATTTCTCATGACAAATGATAATCCATTATTTTTTAAGCAAAGAGAAGAGAGCGGATTTGTAATAATTTCATAGTACCTTGCTGCAATCCGTCTCAGAACAGTGATATCCTCTATATCATGATCTCTTTGTGCCTGGGAGAGATGTAAATTCAGGTAGAATGCCTCTCGGTTATTTGACTCAGCAGAACATTTTTCTTTTTCTGTCTTGAAGATGATGCTTTTCAACATTGGCGCATTTTTTACACCCAAGCTTTGGCACACCACATCTCGGATTTTATCCTCATCAAATGGAATGTATCTATCCCTACAAGTTTGGTAGATGGCAAGACACATTGCCTTTGCTCTAGTAAATTTGCTTGTCTGTCTTTTCAAAGTACAGTATGACTTCCAGCATTTCTCAGATGTGATGTCAGATAATTTTAACTTGTCACAAATGTCTGCAAATGGAATAATGTCCGAATTATTATTTTTCTCTAATCTTAGATTGGAAATATGCGTTATATTTTTTACATCATGTGGGTTTCCACCCTTTTGTCTTTTTTGATACAAGTTGATTTTGGATTTTGTAATGTGCGGGTACGGAATGGTGTTACTATTGTTATCCTCTTCATCAAATCCAAATACAACTCCACAATTCATACATACAATTTCACTTTCCTCAACTGTTGTAACTAATTGAGATTTTTTGTTTTGGCAAAGACATGTGTCTTGTAATGATGATTGCAAATTTTCTGTTTTATTTATTGTAGAATTTATTTTGATGTTTTGTCTTTGTGAATCTGCCATGTAACAGAATATAGTACCAATTACATATAACCACCCTAGTTATGTTTGTTACAAATGTTACAGATGCTAGCATTCATGTCTAGTTTTTTTTAAAAAAATTTAGATGTATCTTATTATCTGTCATTTCTGTTTATCACTTTAATGCAAAACATATCCTCATCGTACTCACTGGAAATTACATTCTCTCCAATCAACTCAAAGGCCTTTGTGTATGTCTTGCATTCTAGTTCAGACCAGTTACATCCAAGATTGTGCTTGGAAACAAACATGTCTGAGCAATCATCATCATCGTGATTATTATTGTTGTTTTGCTTGATTCTATTTAGTTGTAGACGGTTTACCTTGTTCCATTTCAGAATATGATCAGACAAAACGGAATATGTGACATCACCTTCCTGTAGTTTTATCTCCTTTATGATGTGCCTTGCTATGAATTCAGAAACCCTGTCAATCTTTGATTTATCCAAGATGCCGATAATTTTTTTCAGAATCTGCTTAGGGAATATAATATCGCCCTTGTGCATCTTGTAACAATAAAATTCAATCCATTGCGATATTATCTGGGAGCCTATCGTGCTGGGGCCCTGTTTTGTGTCCTTAGACATTTTGTTTAATAAAGTAAAATTTTCTTGATTTAGCCGTATGTTTAACTGATGTGTCTTTTTGTCAGACAGTTTAGATATCTCCTGTTAGATTTGCATGACATATGTGAATCTGAAAGATATTTTGTTGTTGATCAAATCCGACTGTATACAAGTAAACACATGCTGCCATGAGCCATCAATTAGGCAAATATAATAAATAAAAATTACGCAGGAATTCCCTTGTACATATAACATCTAAAGTAGAAAATAGAATCTTAAAAGATAGTTTTGTGTCAGGATTTTTCCTTTAATTCATTTAATGCAAATTCAACACCGTGAGACCTACTTGCGAACCGCCTCTTCTTTATTTGAGAGTCCAACCATAATAACAGATCCTCATCAACTGAAATGCTGAATTTCTTTTTCAATATTGACACACTCCATAATTACATGGTGCTATCATCATTACTGTTATGTTCATTTGGTCATTATTCTCCCAGGTGAAAGTAATCTTAAGTAATCTAAAGTAATACTTAACTAGGGGTAAGTGAAAGTAAGTAATAGTAATGATAAGTAATGAATTAGAATACTTCATCCAGATAGGATGTTGGACTGTTGACTGTCACCCGATTATGCCTACAATACAATATGTGACTGTGATGATTATCGCGAGAAATTAAAAATTGAAGATTCAGCTGGTCAAAATTCACAAAGACGGAAAGCAAAAACCCATTCGAATCTTCTCTCATTCTGAAGAGATAATCATACAGAGGACAAGAGTCAAGGTGATGGACAGGAACACAGGTAAAGTGAGTGAAATGTATGTTTTGGAGGGACTGGGTCCTACTGGATGGATGACCATAGAGACTACAGGAAATCAGGAACTTTTTGCATACATCTATGTTGGAGATGAAATTTCTAATTATTCTCATTTGTGAATCAAGATTTGATCACTGGAAATAGTGATTTTTGTTTGTTTTTTGCTTCCCAAATTTTTCGATATTGGAAATAATGGTGGTGACGAATATGTTTTTCAGATCTGCATCATCCGTTCAACTCCATCAAAATATCTCTTGTCACATTTATCTAAAACTTTTTTGATAATATGATGGTTGTATTGCAATAAAATTTGAAATAGGACTAATCAACTGTGTTCAAATCCCGGTAACAGTGCTTAACGGTAGGATTAAGTTTTTTTACCTACGCAATACAGAATGATAAATTACAACAAATTTAGACTCTTGAAAATATTTTTTGTACAATTAATGAATGCAAATAATACAATACATATTTTCAATTATGTATTAGAATACGTATTTTGTTTTAACAAAAATCATTATTTGAAAAATCTATTATGTGCATGTGTGTCTACTTGAAGTGAAATATTATAGACATTAAAAAATATTAAAATCTTTTTTAAAAGTAAAAAACTATTTGTGACCTGATCATATTAAAGAAAAGATATAATTCAATCACACATCTAAACTACAAAAGATTGTAATGACGATGACAACAACATTGATGATAACACTTATGTAGAAAACATATCTTTTGTAAATATTATCTGTTAGTTTTAAAATAATATTTGTAGAATCTAAAGTAATAACAAACCGGTGCAACAAGAGAAATATACACTATAAATGATGTTTTAAAATAAATTATGGGGTGAGGGAAAATGTTTTTGTTAAAAACAACGATGTACGTTAACCGTATTTCTCCTTCAATTTTTTCGCATGGACATTATCTGGCTCTATTTCGAGTATTTTGTCAACAAGTGATATTGATTCTTTTTCTTCTCCAATTTTGACCAAAATTGAACCCTTTCCCAACATGGCATTGATGTTTTTTGGATCTATCTTGAGACTCTGATCATAAAGGTCTAATGCAATCTCAAACATATCCTCACTGGCAAAGGCATTGGCTTTTCCATTTATCGCATTAATGTTTTCCATTTGTATTTTTAGCGCTTTATCATATTGCTCTATTGCATCTTTTGTTTGCTTCATTGCTAACAGGGTGTTTGCCTTGCCGATAATAGTTGGAGCATGATCTGGATAGTCTCGTATTATATCATCGTATATTCTCAAGGCCCCAATGAAATCATAACTCTCTGACAACAAGTTAGCATCTACCAGTAATCTGTTAGGGTCATATTTTGTCTTAAAGATGTCATTTTTTGGATCATTGCTTTTGCCTAATTTAATGATGTTTGTATCAAGCATGAATTGAAGTGCATTTAGAATCTCTTGTTCTGATATTTGATTTGTCTGCCACCAAACTACATTATTTTTAAACCAACTTGGTATGTGATTATGTGGTTTCTCATGTCCCATAATATTCTCTTTAGTGGCGTCGCTGGTTGAACTTCCTTCAAAGTTCAATGTCTCAGTATCCAACAAAAATTTTATTCCATAAACAAAGTCGTTTGAATCAGTATTGTTTTGTTTGAGTTTGGCCCAATCGTTTGCAGCATCTTGAACCCAGATAGGAATGATATATGATGCAGATTTCTTTGCATCACTTTGGTATTTAACTCCTGACAATTCTAAGCTATTTTCTGGATCACGATGCAGTGAGATGTCTTTTTGATTCCAATATGCAGCCATCGGTCTTGCAAGCGTCAAAAATAATTTCTCTATACTTTCAACATCATCTACTTTGTCTACAAGACCCAATGACACCAGATAATCAACATTTGACCATACCACCAGATGTACATACTTTCTTTCAATACCATTATGACTATTGATGTAGGGAATTTCTTTTACCCAGTAAAGTACAGCATCGGTCTTTTCTGTGTTTGGCATCTGATATGTTATTAGACGACCTGTCACTTCATCTAAAATCTGAATATCTTTTTGTTCAATCAACGTGGCTGAAGGACGACCTGGCCATGTTAATCCAGATTCCCACCTATGGATAATATCCCAAATTTCCACACCTCCAAACAATACAAGATCATCGTATTTTTTGTCTGAGATTGTATTTTCTGTGGCATATTTCATCCACAAAGCAAGATGCATCTGTTTTTCCTTTTCAAAATATCCATCTCTGGTTGAATATTCCAGATTCCAATCTTTAATTTGTGGCAGTAAAACTGTAGAGTCGGTATCTTTTGAATCTAGATTTATTGATGTTTTCTGTCCATTGGATGATACATCATACTCTGTTGCATTTGCTGGCATATGACTGATGGCAATAACTGCAATCATCAATATGCAGATGTAGGTTTTTACGATATGTTTTTTGTTTCTTTTTTTTAGAAATTTATGATTTGTCCTTGATAGTTGTTTTTTGACAACATTTTGTAAGTCACCATGTTTCTTGTTACTGTGTGTTATACAAGTCATTGACATATTATCAAATTGGTATAATAATCAAATTGCGACGTTAATGATACATATCAAATGATACATTTCCATGATTTTACTAAAATATCATAAAGTTGAATTCAATGAAATATCATACTCTAATTTTAAACATGATTTAGATGATCTAAAACATTGAGTCTATAGTTTTAGAATTTCTAAATATGGATTATATTAATTTAAAAAATTTAATTTTACATATGATTGAATTTAATACTCTTCATTTGTACTTTTAAAAATTAAGCTTTGATCAAAAGTATGATTTTTTGATATCATATTAACATCAATTTCAAGGTAAAGTGATAACATCATATGATTACCATCGTACAGGCTTTCTTAAAATAGCCAAAACATGTGCTCTCAGAACAACTAGTCTTAACAATGGTCTGTATACAAAAACCATAATTGGAATCAAGTATAATAGTTTCATAGGATTAGTTTTACTAGATGCAACATTTGTAAATATGAAAAGACTCAATTCTAAAAGCAGATAATTTACAAACACCAAAAGGTATGTTGATAATTCAATATGCGGTACACTTTCTGGACTTGATTGTGATATTATGATAAACAAAATTGTAATTACTATACCTGTTATCCATACAAAGTTCATGACAACATCCATTATCCACATGTGTAAAACGCCAAGTCGTAACCCCATTCTGTATTTTGAGGACCAAATTACATCTCGATGTTTGAGCAACACCTGAATTTGAGCATAGGCCCAGCGGGTTCTCTGCCTGACTAGTCCCCTCAAGTCATACGGGCATGAGGTCTTTACGATTGATTGCTCCTCAAATGGAATCTTTGTGCCTAGTTTCTGTATTTTTAGTGTTAGATCAAAGTCTTCACCTATTGTATCATGATCAAATTTTCCTACCTTTCCAAATGCATCACGTCTAAATGCGCCAAATCCTCCAGAGATTACCAGTATTATATTTAGTATTGAGGCAAACCTCCGTCCTATCTCCATAGATACTAGGAACTCAAAAAGTTGAAGATCAGTCAACAAATTCGTGATATGGTTATCCCCATGCAATACACGGACATTTCCTGCTATGGCAGAAACATCATGATGACTCTCTATTTTATTTTTGGGATTGGTGCGATACTTTTTCTTTTCTTGTTCAAAACCATACATAATATTGTACAATGAATTTGTATTTACAAAATCAGTGTCTGCATCTACTGTAATTATCACATCACCGGTTGCATGCAAAAATCCCAGATTTAAGGCTCTTGATTTTGATCCTCCATTTTTATTCTTAAATAATTTGATTTGTCCTTTATCTGCAAATTCTTTTGCTATCTGATATGTTTTGTCTGTAGAACCATCATCTATTACTATGATCTCCTTGTTTGGGTATGGCGTATTTACTGCAGATTCTATAGAATTTCTGATACATGACTCCTCATTGTATGCTGGAATCAATATTGATAGTCTTTTTTTATTTTTGTGTCTTTTATTACATATAGTATCATAATTATTGTTTGATTCTTTTTTTCGTTTATTGTATATAAATAATAAAAAAAAGATTTTTCCTGCAGTTCTTAGATTATCTAAAAATAGAAGGTTAAACAAAATGACAATGATTGATTCAGTCAAATAAAATGTCTCTAACTTTGAAAAATCTTCAATTACTAGTGGTATAAAGTCCATTTCAATTCTCCATTTGGAAATTTAAATCAGCATCTTCACTTGGAGAAATCGATGAATTTGTTACCTTTGATAATACATTGTTTTTGCCATTGATTGCATTTACATTTTGAGGATCAATCTCAAGGGCTTTGTTGTACCATTTTATTGATTCTTTTATTTTACCAATTGCAAAATAGACGTTTGCTTTGCCATTGATTGCATTTACGTTTTCAGAGTCAACATCTAGTGTCTTGTCATAGTATAGTATTGCATCATCATACTTTTCTAATCCTGCATACGCATTGCCCTTGCCAACCAGTCCATCTGTATTGTTAAAATCTACTCTGAGCACTTGTTCTCTGTAGTAGAGTTCTTTTTCATAATTACCAAAATGAGAGTATGCATTTGCCATCCCATTTAATGCACCAAGATGAAATGGTTTTATTTCCAGTATTTTTTTAAATTCTGTTATTGATTCATCTATCAGTCCTAATTGTACTAGTAGATTTGCCTTGTCTCCCAAAAAATACAGATTTTCAGGCTCTAATTCTATTGCCTTGTTATAATATTCTAGGGCCTTGTCATACTCGCCTGTTCTATGAAAGACAGCTGCTTGTCCTCCAATTGCATTAGCATATCTGGGCTCTATTTCTAAAATTGTGGTGTATAGAGATGATGCATCGTCATACCTTTCCTGTAAGAAAATGTCTTCGGCCTCTAAATACATTTTTTCTATGTCTGATAAACGTTTAGACTGATTTGCAAGAAGGGGATTGTTTTCCAATTTACTGTGTTTTTCTTTTAATTTTTTTGTATTTACATTATCAGGATCAATTGTTAGAATCAGATCAAAAAGCAACAGGGCATCTTGTTTTTGTTCAATGTGGATTAATGCAACTCCTTTTCCTAGTATGGCATTGATGTTTTCTGGATTTATCTCCAGACTTTGATCATAAAGTTGTATTGCATCTTTGAATTTAGTGTCTGCAACATATGCATTTGCTTTGCCATTGATTGCATTTTCATTATCAGGATCAATCTCTAGAACTTTGTCGTACTGTTCTATTGCATCTGATATTTGCCTCATTGTTAGTAATGTGTTTGCTTTACCAATTATTGCAGAAACATTATTTGGAGATTCTTGTATTATTCTATCATAAACTTTGATGGCCTGAATGAAATTATATTCTTCAGCTAACAAATTGGCTTGAGCAATTTGTTTATCTGGATCATGTTGAGTTTGAATTGTCTCATTTTCTGAAATCTCATTATTTTTTTCTATCACAATTATGTTATTATCAAGCATATGCTGAATTGCATCCAAGATCTCTTTTTCTGAGATATGATTTGCTTGCCACCATTTTACATTTTGTTTAAACCAGTTTGGAACATAGTTAATTGTCTTTTCACTTATGGAAATTGCTGATGATTCTTTGGGAATATTTGATTTTTGTAATGTCTCATTGTCTATCAGGAACTGTATTGCATGGATTAGATCATCGTTATTGCCAATATCATTGCCCTGTTTTGCCCATTTGTTTGCAATGACACTAATCCAAGAAGGAGTTATTTTTGCATCTTCTGACTCTGTTTTTTGTGGATTCAAGCCTGTTAGCAGTAAATTATCTTCCGAGCCTGCAATCAACAAGATGTTTTCTTTCTCCCAATAGACTTCCATTGGCCTTGCAAGCGTCAAAAATAATTTCTCTATACTTTCAACATCATCTACTTTGTCTACAAGACCCAATGACACCAGATAATCAACATTTGACCATACCACCAGATGTACATACTTTCTTTCAACGTTGTGATTGTTGATGTAGGGAATCTCTTTTACCCAGTAAAGCACAGCATCAGTCTTTTCTGTGTTTGGCATCTGATATACCACAAGTCTGCCTGTAGTTCCATCTAGTATTTCGATGTCTTTTTGCTCAAACAATGCAGCTGCTGGACGACCAGGCCAAACCAATGATGACTCCCATCTATGAACAAAATCCCATATCTCCACACCACCAAACAATACAGAATTATCTTTTATAGAAAATGAGTCATTATTTACAACAGTATATTTTAACCACAATGCTAAATGCATATCTGCATCTCTTTCAAATTCCACATCCCTGTACGAATATTGAAGATCCCAATTTTGTATTTGGGGCAATAGTACAGTTGATTCTTGTTCACTGATTAATGTGAGATTAATTTTTTCTAATTGGACATTATTTGCTGCAAACAATGAATCATCTGCATTTGTATTTGGAATTATTTGAGAAAATGCAACAATAACAACTAAAGCAAACAGACTTGTTTTGATTAGATTCTTTATTTTATTGTCTCTTTGAAATTGTCCGTCATGTCTTGATGGAATGATATGTGACACTTTAGAAATATAGTAATTTTTACATTGTTTTGTATTGCGGATGTTTTTTAAAAGTTCCAGTCTTAGGAGTTTTGTTCCTATAATTAGTAACACAAACGTACAAACTGCAATCATGATAGAGCCTGAAATCATGTGAAATGATTCTGATACTGTTTCATCAAAATAATACCACAATGTTATCATCGTAGATATTCGAAGAATATTCAAAAAGAAAAGGATTGGAAATCCAAGCACAAATACAACTAATTGTTTCCAAATCTTTCCTTGCATAATATATGCAAGAAATAGTCCTAATGACAACAATGTCAGCATAGAGTATAGTCCAGAACTAGACTCTCCAATATGCCATGTAAACTGCTCTTCTGATTCATTTTGAGCAGTTATGGTCGGATATCCAGTGATAAAATCAGATGTTACATCAATACCAAAGATATCTAATAAGTTGTGAATCATTATAGTGTTGATTGGAGAGATATCTGAGACTAAAACTGTGAGAAATTCGGCGGGAATTGGAATCAGAAATATAGCCAGAACAAACACAAAACTGACTTTCTTAAATGTTGCAATATCAAACAAAAATATTGTCGAACCAATACCAAAAGTTACCATCGATAAAATATGATACTCTAAAATGTAAAATGTCTCAGAGCCATAAATGAAAATCAATATCGCGCAAGACACTAGTATGATTCCGACTATTTCATCTAATGTTAGAATCTTTCTTCTTTTTTGATCTTGTAAGGTTAATGTCTTACGATTTCTATAAATGACATATGCCATTAACAGCGGTAAAACTAACACAAAATTTGCAATGTTTCCTGCACTAAAGCTAGTAGCCTTTTCAAATATTATTCTTAATTCATTTTGATAGATTACAAGTATTCCTGTTAGCATAATACTGATTTGTATGAGTGACTTTGGAATAAAATAAAAAAAAGAGGGGGGTTGTAGTTTTGTCATCTCTTTATCTCCATTAGTGGGGATTGAGATCTTTGTTGTTGTCGTATCCATACTGCAAATGCTGCAAAAACAACAAGCAGTGAGCTTGCAAGTGCAATAGTTCCTATCGGGGACTCTGGTCCTCCACCTCCGCTATCTCCAGGATTGGCCGGTTGAGGTGTAGATTCGGCCTTTGCCGCACATATTGGACAATGATTCTCATAGTAGTGGGCTACGGCGGGAGCACCTAGAGTAGCTGCTGCACCAATCGCGGCAACTACAATAGTTGCAGCAGCTGCAATTAATGCAAGACATAAACCTCCACAAGCTACTGCGTAGGCATAATCTACCAAGGGAAATACTTCAAGAAAAGTTGTTTCTTGGATATTGTTTTCCTTAGTTAATTCTATGACCTTGTTCCAATCTATTCTATCCCAATTTACTTGTGAATAATCTACTTGCGATAGATCAATTTCGGACCAGTCTACTTGTGACCAATCTACATCTAGCCCTTCAAATAGCAATTCCAGTTTAGATTGATCTACTTGCGATAGATCAATTTCGGACCAGTCTACTTGCGACCAATCTACACCTAATCCATCAATTCCATCTACTTGCGACCAATCTATGGAGGATAGATCTAAATCTGACCAATCCAGCATTATGGTTGCTGAGACTTGATGTGGATAGGACACAGAGGTTGCAAATAATAGTATTGTAGCTATTACTATTGTTGCAGATGCTTTTTTGGCAGTTGTGTTGGTAAATTTTTGTTGTACTTTTCTTTCATTGCTATTTCGATTTGTTTGGTAATTATTGTCTTTGGAAGTTTTTTTACAGTATGTTTGTACGTTTTCAATCGTCATTGCAAGTTTTACTAATTTCTATTAATAATGAAATGCGGATTTTCTAATGTGTATCAGTTGATGTATAGTGTATGATACATTATTTTTTTAAAACAAATAATATTTAGATGACACATGTTGATAATTATTTGTAAAATTAGTTTTGATACAAAATTCATAATTGCAAATTAAATTCATTTTAAAGTTGAGAACAAATTTTTTATTCTATAGTTGATCAATAATATGAATCAGAATAGTCATTCTTCTATGTACCCGGATTTCATACAGAATTTTTCTTGATATTCTCTTCCTTCTCCAGTCATCTCAAGCCATCGAGCTCTTCCTTCTTTCATATCTTCAATCCAATCCATGTCAGTAAGAAATCTTATGTGTTTTTCGCACGTTTTTGCATTAATCCCACAATGCATCTGAAGATTTAGTATTCTTTTTTTACCATCACTTAGATAATTTAAAATTCTACATACTATTCCTATGTGAATTCTTTCATATCCATTATTTTTAAAATCTTGAGAATTATCTTGTTTATCAGTTTCAGACATCCTGTTTATTGAGTCTCTATCCTCTGATTCTATTTTGACATTCATTGGAATCTTGTCTCCTTGTCTTTGTATGAGGTGATTTCTTGTTTTTCCTCTCTTTCAATTAGAGATCTTATTTCGTCTACCATACTTTGTTTGGGATATTTGACAGATTTATTACAGAAGATTACAGATCTATACATGTATAATCCTGTATTACATCTGTCATTTAAACTTCGCGGTGTTTCCGGTAAAATATATGTAAAATACATGTAATGTACACGTAATATTTTAATAGTTGTTGTGATTAATAAAAGCAGATGTCCGAATCAACAAATTCTCAATCTGATGTTAGAACAAGAAGTCCAACAGTAGACATTTTGGATCCTGATGTTTATCAGTGGTTAAGCGACAAGGCAAAAAAAGACGACACAAGTCTCAGAAAGCTTGTCAACAATATGCTAGAGATGCAAAAAGAGAAAGAAGAATTTATTGCAGAGTATATCCAACCAATAAAAAAAATTAGCTTTGAGGATGGATTGTTGTATCTAAGAGACAATTCCATGAAAAAGACTGCCACCATTAGTCTCCTTGATGGATTTATTCAGTGCGATGTTTGTGATTCAAAAGAATGCATACATGTGCTTTATGCAATGACACTTCCAGAGATAGCACGACTAGAACGCATCAGCAGCTAATCAAAATAACTGTAGAAAGGCTAACTATTTTTTGGTGTGAAATAGTCATCTTTTGGATTATTTTTAGGGGTTTTTCCTGCTTTTGTCTTTTTAAGATACCAAGACAAAATACCAATGATTAGTGCTGCAACAACTACAACAGGTAAAATAATTATCCAATAATCATCTGAAAAGAGTGTAGATTTTTCTTGTGATTCTTCAGTTTTGATGACCTGACAAAAACCATTTACTAGTTCAGTTCCCGCTCCACATGTAGGTGTTGGTTCTGGAATAGGTGTTGGTTCTGGAATAGGTGTTGGTTCTGGAATAGGTGTTGGTTCTGGATCAGTTTCTGGAATTATCGATATAGTGAATGATACACTTTCTATATTTCCTGCTGCATCTTCTGCTGTACATGTGACTTTTGTATCTTTTACTGAAAATATGGATCCTGATTTATAATCACATGTTGGTCCTTTAATAACTCCGACATTATCAGTTGCTGTAACTTCGAATTCAACTATTGCTCCATTCTCACTTGTAGCCTCTTTTCTTATGTCTTCTGGCACCATCACAATTGGTAATTCTTCATCAAGCGTTTCAACTATTATTTGAAATTCAGCATACGCGGTATTTCCACTTAAATCTGTTGCAGAACAAGTAACTGTTGTGATGTCAATTGGAAATATAGATCCAGAAGAAGGAGAACAAGATACAGGTACATCCCCACCTGTATCATCAGTTGCTGCAACTTCAAATTCAACTTTAGAACCATTCTTATCTGTAGATTCTTTTCTTATATTTTCTGGAACTTTAATTGTTGGAGGTTGGGTATCAAGATGTGACCAGGAAGGATATCTATCACCAGAGAGATTGTTTGTCAATCTGGTCTGCTCACTGCCATCTGCATTCATGGTATAGATCTCAAAGTTACCATCTCTATCACTATCAAAGACTATCTTGGAGCCATCAGGTGACCAAGAAGGATACCACTCATTATTTACATTGTTTGTAAGATTTGTAAGTCCACTACCGTCTGCATTCATAGTATAGATCTCAGCATTGCCGTCTCTGCTACTGTTAAATGCTATCTTAATACCATCAGGTGACCAGACAGAATTCCCATCACTATGGAGATTGTTTGTCAATCTGGTCTGCTCACTGCCATCTGCATTCATGGTATAAATTTCACTGTTATCGTCTCGGTTACTCTCAAAGACTATCTTGGAGCCATCAGGTGACCAAGAAGGATACGTATCCCTGTCTCTGTTATTTGTCAGATTGGTTAATCCACTACCATCTGCATTCATAGTATAGATCTCACGATTGCCGTCTCTATTACTATCAAAGACTATCTTGGAACCATCAGATGACCAGGCAGGATACACATCAGCATCAGCATTGTTTGTCAATCTGGTCTGCTCACTGCCATCCACATTCATAGTATAGATCTCAGCATTGCCGTCTCTATTACTGTTAAATGCTATCTTAATACCATCAGGGGACAAAGCAGGATCCCAATCGTTGCTTATATTGTTTGTAATATTTGTCTGTCCACTACCATTTGCATTCATAGTATAGATCTCACGATTGCCGTCTCTATTACTATGAAAAGATATTATGGAACCATCAGGTGACTTTCCTGTAATCTTAACTGTTGAAGAAGTATCAATAATAAAAGATGACCAGGAAGGAGTCGAATCAGAAGAGGAATTGTTTGTCAATCTGGTCTGTCCACTACCATTTGCATTCATGGTATAGATCTCCCAATTGCCGTCTCTATCACTCTCAAATACTATCTTGGAGCCATCAGGTGACCAAGAAGGATTCGCATTAGTACCTGCACGGTTTGTCAGGTTTGTCTGTCCACTGCCGTCTGCATTCATGGTATAGATCTCCCAATTGCCGTCTCTATAACTCTTAAATACTATCTTGGAGCCATCAGGTGACCAGGCAGGATTCCGATCCAAACTTGGACCGTTTGTCAGATTTATCTGTCCACTGCCGTCTGCATTCATGGTATAGATCTCCGAATTGCCGTCTCTATCACTCTCAAATACTATCTTGGAGCCATCAGGTGACCAGGCAGGATTCGCATTAGTACCTGCACTGTTTGTCAGGTTTGTCTGTCCACTGCCGTCTGCATTCATGGCATAGATCTCCTTATTATCGTCTCTTTGACTCCTAAATACTATCTTGGAGCCATCAGGTGACCAGTCAGGATTCGCATTAGTACCTGCACGGTTTGTCAGGTTTGTCTGTCCACTGCCGTCTGCATTCATAGCATAGATCTCCCAATTGCCGTCTCTATAACTCCTAAATGTTATCTTGGAGCCATCAGGTGACCAGGCAAGATTCTCATCAATACCTGCACTGTTTGTCAGGTTTGTCTGTCCACTGCCGTCTGCATTCATAGTATAGATCTCCAAATTGCCGTCTCTATCACTCTCAAATGCTATCTTGGAGCCATCAGGTGACCAGGCAGGATTCTCATCAATACCTGCACGGTTTGTCAGGTTTGTCTGTCCACTGCCGTCTGCATTCATAATGTAAATTTCACTATTGCCGTCTCTATCACTTTCAAACACTATCTTACTAGGTGGAAGAGAAGATACAACATCAGGTTTTGAAAAACTAAATACTTGAATTCTATGATTAGTATAATCAGCTACATACACGTTACCTGAAGAGTCTACTGCGATATCCGAAGGATCACTTAATTGACCATTGCCAGAACCAGGAGAGCCAAATGATAGGATGAATTCACCGGAGCTTGAGAATTTTTGGATTCGACTATTCTTGCTATCAACTACATACACGTTACCTGAAGGGTCTACTATAATGCCCCTAGGATCATTTAATTGACCATTGCCAGAACCAGGAGAGCCAAATGATAGGATGAATTCACCGGAGCTTGAGAATTTTTGGATTCGATGGTTACCGCCGTCGCTTGCATACACGTTACCTGAAGAGTCTACTGCGATATCTGCAGAATACTCAAATTGACCATCGCCAGAACCTTGAGAGCCAAATGATAGGATGAATTCACCGGAGCTTGAGAATTTTTGGATTCGATGGTTATGAGTATCAGCTACATACACGTTACCTGAAGAGTCTACTGCAACACCCACTGGATTGATGAATCGACCATTAGTAGATCCAGAAGTTCCAAATGATGTGATAAACTCACCGGAGCTTGAGAATTTTTGGATTCGACTATTGCCCCAGTCAGCTACATACACGTTACCTGAAGAGTCTACTGCAACAGTTGTAGGCCTATCCAATTGACCATCGCCAGAACCTTGAGAGCCAAATGATAGGATGAATTCACCGGAGCTTGAGAATTTTTGGATTCTATTATTAAACATATCAGCTACATACACGTTACCTGAAGAGTCTACTGCAACACCACGAGGCCTATCCAATTGACCATCGCCAGAACCTTGAGAGCCAAATGAGGTGATAAAATCCTCTGCATATGCAAAATAACCATTTTGAACTGAAATTGATACAGATAAAACCAGCAAAGTAACTATTCCAGAGAATACGATACTGTGATTTTTGAGACTATCACTAGAAAATAAGAACGTTTTTTGCATGGTTTTATGTTTACCGTCTATTATTTATTTATCATTTATCATAATTTGACAAATTCATTTGATGTGATGTATCCAAATGCAAAATGAACTTAATGATTGTTATAATCATAAATCTTTTGTAATTGTAATCTCAAATTATGGTTTGCAAACTCGAATAAATGACTCAATATATTATAAAATAACTCTACATGTTGTTTCACTCATGTGGGTTGTAGTAGATAAACTCCTATATTATATCAAAGATAGTATTGTATATCTCATCTACAATATTACTATCAATTACATTACTTATTTGTGGCTTCCTAGAAATCATCCACAATAAAGCAGAAATTATACACATTTTGTGACTGTTGGGAGATAACACACGATACAACAATTCCTTTTCTTTCATTAATTCATTGTATGATTTGATTTCTGATCCAAACTTTCTCTTGATAATTGAAAATATGGTTTCACATTTGTTACGTTGGCAATACAATTATTCATATAAGAATAAATCAAAACCAAATAATAATTATCCAACATCTTTTTCAAACTGTAAATTGTTACTACATATAGGAATTGAAATGCATTAAACAAAATTAGCTTGAGAGTATAAAACAAGTAATTGTAATTGCCTGTTTTATAAAACAAATTCAAAATTTTTGTTCATTGGGGGTTACCAAAAACCTTATAGGCCCTCTCTGAGGGTTTGTAATTTTTGATATGTCTTTAATTAAGAAAACTTTTTCAGATTTTGATTATATTTTCAACACATAGAAAAGTGTCTTGACTTTTCAAAACCGTTTCAGCAAAGGAGCAACAACAAAAACCTTTTATCGCTTACCTGGCGTTACACGCTACCGTTAAACGCCCTTACTTCCATACTATGATGGTAAGAACAGTGATTTCAAAGAGAAAAACACAAGATATTGAAATTCATCCTTATGACACTGAAGATTCACTGTTTTCCCAGAGTTTGAGATAGGCTTTGAATCTAAAAAAATAATTCTGTCAAAAACTATCAAAGTTTTATTAAAATACCTCTCTTCGTTGCATTCACTATGTCTGGGGCTTATTTATTTCTCAACTATAGACTAGCACCCCGAGGGTCTTTTTTTCAACGACTATTTCATCAAAAGTCTCTTGATGAACTACAAGCACGTCGAGAGTCTGTTGTTGAACAACTAAAAAGAATCAAAGATGTAAGAGATGTTGGACAAGTCTATGGCCAGTATGACCTCGTTGTACATATAGAATCCGAAACAATCGAACAACTAAAACTGATAGGTGGAAAAATCTACCAAATTGACGATGCTTTTATTGAATTGGTCTTGACATGTGGCGACGAGAATGAATGGCGTCGTTTCTACGGACATAAAATTATGACTGACAGTACATAATACTTCTCTTAGAGAACAATCCGTGGATTTGGTTCATGACAGAATCTAACAGCAGAGTAATAATCACCAAAGCTAGAGTATCAAATGTTATGACAGCATCTGCAATTAGTATGGCACTTTACACATTTGTAATAGGGGGAATAACTGAAGTCCGTGAGGCTCCGAATGGTTGAGTTGATAGCCCTTACCTAGATTCAAACCAGAGAAAACTTTATGATTAAGAAATAACAATGTACAATGATAAAAATGCCCACTGATAAGAAAAATCAGAGGGCGTCCAATCTTAGACGTATTAGCCCGCCCCCGGCTTTGAACAAGATCTAAACCAATAAGTTTTCAAAAAAGATGATTTGATTCCATTTTAAATTCGAAACTATTTCAAATATATGAAAAATCATTTCAGCATGTATTCAATTTAAATTTCTAAATAACATAATGCCAGAACCAGAAAAAAATTGGTAGGAGTTTGAAAGTACTCCAATTGACTTTCTGCGTTATTTTCTAGGATTCGATAGTGATTAGTGTGTGACACGGTCGGATTCAAACTGTTATTTTTTGATTAATGATCAATTGACTAAATTATAGTTAGAAAACAAGTTTAGTAGATTTTCGATGCTCACGAATGAATTCTTCTTTTTTAATCAACAATTCTTAGCT
>Ga0224508_10001085_pt1 | contig 24805 bp, 24 predicted proteins | sample SF_Jan12_sed_USG_4_FD_170157 | JGI IMG/M metagenome (GOLD analysis project Ga0224508, IMG submission 170157) | Sediment microbial communities from San Francisco Bay, California, United States - SF_Jan12_sed_USGS_21 | ecosystem: Environmental > Aquatic > Marine > Sediment | place: USA... | reverse complement strand
CCAACCACCATCGATTTTTCTAACGAATACGTCCGGTACAACATATTCGGCAGCCGGGGCATAGATCGCCGCGCCGGGGCGCGGGTGGCAGGCTCTGACCAATGCGAGGGCTTCGTCGATTTCGCCTTCGGATGAGTGGAGCAGCCGCCTGAGTTGCGGGTACTGGTGATCGGCAACCAATTCAAGATGTTCGTGTGCAATCTGCTTCGCGAGCCCGATACCAGCGGTCTCAACATCGAGCTGGTTTAGTTGGAGCAGCACGCATTCGCTGACCGACCGCGCTGCGACCCCGACGGGGTCGAAATTCTGGACGATTTCCAAAACAGCTTCGATTTCTTCGGTGGTCGCGAGGACATCGGGAGCCAGCGTTGTTTTGATCTCTGCAAGGTCTTCGTTGACGTAGCCGTCTTCGTTAATCGCGTCGACGATAGCTTGACCAATTGCCGTCGTTCGCGCATCGAGATTTTCCAGCTCGAGCTGCCACAGGAGGTGTTCCGCTAAGGACTCTTCGCTGCGGTCGATTTGCTCGAAAGTCTGGTTGGGGTCAGAGGACCGTACCGTGTCCGAAGGACCAGTACGCTGGACTTCGTCCCAATCGGGTCCGTCCGCGGTGACTTCGCGCTCTTCGTTACTTTCCTGTTCTTCTGGCGCTTCCGGCGCTTCTGCCGTTTCTGCCGCCGCCGGTTCCTCTTCTTCGAGCATGATGTTTTGCTCGAGCGCATCTTGAATCTGCGTCTGCAATTCCATGATCGGAAGCTGCAACAAACGGATAGCCTGCTGGAGCTGAGGCGTCATCGTCAGCTGTTGGCTGAGTCTGAGCTGTAAAGAGGGTTTCAGCATGCGGGCGCGTGCAACTTAGAGTGAAAACCCTTCACCAAGATAAACTTCCCTGACGTTTTTATTTGCGAGAACCTCCTCCGGTGTTCCGGAGGCCATCAATTCTCCTTCGTTGACGATATACGCGTGACCGCAAATTCCAAGTGTCTCGCGCACATTATGGTCCGTTATCAGTACGCCGATGCCCCGCTGGCTCAAGTGGCGGATGATGCGCTGTATATCCAGCACGGAAATCGGATCGACGCCGGCAAACGGCTCATCGAGCAATATGAACTTCGGTTCTGTCGCGAGCGCCCTGGCAATCTCTACGCGCCGCCGCTCGCCACCCGAGAGGCTTATGCCAATGCTGTCGCGCACGTGTCCGATATGAAGTTCTTCGAGCAGCTCTTCGAGGTGGGCTTGCCGGTCCGCCTTACGGAGGTCGCGCCGCGTCTCGAGAATCGCCTTGATGTTATTAGCTACCGTCATACCGCGGAATATGGAGGCTTCCTGCGGCAGGTAGCCCAGTCCGAGTCTCGCCCGCTTGTGCACGGGAAGTCGCGTTATGTCGCGGCCGTTGAGCTCAATGTTGCCTCGATCGCACCGGACCAGGCCGACAATCATGTAAAAGGCGGTGGTTTTGCCGGCTCCATTCGGCCCAAGCAGACCGACCACGTCACCGCTCTCTATGCTGAGCGACAGTTCTTTGACGACTTCGCGACGCCGGTAGCGCTTGGCGATCCCTCGCGCCTCGAGCTTACTCATGGTGTGTCGGGTTGGCGTTCCAGGTCGTCGCTTTCCTCTGTGGGCGTTAGTAAAATCCGTATGCCTTCGTTACATTCTTCGGCCTCGCCGGTTTGATAGGTCTTGTCGGTGAGGCTGTAGATCCATTCGCAACCCATGACTTCATTTTCGCCTATCCGCAAAGTTGCCTGGCCCGTCAGCCGCACTGTTCCATTCCTGCGGTCGTAGGAAATGCTCTGCGCCGTGCCGCTAACGGAAGCCTCGCGCTCTTCGATATAGTCAGACATGACGACCGGATTGCCGCTGAGTTCACCGAAGACAACTTCGTCGGCTTCAAATTCAAACAGGGCCTCTTCGGCGAGAATTTCGGTTGTATTGAACGCAAGCCGAACCTGTTGACTGAGTCGCCAGAGACTGCCGTCGAAGTCATTAGCGTTTGTTGCGGCGAGTCCAGCTGATAGTTCATTCGCGCCGTCGCTGAAAGCGAAACCCACGCAGACCTTTTCATCGCTACGCGCGTTTCCGGATAGCGATTCGCAGGCGCCTTCGAAACTCACATTTTCGGTTTCCTGGCTCGCCGCAGGCATTACCAGCATGAGCAAGGCAAAAAATTTACTGGCGTTGAGAATGGATCGCGACATCGGATTCGAGCTTCCAGAAATCTGTTTCCAAGTTGAGTTCAAGCCCCGTTGCTGTCACTTCGGATCCGCCTCGCGACATAGTGATTGTCTGGTCGGTCGTGGCAAGAAACGCATCGGGGTAAAGACGCAGTTCATTCGTTTCAAATACCGTCTCTTCCTGACTGCCGCCCGGCGCATAGGCCAGGCGCACGTTTTCCTGTAAGTGCAGGATGTCTCGGCTCGCCGAGGCCAGGCCGCGAGCTGCAGTGATACTCCACTGAACATCGGTTTCAGGGGCATATTCTACGCTGATATCATTTAGCACAAAGGATTCGTCCTCGGCCTGCTGTTCGACACGTTCGGCACGAACGCGGTAGTAGATTTGTCCCTCATCGTTAGTGAAGCTCATCAGTGCGCCGAGCAGATAGTAGCTCTGCGGCGAAGAATCGGAATCCGTGCTGGGAACTGCCTGTTCGTCAGTAACGCGGGCGAAAACCCAGGTGAGCAGAGCAGCGCTCACGAGCGTAGTGAACAAGAGCAGATTGCGAGCGTTGGCGGCCATTTGGGATAGACTATCAGGCTTCCCGGTCGATAATGAAATACGCTTGTAATGGATCCCAGTGAGATTGTTCGCCTGATAGAGCAGGGTCTTGAAGATGCCAGCGCCACGGTTGTTACCGATGGCCAGGGCCACTATGAGGCTGTCGTCGTTTGTCCTGCCTTTGTCGGAAAACGCAGCCTGCCACGGCACCAAATGGTGTATTCAACGCTCGGAGAACGGGTCGGTCGCGAGATTCATGCGTTGGCGGTAAAGACCTATTCGCCGGATGAATGGCAGGCTGAACAGGGATGACCTGCCTCGGACGGTGCTGCCCGGCCTATCTACTGCCGGACAGCGTCGATGCAAAAGCTTGAAATAGACGGCGGCGTAACGCTGTCCGGAGAGGTCACGATCTCCGGCGCCAAGAACGCCGCTCTGCCCATCCTCGCAGCGGGCTTGCTGGCGGACAGCGCGGTTACGTTAAGCAATGTGCCGCATCTCAATGACGTAACGACCACCGTCAAGCTGTTACGGCAGATGGGTGTCGAGGTCGTATTCCACGATGGATTGCGCATTGAGCTCGATGCGACGGGCGTGTCGAATTTTGTGGCGCCCTATGAACTGGTGAAGACGATGCGGGCGTCGATTCTGGTGCTTGGCCCGCTGCTCGGTCGCTACGGCCGTGCAGACGTCTCATTGCCGGGTGGCTGTGCGATCGGCGCTCGACCCGTCGACCTGCATGTCAATGCGCTTCGATCCATGGGAGCTGAAATCGAAATCGTCGGAGGCGATATTCGAGCCAGAGCAAAGGAGTTACACGGCGCGCGCCTGGTGCTGGATACGGTAACTGTCACCGGCACGGAGAATCTGCTGATGGCCGCGGTGCTTGCCCGCGGCGAAACGGTCATTGAAAACGCCGCCCGTGAACCGGAGGTCATTGATCTGGCTCGCTTCCTGACACAGATGGGCGCCAGGATCGAAGGTGCCGGAACCGCGAACATTCATGTGCAAGGCGTGGATCGTTTACAGGGTGTCGAGTACTCGATCATGCCGGATCGAATTGAGTCGGGGACTTATCTCGTTGCGGCGGCGATCACCGGTGGGCGGATAAAGATTCGAAAGACCTTGCCCGAGACTCTTGACGCGGTCTTGCAAAAGCTCGCAGCGGCCGGCGCAGAGATCGAGGTCGGTGCCGACTGGGTGCACCTCGACATGAAGGGCACGAGGCCGAAATCCGTCGACTTCTCAACGGCACCCTATCCGGCCTTTCCGACCGATATGCAAGCTCAATTCTGTGCGCTCAATGCGATTGCGACCGGGTCCGCAACGATTACCGAGACGATATTCGAGAACCGCTTTCAGCACGCACTGGAACTTCAGCGTATGGGCGCCGAGGTGACGGTGCGAGGTAACACCGTGGTAATTCACGGAGTTGAGTCACTGACCGGCGCGGAGGTCATGGCAACGGATCTCAGAGCTTCGGCTTCGCTGGTACTGGCTGGGCTTGCAGCACGTGGCAAGACCACCGTTGGCCGGATTTATCACATCGATCGGGGCTACGAATGTCTCGAAGAAAAGCTGTCTCAGCTTGGCGCAAGAATCAAGCGCCTCGCCGATTAGGGGGAAGCCGTCCAGCATGAGACGAGGCTACGAATTCCCAAGACAGCCCTGGTGTTCAGGCCAGGCAGGCCCTGTGTATAATTAGACGATCACCAGATAGCTGGTTCAACCTCGTTGCGGGATTTCGACGGCCGCGGTTGCCGGCAAATAAATGCTAAGTGCGGGTCCGGGGCAGGCGAAAAGTCTCTCAGGACGCCTAGGAGTGCTTGATGACTGAAAGTTCGGGTGTTACCAGACGCCACTTTCTGACGGCTGCGACAGCTGTGACGGCTGGTGCCGGGGCTGCGGCGACAGCCGTGCCATTCGTGAAATCATTCCAGCCGAGCGCGCGTGCGCAGGCGCTTGGAGCGCCGGTCGAGCGTGACGTCAGTACGCTCGAGCCGGGTGCCATGATTAAAGTTGAATGGCGTGGCAGAGCCATCTTTATTCTCAGGCGAACGCCGGCAATGCTCGAAAAGCTGGGCGGGATCGTCGACGAGCTCGCCGACCCGAATTCGGAAGTTGCCGAACAGCAGCCGGATTACGCCGTTAACGAATTTCGCAGCATTCGACCGGAGTATCTGATTGTCGAAGGTGTCTGCACGCACTTAGGCTGCGCGCCGACGGCTCGTTTCGAACTCGGGCCTGCCGATCTCGGTGCGGATTGGCCCGGTGGATTCCTGTGCGCTTGTCACGGCTCGAAATTCGATCTTGCAGGCCGCGTATATAAGAGCGTGCCCGCGCCCTCCAATTTGAAGGTGCCGCCGCATCGCTTTGTCGACGAAACGACGATTTTGATCGGCGTCGATTCGGGGGCTGTATAGATGGCAGCAAGTGAAGCTGACGTTTTTAATCGCGTAGGCCGCCGGCTCAGCGCGTTAGGCGACTGGGTAGATGCTCGATTCCCGATGACCAAGCTGATTCGGGAGCACGCAACAGAGTATTACGCGTCGAAGAACTTCAATGTCTGGTATGGCATGGGCGTGCTTGCCACGGTTGTGCTGGTTCTTCAGCTGGTCACCGGCATTTTTCTGACCATGAATTACAAGCCGGCTGCGCTCGACGCGTTCGCGTCGGTTGAATACATCATGCGAGACGTCGAGTGGGGCTGGTTGATTCGTTACCTGCACTCGACCGGCGCGTCCGCGTTTTTCATCGTCGTTTATCTGCATATGTTCCGCGGCTTGATGTACGGCTCGTATAAAAAGCCGCGCGAGCTGGTTTGGATCATCGGCATGTTCATTTATCTCTGTCTGATGGCCGAGGCATTCTTCGGTTACCTCTTGCCTTGGGGCAACATGTCGTACTGGGGTGCGCAGGTCATTATCAACCTGTTCGGTGCAGTTCCCTGGATTGGCGAGACCATGGCCGAATGGATTCGCGGTGATTTCTATATTTCCGATATCACGCTGAATCGGTTCTTTGCCTTTCATGTCATCGCGGTTCCGCTGATGCTCGTAGCGCTTGTCGTCCTCCACATCATGGCGTTGCATGAAGTCGGGTCGAACAACCCGGACGGCATCGAGATAAAGGAACATAAGGGGCCGAACGGCAAACCGATCGACGGACTGGCTTTCCATCCGTATCACACGAGCAAAGATCTCGTCATCATCGTGGTATTTCTGATCCTCTTTGCTGCTGTCGTGTTCTTTGCGCCGGAAATGGGCGGCCTGTTCCTCGAGTACGCGAATTTCGATCCGGCGAATACACTGACGACGCCGGAACATATCGCGCCGGTCTGGTACTTCACCCCGTTCTACGCAATCTTGCGAGCCGTGCCGGATAAATTATTGGGCGTCGTCCTGATGGGCGCAGCGGTCATGCTGCCGTTCTTTTTGCCGTGGCTCGATCGATGCAAAGTCAAGTCGATTCGTTATCGGAGTTGGATTTATAAGACCGCGCTCAGCTCGTTTGCGATTAGTTTTATTGCGCTCGGCTATCTCGGGCTACAGACGACGACAGACCTATACATCTTGTTGGCACGAGTGTTTACGGTGGTGTATTTCGCGTTCTTCATTCTGATGCCGTACTACTCGTCGATTGAAACGACTAAGCCGGTTCCAACTCGGGTGACTTAATGAGGCTTAAGGTCACAGTTTTCTTAATCGGTACGCTCCTGGCGGTCGGTGCTTCCGCGCAGCACGACGTCGAGCTGGATCCGGCCAATAACAACGTTGCCGATACCGAATCGCTGCAGCGTGGTGCTCGCAATTTCGTCAATTACTGTCTCGGTTGCCATTCGGCTGAATACGTTCGCTACAACCGGCTTGCTGAAGATCTACAGCTCTCGGAAAACCAACTGCTCGACAACCTGATGTTTACCGGCGAGCGTCCGTTCGACACAATGTCAATTGCGATGGACCCGGACGATGCTGCGCGCTGGTTTGGTACGGCGCCGCCAGATCTTTCATTGATCGCTCGCAGTCGCGGCACGGATTATCTTTATACCTTCCTCAGAGGGTTTTTCGTCGACCCGGCGAGTCCGACTGGAGTGGATAACACAGTGCTCGAAGGCACCGCCATGCCGCATGTCCTTTGGGAACTGCAAGGCGTGCAAGAAGCAATCTACGAGGCAGATCCGGAGCATGAAGGCGAGGAGCACATGGTGCTCGAGCTGACATCGCCGGGTCGGTTGAGCGAAGCAGAATACGATGAATTCGTTCGCGATACCGTCAATTTCCTCGATTACATCAGCGAGCCGATGCAGCTCCAGCGCAAGAGCCTGGGCATTCGCGTTATCGGATTTCTACTCGTGCTGCTATTGATTTCCTATATGCTAAAGAAAGAGATCTGGAAAGACGTTGAATAAATCGATCTCGCTTAGTTTTACAACAAGGGCTCTCTTATGGCGATCATGTCGCAACATCATTTCGTCATGACGCTGTTTTCAAAGCCCAATGATCCCTGGAGTCACAGGACACGCCTCGTCTTAGCAGAGAAGAGCATCAGCATCGACATCGTCGATGTCGAAGAAGGCAATCTGCCGGAAGATTTACTCGATCTGAATCCTTATAACAGCGTTCCGACTTTAGTCGACCGAGATCTTGTCCTGTATGACTCGAGAGTCATCATGGAATATCTCGATGAGCGTTTTCCGCATCCGCCGCTAATGCCAGTCGATCCAGTAACGCGCGCGCAGTTTCGCCTCGCGCTGTATCGCATTGAGAAGGATTGGTACTCGCTGGCTGATGACCTGCTCGCCGCGAGCGATCGCAAGCCGCCAGCACGCGCCTCGCGCGCACTCGAGGAGAGCGTGCTGTCGAGCGTCGACATTTTTGCGGCCAAGACCTTCTTCTTGAGCGACGAGTTTTCATTGGTTGATTGCACAATTGCTCCGATCCTGTGGCGTCTGCCTTCTTTTGGAATCAACCTACCCGCGCGAGCCAAGCCGATCCGAGCCTATATGGACGAGGTTTTTTCAAGACCATCGTTTCAAGCGAGCCTGACCGAGATGGAGCAGGAGATCCCGCAATAGCCGATGGCCGAAGGGCATGCCAGTGCTCAGCGCCCTTATCTGCTTCGTGCGATGCACGAATGGATGACCGACAACGCGCTAACAGCTCATATTGTCGTCGATGCAGGTACGGCGAATCTCAGTCTTTCGCCCGAGCACATTCGCGATAATAAGATCGTTCTTAACGTCAGTTATACGGCGACACGCGGACTTGTCATTGGCAACGATGCGGTCAGTTTCGAAGCGCGATTCAACGGTGTGCCGACGGCACTCAATGTTCCAATCGACTCGGTCCTTGGAATCTATGCCCGTGAGAGTGGCCAGGGAATGGTATTTTCCGAAGAGTCAGAGCCTCCGACCGACCCATCACCCGACGACTCTGGTCCACGCCAGGACCCGACGTCTGGCGATGGCAAGCGACCAGCGCTACGCGTGGTCAAGTAGCGGCATCAGGTTCAGGAGAACGCCTGGTCGATCAGATCGCACAGGCTGTGAATGATCAGGAGATGAACCTCTTGAATCCTGACTGTCCGATCCGAAGGCACGCGAATCTCGACATCATTCGGCTTTAACAGTGGCGCGATCTTGCCACCGTCGCGCCCAGTCAGCGCAATTATCGCCATGCCGTTTTTGTGCGCTTCGTTAATGGCTGCAACAACATTCTCGGAATTGCCGGATGTAGAAATAGCGAGCAGTACGTCGCCGCTTTTGCCCAGCCCGCTCACCTGCCGGGAAAATATCTGCTCGAAGCCATAGTCGTTACCAACGGCGGTCGTTGTCGAGCTGTCGGTCGTCAAGGCGATTGCCGGAAGACTGGATCGTTCCGCTTCGAACCGACCGAGTAATTCGGCCGAAAAGTGCTGCGCATCGGCAGCCGATCCGCCGTTGCCACAACTCAATACTTTTCCGCCGGTCGTCAGGGCCTCGATTAGAAGGCCGCCGGCGCGCACGATTTCCGGCGCGAGCTGCATGGACGCCTGCTTGGTTGCGATGCTGTCGGAGAAATGTTTTTCGACTCGTTCTTTCATCAGCGCATTGTGCCTTCAAGCTGCGTCGAACGCATTCCTCTGCCAATTAATGTCCGGGTGGCCGGTTTCGATTCCGTCGATTGCAACGACATCAAAGCGGATGGACCGGGAGAACCAGGTTGGGTTTCGCATTAGGAAGTGGCGTGTCGCTTTGATAATCCGTTTTCGTTTGTTTGGGCCGATTGTCTCAATCGCTTTGGCTTTGCTGGAACTGCTGCGCGCCCGGACTTCAATAATGACGAGCACAGCGCCTTCGCTGGCGATGATATCCAGCTCGCCCATCCGGCAACGGTAACCCTGAGCCAGGATCCTGAGGCCTTGGTCAGTCAAAAACTCCGCGGCGCGCATTTCCCAGGCTCGGCCCCGGGCCAGCGCGTCCTGGCCCCGGTTCATCAGGGGCTCAAAAACACTGCCGATGGCATGAGCGCTTGCGGTTCCCCGTCACGAAATATCGCAAACGGGAGCACCCGTCGAATCCTGCCGTTCTCACCAAGGTAGAGTTCGCCGGTTGAACCCGATAGCGGCCAGCGAGCCTCTCGGGCCGAAAACAGGGCATTGACCAGCCGATAGGCATCGAAGCCGAAAGCGAACAGCCGAGGTGATTGACCTGCGCTCGACGGAGAGAATTCGTTGAGCCGCATTGCCGCCGCTTGGCCGGCTGGATTGACCAGCAGCGGCAGGTCCGGAAAAATCAGGCCATCGAGATCGGCGTTTCTGGTCTGTCGCTGGGGATCGTAGACGTTGCTAGTCGCAAAAGTCGGAATGTTTTCGGGGCTGGCGTCATTGTTCGCGAGCAACGGTACGAGCAGTCGTGCATCGGCAGCGCCGCCGCCCGGTTCGACCTGCAGAAAGATCATGTCGATGTCGCCGCGCCGCCTGGCTTCGAATTCCAGGGGTAAGCCGAGATTTGCCCGGAGCCGCTCATAGCGTGCTTCGCTCGCGGAAATATTCAGCAGTTCCTGAATCGGCGCCGACAGATTATTTGACCCGGGGACATAAACGACTGAGTTGATGACCTGACCGCCGCGTGACTCGAAGGCTGTGCGAAATCGGTCCCTTTGACTGTAACCCCGGTCACTGCTCGCGTATAGAATTGCGGCCGTTCGATGTCCGTCTGCGATGGCTCTGGCTGCGATTGCGTCGACTTCGTCATCGGACGACAGCGCGAACTGAAAGAAATTCGTTGCCGCGAGTACTTCGCGAGCCGCGAGATTAAGCGCCAGGGTTGGAATGAAGCCAGACTGCGACTGGACCAGGTCGACTTCTTCGGTCGTCAGGGGCCCGACTACGAAATCGGCGCCATCCAGTTGCGCTGTCTGAAAACTCTCAACGCTTCCGCGTAGTGCAGTGTCATAGACCTGGATCGAAACATCATTGGCTGCTTCTGCGTCGAAATGCCCTGCAAAGAAACCTTGCAGAACGGTTTGCGCACTTGTGCGAAGTTCGGAACTGAGCGGCAACAACAGCGCGATCCTTGCTGGGCGCGCGCCATCGCCACGCAATTCAGCGAGGCGCGCAGCGAGGATGCCGCCGGCAGCAGGGTGGTTGATAAATTCCTCACGCCAGCCGACTAAGGCATCGAGAAAACGCGTTCCGTCGTCAGTTAGTCGAGTCAGTGGAGCGAGAGCCAGCCAGCCGTCGATGGTTGCGTCGCCCGATCGAAAGCTCGCCGCAGCCAGGCTCCTCGGATCGTTCAGCCCGTCCCAGATTTTCGCCTGATTGTCGAGAATGTCCGCTCCGGACTCGAGCCAGATTTCGCGGTCGACTAGCAGTTGTACAGCCTCGACTGTCTGGCCAAGCAGAAATAGGGCTGAGGCCCGTACTGCGGAAAGTTCCGGATCAAGCTCAACGGGCAAGGGAAGACCGATCGCGTCCAGCACTGCGACCGCGAATTCAGGGCGACCGAGCTCAATTTCGACTCGAGCGAGCGCGATCTGAAACCGCGCCCTCTCGCCGCCCTGCGCGCGCTCGACCAGGGCTGTGTAGAGGTCCTGAGCGGTGGAAAAGTCGCCACGCTCAACGGCTGAAACCGCAGCCGCCTCGCGATTGGTCGAGTCGAGGGGGTCGATGCCGGGCGTTGTCGAGCACGCTGCGAGCAGTAGCGCGCCGAGGCCGATTAAACTGTGGACTCTAAGTTTCATCATCAATAGGCAAACTAAGCAAAACCGGTGGCAAATGCCAGCTCAGAATCTGTTGGAATCCTCTATGTCATAGCGACGCCGATCGGCAACCTGGCAGATCTCAGTGCGCGCGCGGCAACCGTGCTCGCGAGCGTCGATCTTATCGCTGCTGAGGACACGCGCCGAGGCGGCAGGCTCATCGCGCATCTCGGCCTCGACAAAAAGCTGCTTTCGCTGCATGAGCACAACGAAGTTGCGCAGTCGGAAAAACTGCTGGCCGAACTGAAGGCCGGACACAATATTGCGCTGATTTCAGATGCCGGCACACCGCTGATCAGCGATCCGGGTTTCCGTCTGGTCGCTCAGGCTCAGGCAGCCGGCGTCGCCGTCGTCAGTGTGCCGGGTCCATCAGCCGTGACGGCAGCATTAAGTGTCTCTGGCTTACCGACTGATCGCTTCGTCTTCGAGGGATTCTTGCCGCGCCGGCCGAAACAACGCCGGTCGCGCCTCGAATCGCTCCGGTCAGAGCCGAGGACCATTGTGTTTTTCGAGGCCGTACATCGGGTCGAGGCAGCGTTGGCCGACATGGCCGAGGTGTTAGGCGCCGAGAGGCGGGCGACGATTGCTCGTGAATTGACCAAACTTCATGAGCAGGCGGTGACCGATACTTTGGCCGCCTTGTGCGGAGCGCTCGGTACGGACGTGCCTTTGCTCGGGGAGTTCGTCATCGTCGTCGCGGGCGCCGAAGCCGTGTCGACGGCTGATGACAGCGAGGTCCGGCGTGTTTATGCCCTGCTGATCGAAGCGGTTCCGCCGGCGCGCGCGGTCGCACTCGCCGCCAAGATCTGCGAGCGATCACGCAACGAGGTGTATGCGCTGACCCGCGCGTGACTCGATTACTGCTCGAGCACTTGCGGCTGGCACGAGAGGCTATAAGCTTCATCACGGGAGCCGGCCGAGCAGTCGCTGGGAGTGATCCTGGAGGAAAGTCCGGGCTCCATTGGGCAGGGTGCCAGGTAACACCTGGGGGGCGTGAGCCCACGGCAAGTGCAGCAGAAAAGATACCGCCGGACTCGTCCGGTAAGGGTGAAATGGTGCGGTAAGAGCGCACCGCGCTCGTGGCAACACGGAGCGGCAAGGTAAACCCCACCTGGAGCAAGACCGAATAGGGAAGCGTTTAGTGTGCCCACACGAGCTTCCGGGTAGGTCGCTTGAGGCGTCCGGTGACGGCCGCCCTAGATGAATGACTGTTCTCGACAGAACCCGGCTTACAGGCCGGCTCCCACTCACTTTTCGGCGGCGCGCCCCTGCGGGGCGCTTGCCTGAGGCGCGGCAGGCAAGCGAAGCGCCGCCGAGAGCGCAAGGCCTCCAAGCAGAATGTTTCCTGGCACGAGTCCTGCGCGTATCCGCCGGTCGAGCGTACAAAGTAGACCTGCACCGAGTCGCTGATCAGCGACACTAAGCCCCTGTCACTTAAAGAGAATTTCGCTAGTTCTCGGTTGACAGCAAACCCTGCCAGTCCCTATAGTGCGCTGAGTGGAAAAAAGTGGGGAAAAGTGGGTTTTCTGAGTTCAGATGTTTCGCGGACCTTCGAAAGTTACCTTGGATGCCAAGGGACGGCTAGCCATACCCAGCCGCCATCGCGAGCGTATTTTAACGCGCGCGGACGGCGCAATGGTGGCGACTGTCGACCGGGACTACTGCCTTCTGATCTACCCCTTGCCCGAGTGGGAGGAAATCGAGCGCAAGCTTGTGCGCTTGCCGTCTCTTAATAAGGACGCACGCAAGCTGCAGCGATTGATGCTCGGGTATGCCACAGAACTAGAAATGGACAACCAGGGACGCATTCTGCTCCCCCGCGAACTCCGGGAGTTCGCTGGACTCGACCGGCAGGCCATGTTGATCGGACAAGGCAACAAGTTCGAGCTCTGGGACGAGCAGCGGTGGAACGAACGCCGTGATGAATGGTTGGCCGGGGACGACAGCGATTACAAGGATCTGCCAGCAGAACTCGAATCCCTGTCGTTATAACGGGCCGGATAGCGGCCATGGGTAGGCATCAGCCGGTGCTCTTGACCGAGGCGCTGGCTGGTTTGGCGGTAACAAAAGATGGCTGTTACGTGGATGGCACGTACGGACGTGGGGGGCATAGCGCGGAGATTCTCAGGGCACTGGGGCCCGAGGGGAAACTGCTCGCGCTCGATAAAGACCCCGACGCCGTTGCCGACGCGGCAGAGCGGTTTCAGGACGATTTTCGGTTCGCTATCAAGCATGCGGATTTCGAGGACATGCGCAGCGCCGTTTCGGAGTATTTCGGTGGCTGCGCTGTCCTCGGTGTTTTTCTTGATCTGGGTGTCTCATCGCCGCAGCTTGATCGCGCTGAAAGAGGGTTCAGCTTTCTCCATGACGGTCCGCTCGACATGCGCATGAATACGAGTCGCGGCATCACCGCTTCACAATGGCTTGCCGATGTGAAAGAAGCCGATCTGATTGCGACGATCAGACGCTACGGCGAGGAACCGCACGCCAGACGGGCTGCGCAGGCAATTTTGTCCGCAAGGGCAATGGAACCGATCGAGACGACCGGCCAGTTGGCGGAGATCGTGGCGCGGGCGCTGCCTGTCGACAGGAAACGGCGAACCCATCCAGCGACCCGGGTTTTCCAGGCGATACGCATTGCCGTCAACGATGAACTGGGCGGGCTCGAACGCGGGCTTGTGCAGGCGGTTGAGCTGCTGGCCCGTGGCGGGCGCCTGGTTGTCATCAGTTTTCACTCGCTCGAAGACCGAATCGTCAAACGCTTCATGGCGCGTGAGTGCAGAGGCGACCCGGTCTACGCGGGCCTGCCCGATATGCCGGCGGCGGCGCGTCCCAGGCTGAAAGCCATCGGCCGCTTGATCCGGCCGGGCGATGCAGAGCTCGAATCGAACCCGAGATCCCGAAGTGCCCGATTGCGAATCGCCGAGAGGCTTGCCGAAGGCGAGCTCCAATGAAGCTGTTTGCCGCCGAAATCACGCTTGCGGTGCTGCTGGTTGCCGGCGTCGTCGCTACCGGCATTACGTTGGTTGCCACGATCCACGAATCAAGGAGCCTGTTTCAGGAACTCGAGGCGCTGAAGCGCGAACAAGATCGACTGGACGACGACTGGAGTGCGCTGCAACTGGAAGTCAGCACGCTTGCCGGTCATGCACGAATCGAGGAGATCGCACGCACCGATCTTGGCCTGATCGAGCCTGACGAGCAACGAGTGTTCGTAAGGGTTGAACGTTGAATCGGCGGCGGCGAAAGGCCGAGCCGTTGATTCCAGTCTGGCGGGGACGCTTGCTGCTCGGCCTGTTTGCGCTCGCTGCCGTCGCGCTCGAAGTGCGCCTGGTTTGGTTGCAGGCAGTCGCGAGCGACTTCTATGAGTCCGAAGGCGATCAGCGACAGCTGCGGACGGTCGAGACGCCGGCGCACCGCGGTCTCCTGACAGATCGTAACGGCGTACCGCTTGCCGTGAGTACGTTGGTCGGCAGCATATTCGTTGACCCAAAGACCTTTCCGCGCGAGAGCGAGGCCGCCTACCGGTTGGCCAGCGCCTTGGAGCTCGATGGCGCCAACCTGGAGCGCCGCATTTCGAGTGACTTTGACCGGCGCTTTCTCTGGGTCAAGCGGCGAATGCCGCTCGCTGAAGCAGAAAAAATAGCCGACCTCGATATCGACGGTGTCGCGATGCGGCTTGAATACAAACGCTTCTATCCCGAGCACGAGGTGACTTGCCACATTGTCGGATTTGCCGGCGACGAAGATGTCGGCCAGGAAGGTCTTGAGATCTGGTATGACTATCTGCTGGCCGGCGAGCCCGGCAGAAAACTCGTTCAGCGTGACCTGCATGGACGGGTGTTAGCCGACGTCGAACAGATACAGGCTGCCCGCCCCGGGCGCGACATCCGAACCAGCATCGACATGCGCTTGCAAACGCCCGCGTATCTCGCACTCAAGGCGGCCGTTCAGGAAAGTGGTGCGAGTTCCGGTTCGCTCGTATTGCTCGACGCCCAGACCGGCGAAGTCTTGGCAATGGTGAATCAACCGGCCTGCAATCCGAACGATTCTGAGCATCGCGGGCAGCCCGCACTGTTTCGAAATCGTGCGATTACCGATCCACTCGAGCCAGGCTCGACCGTCAAGCCGCTGGTGCTGGCCACTGCGCTGACAAGCGGCTATACACCCGAGACGCTTATCGACGTGCCTAAGGATCTAATGGTTGCGGGCAGGCGACGCACAAACGATCAGTCGGCTCTCGGCATCGTGACGGTGACGGAGATACTTGCCCGCTCGAGCAGCGTCGGCATGGGGCTGATCGGGCTCGAACTCGAACGAGCAGAAATCTGGGGATCGCTCAAAGCGCTTGGGCTGGGTGGCCCGACGGCCAGCGGACTCGGTTCGTTCGAGGATCATGGCACGCTCAATCATTTTGAACACTGGACCGACGTTGATCAGGCGTCGCTGTCTTTTGGCTATGGGCTTTCGGTGACACCTCTGCAGTTGGCGCGCGCCTATCTGCCAATCGCATCGACGGGCCTCATGCCGCCGATTTCCTTTGTGGCGCTGGACGAGCCACCTGCTCGCGAGCAGGTCATCGACCAAACGGTTGTCGCCGATCTGTTATCGATGCTCGAAGTGGTCGTTTCCGAACAGGGAACGGCTCAGCGTGCGGCGATTGCCAACTACCGAGTCGCCGGAAAAACCGGCACAGCCCGAATAGCGGTACGAGGCGACTACTCCGACGATGAGTACCACGCTATCTTCGCCGGCATCGCACCGGCCAGTCGGCCGCGGTTCGTCGCTGTCGTCGTGATTAACGACCCGCGCGGCCAGGCTTACTATGGCGGTGACGTGGCGGCGCCGGTTTTTGCCAAGGTCGTGGGTACGGCATTACGAATGTACGGCGTTGCGCCCGATGACGAAGAAGGCTCAATGCTCGTTGCTCGCGCTGAGGTCTCGCGATGATGGCTGCCGTTGTCGCTGCGATGACACTAGGCGAGCTACTCGGACCTGCGGCCGGCGCACATGCCTCGATCAGCGTGACCGATCTCGTCGCCGACAGCCGCCAGGTCACATCCGGCGCGGCGTTCGTCGCGCTTGCCGGCGCGCGCAGTCATGGTCTTGAATTCGCGGTTGATGCGCTGGCAGCCGGTGCTGAAATAGTTCTGTATGAGCCGGCAGCGACCGATATCGAGGTGCCAGAGCGTTCGCTTGCGGTCGCGGGGCTCAGTGAGCGGCTCGGTGATCTCGCGCGGCAGTTTTTTGGTCGCGAGCACTCGCCCGACGGATTGATCGGCGTCACCGGAACGAATGGCAAGACCAGCGTCGCCTGGCTGATCGCCCAGGCGTTGGCATCGCTCGGCGAGCCTTGCGGTTATGTCGGAACCATCGGCTACGGCCTACCCGGCAACTTGCGGCCGCAGTTGCTGACGACACCGGATTGCCTGACCTTGCATCGCGAGCTTGCCGAGATGGCGACGCCCAGCGTCGCGATTGAAGTGTCTTCGCATGCGCTGGCTCAGGATCGGATTGCCGGATTGAGTTTCGACGTCGGCGTGTTTACCAACCTGAGCCGAGATCATCTCGACTGGCACGGGTCGATGGACGCCTACTTCGATACCAAAGCGATGCTGTTCGAGCGTGCTGGCCTCAAGACCGCTGTGATAAACCGCAAAGACCATTACGGAGAGTTGCTGCTCAAACGGCTTGGTTCCGAAACCCATGCTCTTACGGTTGCGCTCGACTCGGACGTGCCAGCCGATATCGCTGCGCGCTTCGAGAGCCGCGGATTTGCGGGTATGGTTCTGCGCATCGGTGGTGCCCATGGCGAGACCGTGATTGAGTCCGCATTGATTGGAGAATTCAACGGCGAAAACCTACTGCTGGCGCTCGGCGTTTTAGTCGCCCGCGGTCACGATCTCGATGCCGCTGGCCAGGCCTTGGCCACGGCCGATGCACCGCCGGGAAGAATGGAAGTCTTCGGCGGCACCGCCGATCAACCCTGGGTGATAGTTGATTACGCGCATTCGCCGGATGCACTGACCCGTGTGCTTGCCAGCATTTCCGACCTGAAATCAGGGGAATTGACCTGCGTCTTCGGTTGCGGCGGGGATCGCGATCGCGGTAAGCGGGCTCCGATGGGCGCGGCTGCGGCAGCGTATGCGGCGCATATCGTTTTGACCGACGATAACCCGAGAGGCGAGGCTTCGGCCGCCATTATTGCCGACATCCAGGCCGGCACATCCGGTCACAGCGATGTTCGCGTTCAGTCTCGCCGGGATCTCGCCATCACCGCAGCCATTGCCGCTGCGTCACCCGGTGATGTGGTGCTCGTTGCCGGTAAGGGGCATGAGACTCAACAACGAGTCGGTGCCGAATCGCGCGCATTCGATGACCGCGCAGTCGTCAAGCGGATCCTGGAGGGCAAGAGTTGATGGCTCGCTGTCTGTCTGCGGTCGCGCGAAAAATCGACGGGCGCCTGGCTGGGGCGGACAGCGCTTTCGGTTTTGTCGGTATCGATAGCCGGACGTTGCCGGCAGGCGGGTTATTCGTCGCAATCAAGGGCGAGCGTTTCGATGGTCACGATTATGTTGCGGCGGCTGCCGAGCGCGGTGCAGTCGGTGCGCTGGTCTCGCGCGTTCAAGATCTGCCGTTACCGCAGATCGAAGTCAACGACACAAGGCTCGCATTCGGCGCTATGGCAAATGCCTGGCGCGAGAATTTCGAGATCCCCGTCGTCGCCGTAACGGGGAGTGCCGGCAAGACCACCGTCAAGGAATTGATTGCGTCGATTCTTAAGGAAGGCCGCAGTGTTTGCGTCACCGAGGGCAATCTCAATAACGATCTCGGCGTGCCGCTAAGCCTGATGCGGCTCGAGGAAACCGACCAGGCCATGGTCGTCGAACTCGGCGCGAATCATGCAGGCGAGATTGCAGCGCTCGGCCATCTTGTCGAACCGACGATTGCGGTCATCACCAACGCCGGCGCCGCTCATCTGGAAGGATTTGGATCGATCGCAGGGGTCGCCAAAGCCAAAGGGGAGTTGCTCGACTGCCTGCCCGACGATGGCGTTGCTGTGCTGAACGCCGACGACACTTTTTACTCGGAATGGCGCAAGCGCGCCGGCCGGCGCAAGACCTCGAGTTTCGGTTTTAGCGAACAGGCTGATTACAGGCTCAGTGGTGAGATCGAAACCGACAGCGCCGGTTCTCACTTCGCGGTCAGCACGCCCGACGGTCTCCGAATCGACCTCAAGCTTGCGCTGCTCGGTCGGGCGAACCTGTCCAATGCGCTGGCGGCGATCGCTGCGGCCAGTGCGGCTGGCGCCAGCGTCGACGAAATACGCCGTGGCCTAGAGTGCACCAGTCCCGTCAAGGGGCGGATGAATCGTCTCTCGGGAAAAGCCGGAGCGACGCTGATAGACGACAGCTACAACGCCAACCCGTCGGCGGCGAAAGCGGCCCTCGATTTTCTGGGTGACTGTGAGGGCAAGCGGATATTCGTGCTCGGCGACATGCTTGAGTTGGGCGAAGAAGAGCGGACGCTGCATCGCGAAATCGGCGACTACGCTGTGGATCACTGCGATGAGCTGGTCGTCATTGGCCACCTGGCGGCCGAAGCAGCCGATGCGTTCGGCGCTAACGCCACTAAGTACTTGGAGATCGATGCGGCTGCAGCAGACTTAATTCAGAGGCTCGGTCCGAATGTGACCGTTCTGATCAAGGCGTCGCGCTCAATGGGTCTCGAGCGCTTGGTGAAGGCCCTGGCCAAAGCCGAAGGGGTCGATGCATGTTGATGCTGCTGTCGGAATTCCTGGAGGATTTTTATTCCGGCTTCAATGTATTCAGTTATCAGACCACGCGGGCAATTCTCGGTGCGCTGACCGCATTGATTCTTTCGTTCGCCGTGGGGCCCACACTGATCAGCCGGCTATCCAGAGGTAACGTCGGGCAACAGATTCGCCAACTCGGCCCGCAGTCGCATCTTCCCAAAGCCGGTACACCGACGATGGGCGGCGCACTGATCCTGGTCGCAATCGCCATCAGCACGCTGCTGTGGGCTGATCTTCGTAATCGCTTTGTCTGGATCGTGCTGGGCGTCACTTTGTTGTTCGGCGTGATCGGTTTTGTCGACGACTACAAAAAACTCAGAGTCAGAAACTCAGAGGGGTTGTCGCCAAGGGCGAAGTTCTTCTGGCAGTCTCTGGCGGCTTTGACGGGCGCGCTGCTGCTTTACTACACGGCTGAGCTGCCGGCCGAGCACGAGCTGCTGATTCCTTACTTTCCGAATCTCACGATTGCGCTCGGCCCGGTTTCCTACGTTGTCTTTGTTTACTTCGTTATCGTTGGCAGCTCGAACGGCGTCAATTTGACCGACGGGCTCGACGGTCTCGCGATCATGCCGGCTGTGCTGGTCGGCGGTGCGCTCGGAATCTTTGCCTGGGTCTCAGGTAACGTTATTTTCTCTGAATATCTCGGCATCCCCAATATTGCAGGGGCAGGCGAGATGCTCATTTTCTGTGCGGCCCTGGCTGGCGCCGGTCTGGGCTTCTTGTGGTTCAACACGTATCCCGCGCAGGTCTTTATGGGTGATGTCGGTGCGCTTGCACTCGGTGCTGCTCTCGGGCTCGTGGCGGTCGTGGCGCGGCAAGAACTGGTGTTATTAATAATGGGCGGTGTATTCGTCGTCGAAACCGTCTCGGTCATTATCCAGGTTGCCTCGTACAAGATGACGGGCCGGCGCATTTTTCGTATGGCACCCCTCCACCATCATTTCGAGCTTAAAGGCTGGGCCGAACCGAAAGTTATTGTCCGCTTCTGGATCATTACCGTTATCTTGGTACTGGTCGGCCTTGCCAGTCTAAAGGTTCGCTGATGGTTGCAGTCATGACAGCATCCAAGCATTTCGAACCCATCGACTCAACCGCCAAACGCCTGGACGGTCATGCGCTCGTGGTCGGTCTCGGCGCGAGCGGACTCTCGGCAGCGCGCTACCTGGCCAAGCAAGGCGAGTCCGTGCGCGTCATCGACAGCCGCGCCGAACCGCCCGGACTTGAAACGCTCAAGCGTGATTGTCCCGACGTGGCGGTAGAGCTCGAAACACTTGATTCAAAGTGGTTGGCCCGCGCTTCGCGCGTCGTGCTGTCGCCGGGTTTGTCGATCGGTTTACCGTTGATCGCAGATGCCAGGGCGCAGGGAATCGAGATTACCAGCGAGCTCGAACTGTTTGCTCAGGCAGCAGAAGCGCCGGTACTCGCCGTCACTGGCTCGAACGGTAAAAGTACCGTGACGAGCCTTGTTGCAGCACTGCTTAAGGCGCAAGGGTTCGACGCGCCTGCCGGCGGAAATCTTGGACCACCGGCACTGGACTTGCTTGATCACGATCACCCTGACGCCTATGTCGTTGAGATATCGAGCTTCCAGCTGGAGACGACGCGCTCATTGAAGCCTATGGCTGCGGCTCTGCTGAATATCTCACCCGATCATATAGATCGGCACGGCAGCCTCGAGCGATATGCGGCGCTGAAGGGATCATTGTTGGTTAACGCCGACCAGGCCATCGTCAACTGGGACGATCCGCTGGTGCGAACTCTGGCGCCGCGGCGAGACGCGACGATTCCATTTTCCGTTGTCGAGCCGCTCGCTCACGGCTGGTCCGTCGTCGAGCACGAGGGCGCGCGATGGCTCGCGCGTGATCTGCAGCCGTTGATTCGAAGTTCGGATCTCGGCCTGTCTGGAGAAATTGGCCAGGCCAACACGCTCGCTGCGCTCGCGCTTGCGCAAACTCTGGGTGGTGATCTCGACGTGGCGCTCGGCGTCTTGCCGACATTTCACGGCCTGGCTCATCGATTGCAAAACGTCGGTGAGTTCAACGGCGTGGCCTATATTAATGATTCAAAGGGTACCAATGTTGGTGCAACGGTTGCGGCCCTGGCCGGTATCCATGCGCCGACCGTGCTGATCGCCGGCGGACAATCCAAGGATGCGGATTTCGCGCCGTTAGCAAATATTGTCGAGGGGCGGGTTCGAGCCGCCATATTGATTGGCGAAGCAGCGGAACTGCTCGAGCGGGCGTTTGCGGGACACACCCGTACCGTGCGGGCCGTCAGCATGCAGGCTGCAGTTCAAGCGGCTGCGGAAATCGCGCAGCCGGGTGATCAGGTCTTGTTGTCGCCGGCCTGCGCAAGTCAGGACATGTATCAGGATTACAAGGACCGGGGTGCGGCGTTCGAAGCGGCCGTCAAAGGGCTGCCGAAATGAGTGGCGCAATGGCACAAAGGATACGAACCGATCCCTGGCTGGTCGGTACGTCGCTGACGCTGGTCGGTCTCGGGGCAATCATGTCGGGTTCGGCGTCGATTGGAATCGCTGCCGAGAACATGCCGGAGCCCTTGTATTATTTTTATCAGCATCTCATCGCGCTCGCGATCGGGGCTTGCGGATTCTTGCTCGCAATCAAGGCCCCGATCGAATCGTGGAATCGTCTCGGCAGTCTGATGTTGTTCGGGGCTTTTGCTGTGCTCGTGTTAGTTCTCGTGCCCGGCATCGGCGATACGGTTAACGGGGCGAGGCGATGGCTCGATATCGGCGGCATCGGCTTTCAGGCCTCGGAATTGGCGCGTTTGATGTTGTTGATTTATCTCGCAAGCTATTGTGTTCGTCAGCGCGATGCCCTGTGCCGCGGGCTTGCCGGTTTTGTGAAGCCGATGTCGCTGGTCGTGCTCGCTTCCGCGTTATTGATTTTTGAGCCGGATTTTGGCGCGACCGTCATGCTGACGGCGACCAGTCTTGGCATCCTGTTTCTCGCCGGCGCGCGGTTGCGTGATCTGACCGGCGCGGCAATTGCAGCTACTGTCTTTATGGCAGCGCTGATCGTACTGGCGGATTATCGTTTGGATCGCCTGCGCGCCTGGTGGGACCCCTGGAGCGACGCACTCGGTGATGGCTATCAGCTGGTCAACTCAGAAATTGCGATTGGCAGCGGCACGTGGTTCGGCGTTGGTCTGGGTGGTGGCGTGCAAAAACTGCACTATCTGCCGGAACCGCACACGGATTTCGTCTTTGCAGTTTTGGCTGAGGAGATCGGCCTGATTGGTGCGACTCTGGTCATCATCATGTTTGCCGTTCTTGTCTATCGTGCTTTCGATCTCGGCAGGCGCGCGTTCCAGGCCAATCTGCCGTTCCACGGATTATTGAGCACCGGAATCGGGTTTTCGCTCGGACTGCAGGCGGCAACCAGCATTGGTGTCAATACGGGGCTGTTACCGACCAAAGGTCTGACACTGCCGCTGATCAGCTACGGGCGCACCAGCATCGTGGTGACGCTGTTTGCGCTCGGCTTGTTGTTTCGCATCGCGCGTGAGCTGGACGATGTCGCCTTGGTCGAGCTTGCGGGGTCGCGTCGATGAGCGTTGCACCGATTCTGATCATGGCTGGTGGAACAGGGGGGCATGTCTTTCCAGGTTTGGCCGTCGCCGAAGTTCTGCATGCGCGTAATCAATCCGTCGTCTGGCTCGGTACTCGACGCGGACTCGAGGCGCAGTTAGTGCCGGCCCGCGGAATAGAAATCGAATGGATATCGATTGCGGGCGTCCGCGGACGCGGCCTGGTCGCGTGGGTACTTGCGCCGTTCAAGATCGCGTGGTCCATTTTGCAGGCGCTGGTCGTGATGATCCGTCGTCGTCCAGGTGCCGTGCTGGGGCTTGGTGGTTTTGTTGCGGGGCCAGGCGGAGTGGCCGCATGGCTCGCCAGAAGGCCGCTCGTCATACATGAGCAAAATGCGGTCGCCGGAACAACCAATCGCCTGCTTGCGCGTTTCGCTCGCCGCGTATTCGAAGCCTTCGCCGGCAGTTTTCCTGACGGCGCAGGTGCAGAGGAGATCGGCAATCCCGTGCGGGACTCGATTCAGGCCGTGGCAAGACCTGCCGATCAGTCGCTGGCGTCATCAGACCGGCCATTGCGGTTACTTGTATTAGGTGGCAGCCAGGGTGCGCTGATTTTGAATCAAACCGTGCCGGCAGCGCTCGCAGAAATGCCGCCAGCCGAGCGACCGGTGATTCGTCATCAGGCCGGACGCAGTCTCGATGAAGCCGTTGCCGCCTACGGAAAAACCAATGTCGATGCTGACTGTGTCGCATTTATAGACGACATGGCCGAGGCTTATGCATGGGCCGACCTGGTGATCGCACGAGCAGGCGCACTGACATTGGCCGAACTCGCGGCCGCGGGCGTCGGTGCAGTCTTAGTGCCTTACCCGCATGCGATCGACGATCACCAGCGCAAAAATGCCGAGTACTTTCAAGCTGCGGGCGCGGCCGTCATCGTGCCGCAAGATGAGATGAATTCGGCGCGATTAGCAGCCGAACTCAAGCGCATCCTTTCCGATCGCGGCGCTATCGCCGATATGGGATTGCGATGTCACACGCTGATGCGGCGTGATGCCGCCGAGCGGCTCGCCGACGCCTGCATGAATCTGGCGGGAGAACGGTCATGACCGATCGCATGGGCCGAATTCAAACCATTCACTTCATCGGTATCGGTGGCGTTGGCATGGCCGGCATCGCAGAAGTGCTGATCAGTCTTGGCTACCGGGTCCAGGGTTCCGATCTCAAGCGCGGGAAGGCGATTGCGAGGCTGGAGAAACTCGGTGCCGATATCAGAATCGGGCACAAAGCCGAGCATGTTGCGGCGGCCGATGCGGTCGTCGTTTCGAGCGCCGTACCAACAGACAATCCTGAAGTCGCTGCTGCCCAGCAGGCGAGAATTCCGGTCGTTCAGCGAGCACAGATGCTCGCCGAGCTCATGCGATTTCGTTACGGCATTGCTGTCGCCGGGACGCATGGTAAGACGACCACCACGAGTTTGGTCGCCAGCATTCTGGCTGAAGCAGGGCTCGATCCGACCTTTGTTATTGGTGGCCGGCTTGCCAGCGTGGATGCGAATGCGCGGCTTGGCGCAGGCCGCTATCTGGTTGCCGAGGCTGACGAAAGCGACACGTCGTTTTTACATCTGCAGCCGATGATTTCGGTTGTCACCAACATCGATGCCGATCATTTAGTTGCGTATGACAACAGCATCGACCGTCTGAAACAGGGCTTCCTGGAGTTTTTACACAACCTCCCGTTTTATGGCCTGGCCGTCATGTGCAGGGATGACGACAATGCGCGCGAACTGATTCCTGATGTTGGCCGGCGAGTCGTTAGCTATGGCTTCGGCGAGCGCGCCGATGTTCGCGCCAGCGGACTTAAGCCGCAGGGTCTTGTGACGAAATTTGAGCTACTGCATCCCGAGCTCCCCGCACCGGAAGCCTTCGAACTGAAACTGCCAGGGCGGCACAACGTGATGAATGCCACGGCGGCAATCTGTGTCGCTGTTGAGCTGGGTGTCGACGTCGAACCGATTCGCAAGGCGCTGGCCGGTTTTTCCGGCATCGATCGGCGGCTCGAAGTGCTGGACACGGTTGAAACCGAAGCAGGCGAGGTGCTGTTCGTCGATGACTACGGCCACCATCCGACCGAGATCGCCGCGACGTTGGCTGCAGCGGGTGACGCATGGCCAGAGCGGCGGCTGGTGGTCGTTTTTCAGCCGCACCGCTTTACCCGGACGCATGAACTGTTCGATGACTTCGCGCAGGTTTTGTCGGGCTGCGATTCCTTGCTGCTGTTACCGGTTTACGCCGCTGGCGAAGAGGCCATCGGTGGCGCCGATAGCAAGAGTCTGGCGCGAGCTATTCGGGCCCGCGGGTCGGTTGAGCCTGTTCTGGTCGACGAGCTCGAAGCGCTGCCCGAGTTGCTTGGCAACATTCTTAAAGCCAACGATGTCGTGTTGACACTTGGTGCAGGCAGCATCGGAATGGCCGCC
>Ga0224508_10001084_pt1 | contig 24806 bp, 19 predicted proteins | sample SF_Jan12_sed_USG_4_FD_170157 | JGI IMG/M metagenome (GOLD analysis project Ga0224508, IMG submission 170157) | Sediment microbial communities from San Francisco Bay, California, United States - SF_Jan12_sed_USGS_21 | ecosystem: Environmental > Aquatic > Marine > Sediment | place: USA... | reverse complement strand
GACGCCCAGTCTTACGCCCTGATCGGTCACGCCGAGACCGGAGCGAAGATGGCCTGCGGCGATCGCAAGGCCAAATTTCACTCCGTCATCCTCGACGAGACCTTGACGAAGAGCCTCCCGATCGATGTCGCCGGCGTGTCCGGGATCGACGCGTTTTCGCATGCCGTGGAAAGTTACGTCAGCACTCGTTCCAACCCCGTCTCCCGACTACTCGGCCGGGAAGCCTGGAAGCTTCTGGATGAGTACTTCGAGTCCACGCTTCGTGAGGAAAATTCCGAAGCCCGGGGCAAGATGCTGCTGGGCTCTCATCTCGCGGGCGCGGCAATCGAACATTCGATGCTCGGCGCAGCTCACGCGTGCGCCAATCCCCTGACCGTCCATTACGACGTGACCCATGGCATCGCCGTGGGTCTGGTCCTACCCCACGTCATGACGTTCAACGCCGAGGAGGTTGGAGGGCGTTATGACGAGCTCGTCCCGCCGCTCGCCGGCGACGAACCCGGCGAAGCGTTACGGCGTCGCATCCTCGAACTGCGCGCGGCCGCCGCGCTACCGGTTCGTCTGTCCGATTGCCGCGTACCGCGAGATTCGCTGGATCGGCTGGCCGGCGAGGCCAACCAGCAATGGACCGCACGATTCAACCCCCGTCCGGTGACCTCCGCGGAGCTACTCGAGTTTTATGAAGCCGCTTACTAGAACCACGCTCGCCATCGCTCTGATCGCGGTGTTCCACACGGTCTCCGTCGCCGCGGACTGGAGCCTGTTTCGCGGCGACCCGCTGCTGCAAGGCCGCGCGGAGGTGTTGCCCGACAGACTCGAGCCTCTATGGTTGTTCGAGGTCGAGGAAGGCATCGAATCCAGTGCCGCCATCGTCAATGGCGTGGTTTACGTCGGCGGGCTCGACGGCAAGTTGTACGCGGTTTCGCTGGCCGACGGCAGCGCGCTGTGGACGTACGAAGCGACCGACGAGATCAGGGCGTCGCCCTCGGTGCACGCCGACGTCGTGTACGTCGGCGACGCGTCCGGAGTGTTTCACGCCGTCGACGCGGCAAGCGGCAAGGCGAAGTGGACGTTCACCACGGAAAGCGAGATCGTTTCGTCGGCGAACTTCCACGCCGAGCGAATCCTCTTCGGATCCAACGATCAGTTTCTCTATTGCCTGAACGACGACGGGTCTTTGGCCTGGAAGCTCGAGACCGGCGGTTACGTCTACGGGACACCGGCGATCGCCGACGGGATGGCGTATTCCGCCGGGTGCGACGGTTTCCTGCGTGGCGTGGACATCGCCAGCGGAGTCGAGAAGATATCGATCCGGATCGGAGCTTATGTCGGCGCCAGTCCGTCGGTTCGCGACGGGCGGGTTTACATGGGCACGTTCGAGAATCAGGTCGTCGCGGTCGATCTCGCGGGGAAAAAGATCCTTTGGGCCTACGAGAACCCGGAACGCCAATTCCCGTATCTTTCCTCCGCAGCGCTTGATGGAGAACGGTTGATCGTCGGCGGCCGGGACAAATCCGTCCATGCGATCAAACTGGAAGACGGCAGTGCGTTGTGGACCTACAGGACCAAGGCCAAGGTCGATTCATCGCCCGTCATTTCGGGCGGGCGTGCTTACATCGGTTCGATGACCGGTGAATTGTTCGCGTTCAATGTAGAGACCGGCAAGGTCGAATGGCGCTTTGACACGGCGTCGGGGTTGTTGGCGACGCCGGCGATCGCCGACGGGCGGCTCGTCATCGGCACCGTTGACGGTCAACTGTATTGCTTCGGCAAGGCGAAAGAGCAGACACCATGAGCCAGAGCGAACCCGCAACCGCAGTAGGGAAATCTCATAAGAAGACCCAGGTTGGAAGCGTCTTCGTTTCCAACTACCCGCCATATTCGTTTTGGAGCGGGGACGCCGTCGACAAGGCGACTCGCGCGCTGGGCACGCCACCCGACGACCGGCGGCCACTCGGCCTGTACCTCCACATCCCGTTTTGCCGGCGCCGTTGCAAGTTCTGCTACTTCAAGGTCTACACGGACAAGAACGCCCGCGATGTCGAGCGCTACCTGCGCGCGGTCGGCCGCGAGGCCCGGGCCCTCCGCAGTCAAGAGGCGATCGCCCGCCGCGCCCCGGGGTTCGTCTACGTCGGCGGGGGAACGCCGTCGTTCATCAGTGCGAAGCACCTTCGGTCGTTGTTCGTCGAATTGAAGAAAGCGTTCGCATGGGAAGACGTCGAGGAGGTCACGTTCGAATGCGAGCCCGGGACGTTGACCGCGGCTAAGGTCGAAGCGATTCGCGAGGTCGGTGTGACCCGGTTGTCGCTCGGTGTCGAGAATTTCGACGACGAGATCCTACGCGAAAACGGGCGTGCCCACGAAACCAAGGAAATCGATCGCTGCTTGCCGTGGATTCGCGAACAGCGATTCGATCAACTCAACATCGACCTGATTGCTGGGATGGTCGGAGAGACCACGGAGCGGTGGCGTGAAACGGTCGCCAAGGCGATCGATCTGGGACCCGACAGCGTGACGATCTACCAGATGGAACTTCCCTTCAACACGGTCTATTCAAAGGATGCGCTGGGTGGGGGTGGGATCGCCGTCGCCGATTGGGAAACAAAACGGGCGTGGCACGAGTGGGCGTTCGAACAGTTCGAACAAAACGGCTACGACGTGTCCAGTTCGTACACCGTGTTCAAGAAGTCGTCGAAAGCCAAGTTCGTCTATCGCAACTCTCTCTGGCACGGCGCCGATCTGCTCGGGATGGGTGTCTCGTCCTTCTCGCATGTGGGGGGGGTGCACTACCAGAACATGACGCGCTGGGACGAATACCTCGGCGCCGTGGAAAACGACAAATCGCCAATCCATCGCGCCTTCGTCCCCACCGATGCCGAACGCCTGACCCGCGAAATGATCCTGCAGATGAAACTCGGGCAGGTGGATGCGGCCTATTTCAAGGACAAATTCGCAGTCGACGTGACCGACCGGTTCCGTGAAGCGTTTGCCGGTCTCCAGCAAAAGGGAATGCTCGATCTACACCCGGGTGGAGCCACGTTGACCCGGCAAGGGCTGCTGCGCGTCGACACGTTGTTGCCCGAGTTCTATGAGGAGAAGTATCAAAATGCGCGCTACACATAAATGGATCGGTCTCTGTCTCGTGCTCCTGCTGATGCCGTTCTCGGCGTGGGGGCAGCAATCCAAAGAGAAACGCGAACCGTGGGAGACCGCGGATTGGCCGCAGTGGCGCGGCCACCGGGGCGACGGCGTGTCGAGCGAGACCGGATTGGACGCGCGTTGGCCGGAAGCAGGTCCGGCGGAAGTTTGGAGACGGCCGCTGGGCGGCGGCTTCTCCGGCATCGTCGTCGCAGGGGGGCGTCTGTACACACAGTTCTCGGATGGAGGCGATACGTTCCTGGCGAGCTTCTCGGCCAAGGACGGCAGCGAACTCTGGCGCACCCGCATGGGGCCGATATTCAAAGACAGCTACGGGAATGGTCCACGGGCGACGCCGACGCTGCGCGACGGCATCGTCTATGCCTTGAGTTCATCGGGAGATCTGATCGCCGCGCGGTCCGGGAACGGTGAGATCCTCTGGCAATCGAATCTCCGGGAATCTTTCGGCGCCCGTGTACCGCGTTGGGGTCTGGCCGGTTCCCCACTCGTCGAGGGCAAGCTGTTGATCGTACCCGCCGGCGGGGACGGCGGTAGCTCGGTGCTCGCTCTCGACCGGATGACCGGCGAATTGCGTTGGTCCGCACGCGACGAAAAAACCGGTTACGCCACACCCATCGTCATGACCCTCGACGGCGTTCGTCAATTGCTGGTGTTCGCCGGCGACCGGATCGTTTCGCTGAAACCCATGAACGGCGAGAGCTACTGGGAACTCGACTGGAAGACCGATTGGGGCGTCAATGCAAGTACACCGATTCGCATCGACGACCACCGGGTGTTCCTGTCCACCGGTTATGACAGGGGTGCGATCATGCTCGATGTTCGCAAAAAAGACGGCGGGGTCGCCGCCACCGAGTTATGGCGCAACCGCGAAATGCGTAACAAGTTTTCGAGTTCCGTGCTTTACGGGGGACACTTGTACGGCTTCGACGAGGGCACGCTGAAGTGCCTGGACCCCGAGGCGGGTACGACGCTGTGGCAGCAGCGGGGCCTCGGACACGGCTCTTTGTTCGCCGCAGACGGAAAATTGATCGCTTTATCGGACAAGGGGAAGCTCGTTCTGGCGGATGCGACGCCCGAAGGATATAAAGAACTGGGTTCGGTTCAGGCATTCACCACGAAGACATGGACCGTCCCGACCCTCGCGGGCGGACGGTTGTATCTGAGAGACGAGAAGGAAATCGTCGCGTTCGATATTTCGAACTGACGGAAGGGGAACTGACGTGACGGAGTCCGTGAAACTCGAGGCTGTGATTGCAGCGGTGTTCCTGGTCCTGATGGCGGGTGTGGCGATCGCCGATACCGTCGAGAAAGAGGATACAGAAGCAACCCTCGAGGAGTACGTCAAGGTCGACGTCTCCGCGATCCCGCAATCCAATACGATCGGCACCAAGCTGACGATCGATTCGCAACTATCTCCGGCGATCGTCGGGACCGTTTCCTCGGAATTGTTCAACGAACAGCAGGCGGTAACGTTGTCCGACGTGTTGGAGAACGTAGCGGGGGTGAGCATTCAGCCTCAGAGTGGGATCCAGGATTTCTTCATCCTTCGCGGCTTCGATTCGTTGTCGGGCAGCCTGGTGATGATCGACGGAGCGCCGGTTCCGGAAGGTACGTTCTACTCGACGTACAACGTCGAGGGTGTCGAGGTCCTCAAAGGGCCGGGGGGTTACCTCTACGGTGGCGACCCGATGGCCGGCGCGGTCAACATCGTGCGCAAGCAACCCGTCCCGTCCGACTTTATCGACGTCGAACTGACCGGCGGGAGCTTCGGCACGCAAGCCGGGCAGATCGATTGGAACCGATCGAACGAGGACGATTCGTTCGCGTTTCGCCTGAACGGTGTCTACCGCGAATCCGACGGATATCGCGACGACAAACCGAGCGAGCACTCGGCGGTGAACCCGGCCTTCAACTTTCGCATCAACGACCGCAGCTCGATCAACGTGAACCTGGAGGCGATCGAGGCCGACTACAGTCCCGACGCCGGGTTGCCGTTGTTCAACGGTGCGATCCCGATGGTCGATCGAGACAACTCGTACCAGTCGAGCCGCGATTTTTCGGATCAATCGATTCAGCGCGTTCAGGTCGACTATCAGGTAGAACTGAACGACCGCGTGACGTTGCGCAACAAAACCTATTTCCGGGATCTCGACTGGCAATCCACGGGAACCTTGATCTCCCAGGACTTCTTTTCGCCGACTCCGGCGGTCATGCAGATCGTCAATACACTGGACAACCAGCAACAGTTCACCGGCAACCAGTTGGAGGCCGTCATCCGGCTCGGCAACGGAAGGATCAAGCACGACATCCTGGCCGGCGTGGAGATCGCCAGGCGCGAGAACGACTACGATATCCAGCTCGGGTTCCTGCCGTCGCTGGATCTGATGATGCCGGTCGATGTGGGGGCGCCGCTCTTTGTGGGTCCATTCCAATCGGGCAATTCGGAAAGCACGATCGTGGCGCCGTATATCGTCGATCAGATCGAATTTTCTCCCAAGTGCCACCTGATGCTCGGTGTGCGGTACGATGACATCGACTTCGAGGGGATGACCAGCGATTTCGGGGCGCCGGCCGTGGCGACCGACCGATCCGACGGCGACGTCAGCCCGCGGGCGGGTTTCGTGTGGGCGCCCAGCCGGTCGTTGTCGATCTACGCCAATGCCGCCGAGTCCTTTTCGCCACCTTCGCCCCGTGTGGTCGGACCCCGTGAGCCGGAAAACGGAGATCAGCTCGAGTTGGGTATCAAAAAGAAGTTCGCAGCGGGCAAGGTGCAGACGACGTTCGCGTTCTTTGAAATGAACCGCACGAACATCGCGATCCCGGACAACGGCGGTTTCACCCAACAGCAGGGCGATCAACGATCGCAGGGCCTCGAGTTCGAACTCGCCGCCGAGCCGGCACCCGGCCTGCGGACTTTCTTTTCATACGCCTTCACCGATGCCGAGTTGACGCGCTTCGCCGAGCAGATTCAAACCGGTCCCTCGACGTTCATGACCTTCGATCGCAGCGGGAACACCCCGGCGTTCGTTCCCGAGAGCCTGGCCAACCTGTGGATCAGCAAACGCTTTGACACCGGCTGGGGTGTCGCGGGGGGTGCCCGCTTCATGGACTCCCAGTTCATCGCCGAGGACAACGCGTTCGAGATCGATTCGGCATTGGTCCTGGACGCTTCGGTGTTCTACCGGCGGGACGGTTGGCGCGTGAACCTGCACCTCAAGAACGTCACCGACGAAGAATACGAACTTCGCGGCTTCGGTTCGAACTCCGTGATCCCCGCCGCCCCGTTCGCGGCTTATGCGACGATCGGATTCGATCTGTAGGACAGGAGAGCCCGGTGTCCGTTCGACCGAAGAGGAAGGATTACGACGCGGTCGTGATCGGTGGGGGACCGGCCGGTTCGACCGCGGCGACACTTATCGCGAAGGCCGGTCACCGCGTGCTCCTGGTCGACCGCGAGCGTTTTCCGAGGTTCAGGCTAGGGGAGTCGCTGATGCCGGCGACCTACTGGACGTTCGAGCGGCTCGGTGTGCTGGATAAAATGAAATCCAGCGCGTTCGTCCAGAAGCACAGCGTGCAATTCTTCACCAGAAAAGGGAAGAGCGCGTTGCCGTTCTATTTTTCGGAGTTCGATTCCCACGAGAGTTCGCAAACGTGGCAGGTCGATCGCTCCGACTTCGACCTGATGTTGCTGGAGCATGCCGCCGAGAACGACGTCGAAGTGTGTCAGGGTATCAACGTGAAGGACGTTGTGTTCGAGGGTGAGTGCGCCAAAGCCGTCGATCTCCAACTCGAAGGTGGCGAACGCCTTCGTGTCGGATCCCGTGTGATCGTCGACTGTTCCGGTCAAACCGCCTTGATCGGCCGCAAATTGAAATTGAAACAGGTAGACCCCGTGTTGAAACACGCGTCGATCTACACGCGCTACACGAACGCGTGGAGAGGCGCGGGTCGCGACGGGGGCGCCACGCTCATCCTGCACACCGCTGCCGCGGAGAGTTGGTTCTGGTACATCCCGCTCCCGAACGACGAGGTCAGCGTCGGTGTCGTCGGACCGTTCGACTACCTGCTCAAACGGGACACGACGCTCGATGAGACATTTCAGGACGAGATCGGCATTTGTCCCGAACTGGCGAAGCGCATCGAGGGGGCCGAGCGAACCACCGAAATCCGCGCGATCCGCGATTTTTCCTATATCTCCAAACGGATCGCCGGGGCAGGGTGGATCATGGCCGGCGACGCCTTCGGTTTTCTCGATCCGATCTATTCGACCGGTGTGTTCCTGGCGTTGAAATCGGCCGAGTTTGCCGCAGATGCGGTGATTGAGTCGTTCGAAAACGACGATCTGTCGGCAGCATCGCTGGGCCGCTACGGCCAGCGGTACGTCGATGGGATGGAGGCCATGCGCCGGCTCGTCTACGCCTTCTACGACGACGAGTTCAGCTTCGGGAGGTTCTTGAAGAAGTTTCCCGAGTGTCGCGAGGGGCTCGTCGATCTGCTGGTCGGCAACGTCTATCGTAAACCGGTGGCGGAGATGCTCGAAAAAATGGGTTCGATGGTCAATCTTCCTGACGTGCGTAGGCTCGCGTGACGACACGCCGGTGGGTGTTGCTCGCGCTACTGGTGCTGTTCGTGCTGCACCACGATCTGTGGTGGTGGGACGCGGATGATCGGGTCTTCGGTCTTCCGATCGGTCTGACCTGGCACGTCATGCTCTGTCTTGCGGTCGCGGTCACGATGGCCGTATTCGCCAAAGTCGACGATTCGGGGTCCGAGTCGTGACGCTCGCCGTCATCGTCGTGTACCTGGCGCTCGTGTTGGCGGTCGGGTTGTTCAGCCGCAGGCTGGCCACGGGCACCGGAGAGGACTGGTTCCTCGCCACGCGAACTATCGGGCCGTTCGTCCTGTTGATGACCCTGTTCGGCACGCACATGACCGCGTTCTCCTTGCTGGGCGCGTCGGGCGAGGCGTACCGCACCGGGATCGGCGTGTTCGCCTTGATGGCCTCGTCGTCGGCCATCGTCGTCCCCGCGATTTTCTACTTCGTCGGGTTGCGACTCTGGAAGCTCGGCAAACGGAACGGTTACGTCACCCAGGTGCAGTTCTTTCGCGATCGCTTCCAATCGGACGCGCTCGCGTTGTTGTTGTTCGTCGTGTTGGTGGCGCTCTTGATCCCGTACTTGCTTATCGGCGTGATGGGCGGCGGGCTGACATTGAACGAAATCACCGACGGCGCGGTTCCGCAGTGGGCCGGAAGCCTGATGGTGTGTGTCGTCGTGATGACCTACGTGACCTTCGGTGGATTGCGCGGGACCGCGTGGGTCAACACGCTGCAGACGCTGGTCTTCATGGTTCTCGGTGCCGTCACGGTCTTCTGGGTCTTGAACCGGCTCGGTGGCTTGCAATCGGCGCTGGACCAGGTCGCACTGGACAATCCCGAACTGTTGATCCGTGGCGACCGGGTACGGCCGCTCAAGTTGTTGACCTACGCGGCAATCCCGATGTCGGTCGGTATGTTCCCACACATCTTCATGCACTGGTTGACGGCCAAACGCGCGACCAGCTTCCGGCTGTCGTTCATCGGTTACCCCCTCTGTGTGGCGATCGTGTGGCTCCCCAGCGTGCTGCTCGGCGTGATCGGAACCAGCGACGTGCCGGGTCTGCAGGGCCCGGCGGCCAACTCGGTCCTGATCCTGTTGATCGGAAAGCACGCACCGGAGCTGCTCGCGGGGTTGCTCGGCGCGGGGGTGTTTGCTGCGATCATGTCCTCGCTGGACTCCCAGACCCTCAGCCTCGGCACGATGTTCACGCAAGACATCGTTCGGCATTATCGGCGCGAGGAGATGGACGAGGCGACCCAGGTTCGTGTCGGCCGCCTGTTCGTCCTGGCCTTGATCGGGGTCACCTTCCTGATTTCGCTCGTCGCGCCACGGAGCATTTTCAAGCTCGGCATCTGGTCCTTTACCGGGTTTGCGTCGTTGTTGCCGCTGGTGCTGGCCGCGATCTACTGGAAACGCGCTACGCGTGGTGGGGCAATCGCCGCTGTGCTGACCGTCGCGGGGTTGTGGGTCTTTTTCTTTATCCGTGGTTGGTCCGTGCCGGGTTATACCGTGGGTGGGACCGGCATCATGCCGGTTGCCGTTATCCTCGTAGCGAGCGCGATCGTGCTCGTGGGCGTATCGCTGGCGGGCCGTCCGCCCGACCGTACGGTGCTCGATCGTTTCTTCTAGCCTACAATGAAGCCAGCAGGAGATTCGGATTGAAGATCGCGTATATCACTGCCGGCGCGGCCGGGATGTACTGCGGTACCTGCATGCACGACAACACCCTGGCCGCGGCATTGATCCGTGACGGCCACGAAGTGTCGTTGATCCCGACCTACACGCCGATCCGGACCGATGAGGAAGACGTCAGTACCAAGAGAGTGTTTTACGGTGCGATCAACGTCTATCTCGAACAAAAAACTTCCCTGTTCCGGCACACCCCCTGGCTCGTCGACCGCATGCTCACCAATCCGCGGCTGCTCGCCTGGGTGAGTAAGAAAGGTTCGACGACCGACGCGAAGGATCTCGGCGCACTGACGTTGTCGGTTCTGCAGGGCGAGGAGGGCCGGCAGAGCAAGGAGCTCCAACGCCTGGTCGATTGGTTGCGCGACGACCTGAGCCCCGACATCGTGCAACTCACCAATTCGATGTTCCTCGGCATGGCTCGTCGAATCCGAGAAGAATTGAGAATTCCCGTCGTGTGTTCCGTGCAAGGGGAGGACATCTTCTTCGATGACCTCGTCGAGCCGCACAAGTCTCAGATCATGGAGACGTTGAGGGAAAGGGCCCGAGACGTCGACGGATTTATCGCCAACAGTCGTTTCTACACCGATACGATGGGACAACTCCTCGGCATCGCGCCGGAAGGCATCGATTGCGTACCGCTCGGACTCAAGCTCGAGGGCCACGGGCGAGGGGAACCGCTCGCTTCGGACGTGCCTTTCACGATCGGGTATCTGGCGCGGATCTGTCCCGAGAAAGGTCTGCATCTGCTGCTGGAAGGTTTTCGCAAGCTGGCCGAGCGCGTAGGCCGCGAGCGCATTCGCCTGCGGGTGGCGGGCTACCTGGGCGAACGTGACCGCGCCTACTACGAAAGTCTGGTCGAGCAGATCGCGGCCTGGGGGCTTGGCGACCGCATCGATCTCGTGGGGGAGATCGACCGGGCGCAAAAAATCGCTTTTCTACATTCAATTCATGTGCTCTCGGTGCCGACGGTGTACCGCGAACCCAAGGGGCTATTCGTCCTAGAGGCGTTGGCCAATGCGATCCCCGTCGTGCAGCCGGCGCACGGCTCGTTTCCCGAAATCATCGGCGACGTCGGCGGTGGGGTGCTGTTCGAGCCGGGGGACACGGATGCACTGGCCGATGCGCTGGAGCAACTGATGCGGGATCCCGAGCATCGATCCCGTCTGGGAGAACAGGGGATGCAGGCGGTGAAGCGAGAACGGGACGATGCGACGATGGCCCGGCGAACACTCGACGTCTATCGGCGCATCATCCGTGATTACCGCGTCCGAACGGGCGAGGGAGGCAGCGTTGCGTGAGTTCAAGACCCGAAGAAAGATCGAATTCGCCGATACGGATCTTGGTGGGATCGTTCATTTTTCGCGATACCTGGTTTTCATGGAGACGGCCGAACACGAATTTCTCGACGCCCTCGGGACGAGCGTCCACACCGTCGTCGACGACCAGACGATCGGCTGGCCGCGAGTCAAGGTGGCTTGCGAGTACCATAGCCCCGCGACGTACGGGAACACGCTCGACATCACGCTGCGTGTCCTACGCCGGGGCCGCTCGTCAATGACGTACGAGATCGAGTTCCGGATCGACGGTCGCAAGGTCGCACGCGGGGAATCGACTTCGGTGCGCTGCGTCCTGGGGCCCGACATGCGCTCCATCCCGATTCCCGAAGAGCTCATCGCCCGGCTCGAGGAGGACTGAGGATGTCCGAGGTCAGGATCCGCGGATTGGTCAAACGCTTTCAGACCGATGGCGCTCCGGTCCAGGTTCTGACCGGCGTCGACCTGGAGATAGCCCGGGGTGACGCGATGGCGATCACCGGACCGTCTGGCGCCGGCAAGAGTACGTTGTTGCATCTCATCGGCGGGCTCGATCAGCCCTCGGAAGGCACGATCGAGATCGGTGGGCAGATGATTCACGATCTCTCCGAGCTGGAGCTGGCCCGCTTCCGCAATCGCACCGTCGGGTTCGTGTTCCAGGATTCGCATCTCTTGCCGCAGTACACGGTCGCCGAGAACGTGCTCGTCCCGACCCTCGCGTTTTCCGATTCCGGCTCCGGGGGCGAAGATCGCGCCCGCGAGTTGCTCGACCGTGTCGGTCTGTCGCATCGCTTGACCCACCGGCCCGCGCAACTGTCCGGTGGGGAGCGTCAACGCGTTGCGGTCGCACGCGCCCTGATCAACCGCCCGTCGCTGCTGCTCTGCGACGAACCGACCGGGAGTCTCGATCAAGCGGCCTCGACGGCCGTGGCCGATCTGCTGTTCGAACTCCACAAGGAAGAAAACAACGTCTTTGTCGCCGTGACTCACGATCTCGGACTGGCCGGACGTTTCCCGCGACGTTGCGAACTGGAGGACGGGCGTTGCTCCGCGCGCTGATTCACCACTGGCGAATCCATCTCGCGGTCGTGGCCGGTGCTGCAGTCGCCTCGGCGGTCCTGAGCGGAGCTCTTCTCGTCGGTGACTCGGTGCGCGGCAGCTTGCGCGACATGACGCTTGAACGTCTGGGTGGTATCGATTCCGGACTGGTTTCCGATCGATTCCTCCGTCAGGAGTTGTTCGATGAGTTCGCGGCGAGCGGGGAGTTCTCCGCCGCACCCGCGGTCATCCTTCGCGGCGCCGCCGTTCACGGCGATAGCGGGGCGCGGGCTTCCAAGGTGTCGATCCACGGGATCGACTCACGCTTCGCCGCGCTTCATGGAGCGCAGCCGGATCTCGATCTCTCTCGGCAACCGGGACAGATCTTCCCGTCCGCCGCGATCAGCCACGCCCTGGCACGCGAACTCGATGCCGCTGAGGGCGATTCGCTGGTGCTCAGTTTCGGCCGCTTCAGTCCCGTGCCGCGCGATACCCTGATGGGAGAGACCGACGTCGAGGAAGTGCTCGGCAGTATCCGCGTGACGGTCGTCGAGATCCTGTCCGAAAACGGCCTCGGTCAGTTCGGTTTGCTACCCACGCAGCAAGAGCCGCTTGGAGCGTTCCTGGAAATCAAGCCGCTGCAACGCGCGCTGGATCTTCCGGATCGCATCAACGGCATCTTTCTCGGGTCCTCGGTCGCGAGTCCCGACGCGCGCCTCGAATCGGTCCTGGGGCTCGAGGATCTCGGGCTCCAGGTGACCGCGGGCGACGGGGAATTCATGATCGAGAGCGAGGAGTTCGTGCTGCGACCCGCAGTGGACGCCGCTCTGACGGAAGTTGCCGCGAAGCTCGGAGCGCCGGTGCTCCGCATCCAGAGTTACCTGGCCAACGCCATGCGCTTCGAAGACCGTTTGACGCCTTATTCGCTCGTCGTCGCCGTTGACGGGACGAGTTCCCCCGGGGGGCTGCGTCTGGAAACGACAGCCGGGGATACGGCGCCGTTACCCGCAACCGGCGAGATCCTGGTCAACGACTGGCTCGCCGCCGACCTCGGCGTTTCGGTCGGGGACACGGTCACGATGGACTATTACGCCGTCGGACCGCGCGAAGAGCTCATCGAAGGAACCGCCGATTTCCGCGTGAACGGGATCGTGGCCATCGGCGGTCTCGCCGCCGATCCGGCGCTGACCCCGGAGTATCCGGGAATCCAGGAAGCCGAGGATCTGGCTTCATGGGATCCGCCGTTCCCCGTCGATCTCGACCTCGTGCGCGACAAGGACGAGGACTACTGGGATCGCTACGGCGCGCGCCCCAAGGCCTTCGTCGCGGGGGAAACCGGGAGAGAACTCTGGGGCACGCGATTCGGCGAGACCACGTCCGCGCGCATCGGTCGCGCTCCGGACCGGACGCTCGCCGAGACGATGGAGGCGTTCCGCGAGCGCTTGCTCGAAGAACTCCCCCCCTCTTCTTTCGGCTTGACGTTCCGCCCACTCAAGAGCGAGGGACTGAGCGCGTCGAGCGGTGCAACCGATTTCGCCGGTCTGTTCGTCAGCTTCAGTTTTTTCCTGATCCTCTCGGCCGCGCTGCTGATCGGCCTGCTGTTCGGTCTGGGCGTCGAACGCCGCGCCCGCGAGGTCGGTCTGAAGCTGGCCGTGGGCTACCCGGTGCGTTCGATCCGCAACGGATTCCTCAAGGAGGGGGCCATCCTCGCCGCGATCGGCGCCGCCGTGGGATTGGCCGGAGGCGTGGGCTACGCGTGGCTGATGATGGCCGGGTTGCGTTCGTTGTGGGTCGGCGCCGTGGGTTCGTCGAGACTCTACTTGCACGTCGCGCCCGCCACGCTGCCGCTCGGGTGGGCCATTTCAATGTTCGTCATCCTCGTGGCGATCGGCCTGACGGTCCGGCGCTTGCGCAAGGTGCCGCCTCCGATGTTACTCGCGGGGTCGGTGTCGGTCCCCGGCGACGGCAAACGCCGTCGATTGACTCCTTTCCTGGCCTGGGGCGGGTTGGCCCTCGCGCTGGTTCTGGCGGGCTTCGGCCTGGCCACGGGTCAGGCCGACAACCCCGGCCTGGCCTTCGGCGCCGGGGCGATGTTGCTGATCTCGGGCCTCGCGTTCTTCGCGTTGTGGTGCCGCGGCTCGCGAACGAAGGGAATGGGATTGAACGCGAGAACGGCGATCGCCGGGATGGCGGCTCGCAACAGCGCCTGGAATCCCGGAAGAAGCATCCTCTCGGTCGCCCTGGTAGCGACGGCCTGTTTCGCCATCGTGATGGTCGCTGCGAGCAAGCAGGAGTTCGGTGACGAGTTGCGCGAGCGTGACTCCGGTACGGGCGGATTTCCGCTGATCGCCGAGACCGAAATACCGCTGCACCAGGACCTGGGCCGGGAAGACGACCGCACCGAACTCGGGTTCGACGACGAGGCGCTGGCGCTGCTCGCCGCGGCCGCGGTCATCCCGATGCGCAGCCTGCCCGGCGACGATGCCAGTTGCCTCAACTTGTACCAACCGGACGAACCGCGAATCCTCGCGGCGCCCGACGACCTGATCGACCGTGGCGGTTTCGCGTTCCGGAAGACATGGCCGCTCCCGGAAGGGGAGACCAACCCGTGGTCGCTGCTTCGGCAGGAGATCGAACCCGGGGTCGTCCCGGCCTTCGCCGACGCCAATTCCGCGATGTGGATCCTGCACCTCGGTCTGGGTAAGGACCTCGTGATGCAGGACGAATTCGGCCGCGGCGTCACGTTCCGGCTGGTCGGGCTGTTCCGGACCAGCATCTTCCAGAGCGAACTGATCGTCGCCGAGGATCGATTCCTCGAACACTTCCCGTCGCGTACGGGTTACGGCGTTTTCCTCGTCGACACCCCGTGGGAGCAGGCCGAGCCGGTCGCGCGGGTGCTGGAATCGACGCTCGGAGGATTCGGGTTCGACGCGACCACGACACCGGCGCGTCTCGAGTCGTTCAAGGCCGTGGAGCACACCTACATGGCGACGTTCCAGGTGCTCGGCGGATTCGGTTTGCTGCTGGGGACGATCGGGCTGGGTATCGTGCTCGTGCGCAACGTGATCGAACGCCGTGGCGAGTTGGCCACGCTGCGCGCCTTCGGATTCCGGCGCGCCAGCCTCGGGTGGCTGGTGCTGGCGGAGAACGCATTTCTCTTGCTCGTCGGGCTGGCGATCGGTGCCGGTGCGGCCTTGATCGGCGTGGCGCCTCGTCTGGCGCAGATCCAGACCTCCTGGACCGGTCTCGCCCTGACGCTGGCCACGATTGCGGCCGTCGGAATGTTGGCCAGCATCGTCGCCGTCTCGGGGGCGTTACGTGTACCGTTGCTTCCGGCCTTGAAAGCGGAACGATAAGCCCTCAGACTCTCCTCGTGTGTGGAATCTGCGGATGCCTCGAGTTCGAGGTGCGCTCTTCGGACGACTCCTCCGTCCGGTCGATGCTCGACGCGATGGTCCATCGCGGTCCCGATGCGGAGGGCATGCTTCGAGCGCCGGGGTTGACCGCCGGGATCCGGCGCCTCGCCGTGATCGATCCCGCGGGTGGGAATCAACCGATTGCCAACGAGGACGGGACGATCGAGGTCGTCTTCAACGGCGAGATTTACAACTTCGCCGAGTTGCGCCTCGAACTCGAAGCCAAGGGGCATCGTTTCCGCACCCGCTCCGACACCGAAGTCCTGGTGCACCTGTGGGAAGAGCACGGACCCGCCTTGCTCCAGCGGCTCAACGGGATGTTCGCCTTCTGCCTGCACGACCGCAAACAGCAGCGCACGTTCCTGGCACGCGACCGGTTGGGAATCAAACCGCTCTTCTACCATGAGAACGGGACGCGACTCGTGTTCGCCAGCGAGTTGGGCGTGTTGCTCCGGCACCCCGGCGTGGATGCGGAAATTGATCCCCAGGCCCTCGTCGAACTGTTCTGTCTTCAATACGTCATGGGCGAACGCACGCTCTATCGCGATATCTTCGAGGTGCCCCCCGGCAGTTATCTCGATGTCCAGGACGGCAAGATCGAGCGCAAGCGTTGGTGGACGATCCCTCGTGAGGATCCTGCGCCCACCGGCGCACCCCTGGAGGAACTTCGCGATCTGTTGGAGTCGTCGGTACGCTACCGCACGGTCGCCGATGTTCCCTTGGGTATGTTCCTGTCCGGCGGTCTCGATTCGAGCATCCTTTGCGCATTGCTCTCGAAACAATCGAACCGTCCGGTCCAGTCGTTCTCCGTCGGTTTCGAGGGGTCGGGCGCGTTCGACGAGCGCGAGCACGCCCGCACGGTGGCGCGTGCCTTCGGCGCCGAGCACCACGAGCTGGTCGTGTCGCCGGTCAACATCGCCGAGCATCTCCCCGAGCTGATCGAACACCTATGCATGCCCGTCACCGATCCCGCGATCCTCCCGACGTGGCTGTTGTCGCGTTTCGCACGCCAGAAAGTGACCGTGAGCTTGAGCGGGGAGGGCGCCGACGAGTTGTTCGGCGGCTACCGGCGTTACCTCTACCAGGACCGTCTGGGTTGGTTGGGGAAGGTTCCCGGCTCGCGGGCCTTCAAGGGGCTGCTGCCCCGTCGCATCGAGCAGGCGCTGGAGGCCGTCGGCGAGGACCGGCCCGCGCGCAATCATCTTCTTTGGTCCGCGACCGTCGGCCTTTCGCTGGCCACGCGGCTGTTCGAGCCCGAGGTCGCGCGAGCGTTCGCGGATCGAGCCGTGGCGGAATTCGAACCTTATTTTCGATCCGACACCGTTCGGCTTTCCGATCAACTCGCCGCCGACCAGGGCGAGTGGTTGCCGCACAACCTGCTGGCCAAGGTCGATCGCGCGACGATGGCGAGTTCGCTGGAAGCGCGCGTCCCGTACCTGGACCACCGCATCGTCGAGTGGGCCGCACGCCAGCCCGACAATCTGAAGATCCGTGGAAAGACGACGAAGTTCGTCCTCCGCGAGGCGTTCGCCGGCATGCTCCCCGAGACGACGGTGTCGCGAGCGAAACAGGGCTTCGATCTGCCGCTCGCCGACTGGATCCGCGGACCGCTGCGGCCGCTGGCGCTACAAGCCATCGACGCGGCGGAATCCGGTCGGTGGCCCGAGTTGCGTGCGCCGGTAGCGCGCCGCTTACTCGACGAGCACCTCGCGGCGAAACAGGATCACGGGCTACCGTTGTTCCTGATCGTTTCCGTACTGACGTTTCTCGAGAATCGTCGATGAGACGCCGCTATCGAGTGCTCCACCTGATCACGCGTCTCGAACTGGGTGGGGCTCAGCAAAACACGTTGTACTGCGCGCGCCACCACGATCGCGAGTGTTTCGACGTCGAACTGATCGCCGGGAGCGGAGCGCGGCTGGACGACGAGGCGTTGGCGATTCCCGATCTCACGGTTCAACTCGTGCCGTGGCTGAAACACTCGATCTCGCCGCTGCACGATTTGCTGGCGGTGCTGAGACTACGCAACTACTTCCGCCGCGCCGGGATCGACCTCGTCCATACCCACTCGTCCAAGGCCGGGATTCTCGGGCGCCTGGCGGCGAACCTCGCGGGGGTACCGGCGGTGGTCCACACCGTCCACGGGTGGAGTTTCAACACCACCCAGACACCGCTGCGCCGCAACCTGTTCATCTCGCTGGAGCGCTGGGTCGCCCCGATGACCGATTCGCTGGTCGTGGTCGCGGCCAAGCACATCCAGACGGGTTTGAATGAAGAGATCGGTCGAGAATCGCAGTACGGCGTCCTACGCAGCGGCATCGACCCCGCGATCTACCGCAATCCGACCCGACCGAGAGGGGAGCTACGCGGTGAACTCGGTTTCAACGCAAGCGACTTCGTCGTCGGGACGATCGCCAACATGAAACCCCAGAAGGCCTCGTTGGATTTTGTGGAGACGGCGGCCAAGGCTTACGCGAAGAACCCTACCCTGCGATTCCTGTTCGCGGGAGACGGCGAGCAAATGCCCCAGGTGCGCGCGCGCGTCGCTCAGGAAGGGCTCGAAGACGTCACGCGCTTGCTGGGCTGGCGCGAGGATGTTCCGGATCTGCTCAACGCGATGGATGCGTTCCTGCTGACCTCACGGTTCGAAGGGCTCCCGCGCGTCGTGCTGCAGGCGATGGCCGCCGGTCGTCCCGTCGTCGCCACCGCGGTGGACGGGACCCCCGAAGTCGTCGAGGACGACGTGACCGGGTTGTTGGCGGCGGCGGGAGACACCGAAGGACTGGCCGAGCATCTGGATCGTCTGTCCCGCGATCCGGAATTATCCAAGCGTCTGGCCCGCGAAGCCACGCAACGGCTGGGCCAGGAGTTCGATATCCGCAAGATGGTCACCGACCTCGACCGGCTCTATCTGAGTTTGCTGCAACGGGGTCGCGGTTAGATCGTTCCCGATCTTTTCGACGGCCGCCTCCTGTTAGGCTTGGATCGATGACCAGCCTGGTCACAACTCTGATCTACGCCACGCTCTTGTTCGGCATGCCCGCGCAGGCCGACGATCCGCGCGAGACGGACGTCACGGAACGAGTCGAGGTCGAGCTGTTCCTCCTCGACGTGACCGTCACGGATCGTCGACGGGAAATCGTCACGGGACTGACGAAAGACGACTTCGTACTCAAGATCGACAACGAGAAGACCCCGATCGCCAGCCTCGACATGCATTGTCCCGAGACGCCGATTCGTGAGCCCGAAGCGGTCGACATCGGCAAGGTAGGCTCCGGCTGGGAAGCCCCCGACCGACCGCGCAAGATCGTCTTCGCGATCGATTACCGGCACCTCGAACGAATCCAACGCGTCGAAGTCCTGGAACAGGTGCGCGACGCGGTGCGCCGGCTTCACCGCTCGCAAGAGCACCTGATGATCGTGGCCCTGGCCGATTTCCTGCGCATCGAATCGCCGTGGACGACCGACGGGGACGAGACCCTTGCCGTCCTCGAGAGGATGGAAAACGACATCACGCTCTGGGAGCCGCCGTTCGATCACCTGCACGACGCACCGACGTTCGACGCGCTGCTGGATCTGACGGACTTGCTGGGGACGATCGAGGGCGAAAAGATCGTGATCGTGTTTTCCAACTGGCCCTCGTCGGGGTTTCATTACGACGAGTTGTTCAGCGAGTTGGCCAGTCGCTCTGCTCGCTCCCGGGTGTCTTTCTATACGGTCTGGACCCGCGGATTGACGGAGTTCGGGACGTCACGGCCGTTGGCCCGCCTGGCCGTCGAAACCGGTGGCCGGTTCACCGAACGGACCAACGATTTCTCGCTCGGGTACGCCCGTGCCCAACGCGACTCGACCTGCCGCTACACGATCGGTTTCTACGATTCCGGAGAGGATCCCGAACGCGAGCGTCGCGTCGTCCTGCGCGTCGACCGCCCGGGGGTTCGCGTGTTTCATCACGACCGTTACCAACGCGTCGACGCGGAGGATACGCGTACCCGCGTTGCCGAGGCCGCGCTGGCGTGGCCCGAACTCTACGCCTCGGAGTCGGTGCGCGTCGCGTTGTTGCCGTTGCGCCCAACGGGGCGCCGTCGCTGGGAGACCGTTTTCGCGGTTCAGTCCATCGCTGTGGCGGACGAGCGGGTCCAGTTGGAGACACGGGTGCGGCGCGGGAACCGACGCTGGCGACGCCCGGCCGAGATGCGTGAGACCCCGTTCGCGTTTGCCCAGTCGCACCGGTTAAGCAGCGGAAACTATGCGGCTTCGGCCACGTTGTCCTACGCCGGCGAACCGCAACCGCACGCGGACGTTGCGCACGTCGATCTGCCGGTGCTCGAGGGCGACGGTTGGTGGCTTGCCGACCCGATCGTCCTCCGTGCGCGTGGCGTCGATCCCGTCGATGCGGTCACGCTCGAGGGAACCGAACTCGAAGGCGATCCGTTGCTCGGCCGGGCGCCCGTGTTGCTCCAGGCCGCCGCGGGCGAAGAGTTGTTCGTGCTCGGGCGCCTGTGTCGCTACGGCAGACAGGACGAGGCGCGCACGCCTACGGTCACGATCGTGCTGACCCGCGAGGGGGAGCGAGTCTCTTCGGTTGACGTACCGTTGGTGTTCGCGGCCGGGCAGGGTCTGGAGTGCCGCGTCGTGGACCGGCCGCTCCCTGAATTGTCACCCGGCCGCTACACGGTGTCCGTGCGGGCCGATCCCGAAGTGGGGATCGCTGGGCAGCATGTCTTTGTTGTGACCGCGGAGTGATGGGAACTCCTATGGAGTGATCCATCTCTGTTAACCACCAGGTCAATCGTTCGAGTCCGGATTGGGGAGCCACTTCCAGTCGTGCCGCCCAGCGAAACCTGGCTGAAACGCTCGGCGTAGGCGCGCATCGACCGTGGTGCCGGCGGGCCAGGGATCGGCGTCGACTGCCGGAACTCTTAGTCCAGACGACCCACACCGACGCCGGTGAGGAACTCCCGCACCGACACGACCTCGACGACCTGCGTCTGCACCATCGGTTCCCGGCTCGCGATCTCGCGGGCCTCCTGCAAGCTCCTGGCCTTTACAAAGTACAGGACGCCGGACACCGCCTTGCGCTCATCGTCATCGAACAGCGGACCGCCGAGCGGCACCACGCCGTCCGCGTGCATTCCCATGATGAACTCGCGATGTTCTGAGATCCCGGGCTGGCTCGTGCCCGCCTCCTCGACGTAACCGGGACCCTTGGCGTACAGGACCAGGTAAAGGCGTTTCTCCGCGGCGTCTTCCGCCGGTTCGGGCTCTTGCGCTCCTGTGAAAAGGAACGCCGCGAGTAGCAGGATTGCGGTTACGCGTGCGATGTTTCTCGTGGACATGGTTGCACCTCCGCGATTTCTTCGATCGGCAATGCTTGGGAACCGTCGCTGAGCGCCCGGCCCGGGTCATCATGGGTTTCAACCATCAAGCCGGCTGCTCCCGCGGCGATCGCCGCGCGGCAGAGCGGGGCGATCAGGTCGCGCCGACCCGCGCCGTGGGAGGGGTCGACGATCACGGGTAGCCAATGCACGTGGGCCAGCAAAGCCACCGACCCCAGGTCGAGCAGATGGCGCATGTTCGGCTCGAACCCGCGCAGCCCACGCTCGCAGAGGATCACTCCGGCCGCACCGTAGGACAGGCAGTACTCGGCGGCGAGCAGCCACTCGTGCACGGTCGCCGCCATGGCGCGCTTCAGCAGGATCGGCTTCCCGGTGGCGCCGGCCGCACGGAGTAGCGGTGCGTGGTGCATGTTGCGCGAGCCGATTTGCATCATGTCGGCAACTTCTGCAACAGGGGCCACCTCCGCAACGCCGATCGCCTCGGTGACGACCCGCATGCCGTGCGTGTCGGCCGCATCGCGCATCCAGCGTAACGCGCGCGCACCGTGGCCTTGAAACGAGTAAGGCGAGGTCCGTGGCTTGTACGCACCGCCGCGTAGGAAGCGTACGCCGAACCCCGCCAGGCGCCCGGCGATGCGGTCGATTCCCTCCGGTGATTCGACGCTGCAGGGACCGGCGATCAGCACGGGATCCGCTCCAGCGCCGATCGCAATCCCGCCGACGTTGACGCGTGGCGGTTGCCGATCGAGCAACGGGTGGAGCACCGGCCTTGTCGCGACCGACGCCACTCCTTCCAGCAGGCGCAGTTCGTTTGCGTCGATCGCCGACGAACCGGCCTCGATGAAGTAGTAACCGGGGCCCTCCTCGGTTGCCTCGAAGCGTTGGACCCAAAGACCGCGGCCGACGAGTTCGCGCCGGACCGCTTCGCCGTTCGCGTTGGCGTCGAGCGTCACGATCACGGTCAGCCCTCCCGTTCCACGGGGATAGCGGCGAGCGAGGCGAGGACGCTGCGGCCGGGTCCGTCCGGGATGGGTTGCAGACAGTCAACGGCATCCTGCGCCCGTTTCCGCGCCAGCGCGCGGCAGTCGCGGATGCTGCCGGTCGTGTGAAGCCTGCGGTGAATGCGATCGCGAATGCGCGATCGTAGAGGTTCGCCGGCGCCCTCGCGGAGCAGCAGTTCGACCCAACGCTGCAGCGAGGCGTCGCGTTGCAGCGCGAGCAGCAACGGGTAGGTCATCTTGCCCTCGTTCAAGTCGCTGAACGTGGTCTTGCCCGTGATCGCCGGGTCCCCCGCGACGTCCAGCAAGTCATCGACCAGTTGAAACGCCGCACCAAAATGGGTGCCGTAGCATTCGAGCGCGTTCACCTGGTCCGTCGGTAGGCCTCCTGCAATGGCGCCCGCCCGCATGGCCAGACGGAAGAGCGCGGCGGTCTTGCCATCGACGATCCGAAAGTAGTCCTCCCGATTCACGTTGACCCGGCCGCGGTTTTCGAGTTGGATTGCCTCCGCGGCGATCATGTCGTCCAGCGTATCGAGGGCCGGCGCGAGAAGTTCTTGATGGCCGCTTTGCCGGATGCGTTTGAGTGCTTCGACCAGCAACCAATCGCCAGCCAGCACCGTGGCGGCGTTGCCGTAGACCATGCGCGCAGCCGGTTGACCGCGACGACGTTCGCCGAGGTCGATCACATCGTCGTGCAGCAGTGTGGCGTTGTGCATCAACTCGACCGCCATCGCGAGGTTGCGCGCGACCGGACCGAAACCGCTGCCGAGCTTGGCCGCCAGCACGACGCAGACCGGGCGCAGGTGCTTCCCGCCCAGGTCGAGCAGATGATGCGCGCTACGGTGGACGACCGATCCACCGCGCGTGAGCCCGGACAACTCGGCCTCGAAACCGACCATGTCGTCGGCGATCCACTCCGCCAGATCGCGTAATCGCGAGGCGACCTCGTGCGTCCCACGTTCTCGGCAGACGACGTTCAACCTTGCCACCGCCATCGCTCACGCTCCGAAGCGCAGCAGCTTGCGAACCTTCTGCCGCATGCCGACCAGCCGCTTCAACTGCGAGCTTGGCAGGCTCATGATGTCCCGGTGCCAGTCGTTCATCGTGCGGAACAGCTCGAGCATGTTGTTGAGGCGTTCGGTGACCTCGGGGTCGGGAGGATCGGCGCTCTCGCATTCCTCCAGGCAGGCCTCCAGAACGGGCAACGTCGGGTCGATCTCACGGCGCTTGCGCTCGGCAAGGATCACCTTGGTCATGTCCCACGTGTCCTGCAGCGACTCGTAGTAGTCGCGCCGGTCGCCAAGAACATGGCTGATCTTGACGATGCCCCAACGCTGCAACTCGCGCAGGCTGGTGCTGACGTTCGACCGCGCGACCGACAGGGTCGAGGCAATCTGCTCGGCCGTAAGGGGCTCCGGAGAGACATAAAGAAGAGCGTGAATCTGGGCCACCGTGCGGTTAACCCCCCATCGGGTCCCCATTTCGCCCCAATGCACCACGAATCTCTGGGCCGCAGGTCCTAGGGAATTCATGATTCTCTCCTTTCTGTTGTTTCTGTCTATACAGAAATTACTATCCGGAGGCGCGCTTGTCAAGAACAGAGGGTCATCCAATTAGAGCTCTGGTGAATCAAAGCCAGTGTGGAACGGCCCTAACCCAGGTTCAGCGCCAGAATCTGCCTGTTGTCCCGCACGTACAGGATCTTGCCGACGATCGTCGGCACCGTCCACGCCACCCGGTTCAACAATTGCGTCTTGGCCAGGACGACGAGTTCCTCGGGCGTCGCGCGAGCCAGATACAACACGCCGTCCTCGTCGAGGATGATCAGCTTTCCGTCGGCTTCCACGCAGTTGGCCTTGCCGAAACCGCGCTCGCGCCAACCGATCTCACCGGTCCGGAGGTTGACCGCGGCCATGAACGCCGGCGACGTGGTTCCGGTGGAGCCGTAGACCCAATCGCCGTTGCGAACCACGGAGCCATGGTAGAACTGAATCCTTCGAGTGGACCAGATCTCCTTGGCTTCCGTCCCTTCTCCGTCGTGGACCAACCGAATGCCCCGGGCGCCGGCCTGGACGGAGGAGAGGAAGATCGTGTCCCCGTCCACCACGATGGGCATGCTGATGTTGTGGCCCCACTGGTTCCCGTGCGGATAACGCCAACGAAGCTGTCCGTTGTTCGGGTCGACCCCGACCAGTTCCTCGGTCATGAAGACCACGAGTTGGGGCTCGCCGGCGATGTCCACAATGCGCGGGGATGAGTGGCTGTTTTTGAAGTTGAGCGCCTTCCACTCGACTGTGCCGCTGGCCTGATCGAAAGCCACGATGCCGGCATTCTCGCCGCCGACCGTGATGATCACCGTGCCCTTGTAGGCCACCGGGCTTGATGAATAGCCATGGCCCCGAACGTTGCCCCCCAGATCGCCACCCCACAGGTCCCGGCTCCACACGACCTCGCCGTCGCTCTTGTTCAGCGCGTGCATCCGGCCCGCGATGCCGACGGTAAACACACGATCGCCGGCGATCAACGGCGTCGACCGTGGGCCGGCGCCGTAACCGTACACGTGACCGTCGCTCGGAGCGTGCTCGTAGCGGTGCTCCCAGATCGTCTCGCCGGACTTGGCGTCGAGACAGACCACGACCTCTTTTTTTTCGGCGCGGTACATCGTGTACAGACGGCCGCCGTCGACCAGGATCGCCGAGTACCCCTCACCTAGGGTTCGGCTCCACAGTTGCTGCGGTCCACCTTCGGGCCAACTCGTTGCGAGAGACTTGGCCGGAGCGCTGAAGTCCTGGTTCGGGCCGCCCCACTGCAGCCACGTCGCCGCTTTGTCTCCGGCCTGCGCCGCTCCGCAGGCCAACGCCAAAGACAGGACGAGGCGAGCGGCTCCGTAAGCGGTCACTCGAGCACCGAACAATCGATCCATTCGCTGGTGAGACGATTGACGCAGACAGGACGATCGAGACACGGACCCCGCGAAAAGCCGTCGTCGATCATCGGGCAGGAATCACCGTCGAGTGAGTTCGCCCCGCAACAGTCCGCGAAGGCTTCCTGCGGCTCCCCGTCGACGTTTGTACCGCATTCATTCAGCAGAGCGGCTTTGCAGGCCGCTTCGTCGCTCGTCTTGCCATCCTTCGAGTAGCGATCGAACACGACTTGCTCCGCACACCTTTTCCAGCCCTCGTATTGGTTCAGTTTCAATCCCAGCGACGTATCGAGCAGTTCCTCGCACCGCTCCACCTGGGCTTCACCGATC
>Ga0224508_10001083_pt1 | contig 24811 bp, 22 predicted proteins | sample SF_Jan12_sed_USG_4_FD_170157 | JGI IMG/M metagenome (GOLD analysis project Ga0224508, IMG submission 170157) | Sediment microbial communities from San Francisco Bay, California, United States - SF_Jan12_sed_USGS_21 | ecosystem: Environmental > Aquatic > Marine > Sediment | place: USA... | reverse complement strand
CTGCGTATCAATTTTGGCGCGTCGATTCATCGTGTTGTCGGCCTCGATATTGCGGACGCCGTGTTCGAGCCGGGCACGGTGGAGATGCGAACTCTGTGGCGGCCGCGAATCGATCTGCTGTTGAAGGAGCTGCAGAAAGGCCCAGCGACACTGCGACTTTCCTACGTTGCGGACGTCGAGGCAGAGTCACTCGTCCATCGGCGCCTGGATACATTGAAAGACGAAATCATAGTCGCTTGGGAGGAGCTGAATTGTTGTTATGAACTCGTCATCGAACCTGAAATTTTCTGGCGACTTGGGGCGCCGCCAGAAATAAGCAAGGAAGAGAGTAGGTGAACGCCATGTCGAAGTTAAGCTATTTGTTGATGGCGAGCATTGCGCTGATCTCGCTGCAGGCGAACGCTGCAAACGTCGATGAGACGGAAATCGGTGAGGCGGTCGAAAGGCATTTGACGGATGACGAACCGTTTACCAAATGGGTGCAGGATCCAAACCGTGTCGAAACCGAGGAAGGCGATACTCTCGAAACGCGTGAGACGATCGCAGACGCACTCGAGACCGTCAAACTTAGCAATCTCGTGCCGCCTATACGCTTCGAATCGGGTGTTGCAAATATTCCCGACACGACTGTGGTTTCGCTTGGCGAAATACTTCAACGCATGCGGGATCGAATAAACGTCCGCCTGCACCTAATCGGCCATGCCGACAACCGACCATTGTCTGCAGAACTCGCACTGATATTTGGCGACAACGCGGGACTGTCGCGTGAACGCGCCGGACAGGTTGCAGAGCATTTCCAAACGGCCCTCACATTGCCGCCGGAAGCGATCTCCTTTGAATGGGCCGGTGATACCAGCCCGGTTGGGTCAAATCTGACCGAGGAGGGTCGTGCGCTGAATCGACGAGTTGAAGTCGAAGTCTGGTATGACGAAGTCAGAGAAAAAGTGGCGCTCGAAGAATTCCTCGTTCCCCATGAGATCAAACGGGTGAAAGTTTGCCGCATGGAAACAGTCTGCAAACTGCGATACGTGGATGGGCACGCGCGGCGCGCACGCGTTCAGAATTTTATCGCACCGTTGCATTACGAGACCGAAGCTATCGATGTGCATGACGCGTTTGTCGAGCGCGTTCAGCAAGGATTCGAAAACCTTAGCGACAAACAGAACGTCGTCGTGAAATTCGTCGGCTTCACTGACGATGTACCGCTGGCCGGAAGAACAGAGCGTATTTACGGTGATCACGTCGGACTCTCCAAAGCGCGAGCGCGACGCGTTGCGTTGGCCGTTCAGGACAGCCTCAATCTGCCGACGTCCGCGATCGATAGTGACGGCCGTGGTTCAACGAAGCCGCTAGGGTCCAACGAAACGGGCTATGGGCGCGCGTTAAATCGCCGCGTCGAGGTTGAGTTTTGGTACGACGACCCATTGCAGGAATTACCTGATGAGCCACAGCTGTGTCCTGAGTCTGCTGGTGCCGTGTTGGTCACAAAGACTTACGACCCGCCGTGGGGTCGCATTGTTGACATAGATTTCGCTGCCGGTGCGCCTATCGTGCCGTTGGGTTACGTGGATATTCTGGCTCGGGCTTTGGCAGACGTTGCGGACAAGACCAATCCACGCTTGCGATTTGTCGGTTACACGCGTAATGAGCGTCTGGCACGCCGAACCGCGGCAGTTTATGGCGACGATATCGGCCTTTCTGCTTCGCGTGCACGACGTGCGATGGAACTGATCGCTGAGGATATGCAGCTCGAGGCTGCACAACGCGAATTTGAAGGACGCGGCTATGTGCATTCGGACGATGTCGTCAATGCCGGTTTCATTCAAGGCGAAACCTCACATGTGGCCGTTCAGGTCGTCTACGATGAGTTGGCGGTTCTTGATGATTACGAGGGCGTGGATATAACCCGAGTCACGCGCGAACTAAGCCCCGAGAATCCGCTGAGCCTTAACCTTATGCGTATCACCGTTGATGGTGAGCCGATCGATGACCCGAAGAGAAGTTCATCCGACATCCAGCGGTGTACAGACGTCGCGTTTGAGAGCGCCGACATACAGTTTGGTTTCGATAATCTTCGTTCGTCTCCGAGACTAAGTGTCGCCGCAAAACCTGATCGAATCGCAGTTCGGAAAGAGTTCGGATTCGAGCCACAAATAGCGCCCGAAGTTTACTGGGTGCGCATGAAAGCATCGCCCGTGAATTTCCGAATGTACACGAACTACTCCTACTTCATCGATCATGCCGAAGTACGTGTTTTCGAAAATGGACAGTCCGTTGAATCCGAACCGCTCGACGTCATCGAAGTTGGCGCAGATGGTGTCGCAAAATGGGATCCACCGGTAGACCAGTTCAAGGCACCCGTGTACGAGCTCGCATATGTACTTCGGGCCTATGGTGCGGACGGCAATTTCGACGAAACGCATGCGCAGCCGCTCTGGATGGTCTACGACACGATCGATAATCAGGGCGATGACCAGGATGATTCTGGAGTCGAGTCAGATCCGAATCTGCTCGCCGCTTACGGAGAAAATAGCTTGAGTTTGCACAACATAGGGCTCAGCAGCGGTACCGTCAGCGTGCGCGGCACTGGAGTGCCAGATGAGCATGAGGTTTTGGTTGCCGGACGATCGGTGCCAGTCGATGACAATGGCAATTTTGTTACCGAAGAGATTTTGCCGCAAGGCGCACATACCGTCGAAGTGGCTTTAGTCGACAAAGAGGGCAGCGGTGAACTCTATTTGCGTGACCTTGAGTTCGAAAAGAACGATTGGTTCTACGTTGGCATGGCAGACCTTACATTGTCGGAAGGCAAGGCGAGCGGCCCGATTGACTTGTTGCAGGGTGACAATGCGGATCAGGATTATGATTCGGTCGCGGATGGCCGGCTGGCGTTCTTCGTGAACGGAAAATTTGGTGATCACTGGAAGTTGACCGCAAGTGCGGATACGCGAGAAGGACCGCTGGAGGACATCTTTAGCAATATCATGGATAAGTCACCGGAATCTATCTTCCGACGAATCGATCCCGATTACTACTACCCGACGTTCGGCGATGACAGTACTGTCGCCGAAATGGCGCCAACGATGGGCAAATTTTTCGTCCGCCTGAGTGCCAATGACAATTACGGCCAGTGGGGCAACTTCAAGATCGGTTACATGAATAATGAGCTGGCGCAAGTGGATCGAGGCTTGTATGGCGGAAGCCTGCACTATCAGTCCGATTCGACAACCGAGTTCGGTGAGCAACGTTTCATGGTTGACACTTTCGCCGCTGAGCCTGGAACGATTGCGAGCCGTGAAGAGTTTCGTGGCACGGGCGGATCCCTGTACTTCTTGAACCGCCAGGACATTCTCACCGGCTCCGAACGTGTTCGAATCGAGCTACGCGATAAAGCCTCCGGCATTGTGACAGGCGTTCTGAATCTTACGCCGGTGCTCGATTACGACGTCGATTATTTGCAGGGCCGCATTCTGCTGGCAGAACCGCTTGCATCGACGGCGGACGACAATCTCCTGATTCGCAGCAATGCGCTCAGCGGAGACGAAGCCTATCTAGTTGTGCGCTACGAGTACTCACCTGGATTCGATGAAATAGATGCCCTATCAGTGGGTGGGCAGGCCCACTATTGGTTCGGCGACCATGTGAAATTGGGCGTGACCTCAAACGTCAACGAGCAGGACGACGTCGACAACAGCCTGCATGCGGCCGATCTAACCTTTAGGCTCGCAGCTCACTCCTGGGTCAAGGTGCAGCAGGCGAAGAGCGAGGGGCTGGTTTCTATGCCACAGTTCTCTAACGATGGCGGATTCGAATTCAATAGTTACGACCCGTTAACTTTCGTCAACGCCGAGGCGGAAGCCAATCGCGCGGATATCAGCTTAGCGTCCAACGACTTGATCAAGTTCGGTAATAGCCAGCTGACCTTTTATGTTCAGGACGTAGAGGCTGGCTACTCGGCGCCGGGACTAATGACGCTTAGCGACACTAAGAATTACGGTGGTACCTTCAATATTGCGCTCGCAGATCGATTTTCGGTCGGTGCAAAAGTCGATAGTCGCGTCCAGGAGCAGGGTCTTGAGTCGCGTGCCCAGGAAGTGAACTTTGGTTACCAGATTACTCCGCGGTGGGACCTAAACGCCGGATACCGCACTGACGATCGTATCGATCGAACACCTATCGTTGTATTGACGCAGGAGCAGGGCGAGCGAGCCGATGCGATCCTGCAGATCGGCTACGATTCAAAATCGACTTGGAATGCCTACGCGTTCATGCAGGATACGATGTCGATCACGGGTGACCGACAGGAAAACGCCCGCGCCGGTGTTGGCGGTTCGTATCGGGTATCCGATCGGCTACGTTTCGACAGTGAGGTTTCGGACGGCGACCTCGGAATGGGCGGTCGACTAGGATCTAATTACCTTCATTCCGACCGCACGAGCATGTATCTCAATTATGCGTTAGAGAACGAGCGCACCGACAACGGGTTGCGCAGCGGCCGTGGTAGCGAAGGTAACCTGGTCGCCGGCGTGAAGTCGCGAATTGCGGACAGCGCGAGTGTATTTCTGGAGGAGCGGTATCAGCATAACGACGCGATGACCGGGCTGACGCATGGCACTGGAATCAGCTTCGCGCCAACCGAGAAATGGAATCTGGGACTCAACACGGACATTGGCACATTGCGGGACTCTCAGACAGGCGCGGAGACCGAGCGTCTGGCTGGCGGCATTCAAGTCGGATTCGGCTTCGAGGCGCTGCAGTTCTCGAGCGGCATAGAATATCGAAATGACGATGTCGAGCAGCTAGACCTTGGCAGAACGGAAAGAGAAACATGGCTGTTCAGGAACAACTTCAAGTACCAGGTCAGTCCAGCGTCACGTCTCCTTGGGAAACTCAATCATTCGGATAGCGAGAGTTCGCTCGGAACGTTTTACGACGGTGGTTTTACCGAGGCGGTCATCGGATACGCGCTTCGACCGATCAAACATGATCGTTTTAATGCGTTGGCCAAATACACGTATTTTTATAACGTGCCGACAACCGATCAGGTCAGTCTGCAGAATATAGCCGTCGAATTCATACAGAAAAGCCACATTGCCGCCGTTGACGCTACCTACGACATCACGCCGAAATTCTCAATCGGCGGTAAATACGCTTACCGCCTCGGCCAGATCAGTCTTGATCGAGAGAATCCCGAGTTCTTCGACAACAACGCCAGCTTGTATGTGGTTCGCGGTGACTACCGCTTCCGGAAGAACTGGGAGTTTCTTGTGGAAGGGCGTTTGCTCGACATGTCAGAATTGAACGAGCGACGTAGCGGCGCATTGACGACTGTTTCACGTTATTTGGGAGACCATCTGAAAATCGGTCTCGGATACAATTTCACCGATTTTTCAGAAGACTTGACGGACCTTAGTTTTGATCACCACGGTGTCTTTCTTAACGTGACCGGGACGCTGTAGCAGCGCAGTTTTCCGTATCGACCCATATTTTCACTCGATGGCGTCCCGAACATTTTGACAATGTCGCCGAACGGCCTCGGCCGGTACAAACAATTGCTCCATCAAATATTCTTTGAAGTCAGCAGCGAATGGCTGCTCATGAACTGACTCGGCCATACAAGCAAGCCATTGATCACGCTCGGGCGTAGCAATCGCCAGATGCGCATGCACTCTGGGAATGCCGATGGCGCCATATTTCTCGTTGTAAAGTTTCGGGCCGCCCAACCAGCCACACAGAAAACGAGCCAGTTTGTCGCGCGATATCTCGATGTCTTCCGGGTGCATCGCGTAGATAGTCGCAAAACGCTGATCTGACCCCATGCGATCAAAGAAATCATCAACGAGTCGTCGCAGACCGGCTACGCCGCCGGCCGCCTGAAAAGAGGTGTCGCCAGTGCCGTACGAATTACTTGAATCGGAATTCATGGCGGAACTGTACTCGAATCTGCAAATATTGCTCTAACATGTCGTTCGTGGGCATAGTTATCATTGTCTGCATCAACGCTGTCTCAATGTCACTATCGAGCCAAATGATCGACGAATTTCTCGCGCAGCACCGCCTGCCGGAGGCGTTCCGCGAGCTCATTGACGATCACTATTTGCCATTGGGTGACTGGATCTTCAGGCGACGGCGGGCCGGACGGCCGCTATTGATAGGAATTAATGGCGCGCAAGGGACCGGCAAATCGACACTTACAGACTTTTTGAAGCTAGTGCTTGAATCGAATCATCAATGGCGCGTCGCCGTGCTCTCGATCGATGACTTTTACCTGACAAAGGACGAGCGCAGCAAACTTGCCGAAGACGTGCATCCATTACTTGCAACTCGAGGCGCGCCCGGTACCCACGACGTCAAGATGCTTGTGACCTGTCTTGACGAACTGATGGCCCTTCAAAATGGACAAAGCCTTCGACTGCCGCGTTTCGACAAGGCGGCGGACGACCGCAGCGAGCAGTCTTTGTGGCCGTCGGTGGAAGGGCCACTTGACCTCATAATTCTTGAAGGCTGGTGTGTCGGAAGCGTCGCGCAATCGGACGCGGAGCTGGTTCAGCCCGTGAACAAGCTTGAGCGTGATGAGGATCCGTCGGCCACCTGGCGTCGCTACGTCAACGAGCAGCTTGGCAAAGACTACTTGCCAATATTTGCGCGGCTAGATGGGCTCGTATTCATTAAAGCGCCGAATTTCGACAGCGTTTACCGTTGGCGACTCGAACAAGAGCACAAGCTTGCCGACGTGGCGTCGGTCGACGCTTCGGGCATCATGGATGAAAATCAGATCGCGCGTTTCATTCAATTCTATGAGCGTATAACACGCAACGACCTGCTGTGGCTGTCCGAATCCGCCGATGTCGTGTTCGAATTGGACGAGAATCATGCGTGCGCGCGTAGCCGATACAAGATTCAATAGTAAAAAAGTTGTTTATCAAAACACGTACGGTGTCGAAGCGTTGTCAGTGGATTTTATTGACACCATTTCGTTGGCGGGACGGTCAGAGTTTCCTAAATTCATACCTTAGCTGTTCAGGAACCCTTCAGCTAAGCTGTCTCATCATGCCGGTGTGGGGCGCGAGGATTTGCGAACGGTTTATGTATTTCGTTTGAAAATTCAAGCACTTAGTCGACTCATAGAGTAGCAAGTAGACTGTCCCCATAAACCTAGGCCTAATCTGTTCTACAGGTCGCATTCGGGAGGCCACGCTCATGTATCAAATACCAGTTATTGTCGCTATCGTTCTTTTAACAGGATGCGCAGCCGGTCAATATTACGATCCCCAGGCCGATGAGAATCTCACCGTTGGCACGGTTCAAAAAGAGATTCACATTGGCATGCCCAGCGGGACTGTCGCCCAGGTGCTCGGCTCGCCGAACATTGTGTCGACGGATGAAGACCGCAATGAAGTCTGGATCTACGACAAAATCTCGACGCAGTATGTTAGGGCCGACGCCAGTGCCGGGATTCTCGCTATTGGCGGTGGCTCGGATGTGGGTGCCGTAGCCGGTGCATCCGGCAGCCAATCGTCAGGCGCTTCGAGTCAAAGAACGCTCACGGTCGTAATCAAGTTTGACGAAAACGGCTTTGTGCGCGACTTCGCTTACCACACGTCACGATTCTGATCGCATGCCCTGCTCGGATCGCAACGCACTCTGAAGACACGAAAATGATGCACCGCTTAATTCTGCCTGCGTCTGTCGTTCTTTTACTTTGTGCGTGTGCGACGATGCCTGATGACGCATTTCACCTCACAGAGAGCGCGCTCGAAATGCGTGAGATTCAAACGCGTGAGTTCGAGGATGTTACTAATATCGAAATACTGTCGGCGTCGTCCGCCGTCCTTCAAGATTTGGGCTACGCGATCGACGAAATCGAGAAGGAACTCGGTGTTCTGTCGGCATCGAAACGGGCCGATGCAAGCAATCCGGCCGAGATGGCAGGCAAAATCGCGCTTGATATGTTTGATTGTCTGGCGACCTTATTTCTTGGTTGTGAAAACGAGTCGTATCAGTCGTCGAAAGATGTCCAAGATATAAAGTTGACGTTGGTGGTCTTGCCCGATCTCAGCAATGATCGCACCCACAGTGTGCGACTGACTATGCAACGCGTGGTATGGGCTCGAAGTGGTGAACTGCTCGATCAGGAATCCATCAACGATGCCGAGGTGTATCAGGCGTTTTTCGACAAGCTATCCAAATCAGTGTTCCTGGAAAAAGAAGGCATTTGAAAATGCATATCCCGTTGGTAATAGCATTGCTGATGCTCGCAGGCTGCGCGGCGCAGACGGCCGCCATTACGGCCGGCGGCAGTCAAGTTGAACTGCGCCAAATCCAAACACGCCAATACGACACGCTGGATAAGCGCGGCACGCTTCGGTCGGTGGTTGCGACCTTACAGGATCTGGGTTTTGTCATCGACAAAGCCGATTACGAGCTAGCGACGATTTCTGCCACGAAGCTTCAAGATTACGAGATTCGGATGACGGTTACTATTCGCGAACGTGAAGGCGATCGTCTGGCGGTCCGCGCGAATGCCCGCTTCAATGAAAAACCGATCGAGGATCCAAAGTCGTACCAGGATTTTTTCACTGCACTCGATAAAGCAATGTTTCTTACCTTGCACAAGGTTGACTGAACGAATTCAATGTAAATTCTATTTACTGAACGTTCGCGTATCCGTGTTTGATTGATTTGAGTTTGTTGTCTGTCATCCTTCGTACAGGCCCTCTAAGTTTGTTTGTTCAATCGGTTTTCTCCGAACTGAACGGCGATGCTGTAGATCACAGGTAATACCAATAGAGACAATATGGTTGCTGTCAGCATCCCGCCGACCATAGGCGCTGCAATCCGCTGCATTACGTCAGCACCGGTGCCGTCGATAAACATGATAGGCAACAAGCCGACAATCGTTGATGTTGCCGTCATGACGACGGGACGGACACGGCGTGAGGTCCCTTCGTGCACGGCCTCTACGATCTCTGCAGGACTGAGGCGTGCGCCATTCCCGTCTTGTTTACTTGCTCGACGCTCGGCGACAGCTTCCTGGATAAATGTCAGCACGAGTACACCGGTTTCTACCGCAACACCGGCGAGCGCAATAAACCCAACGGCGACTGCGACGGAGATATTGAAGCCATACCAGTAAACGAGCCAGAAACCGCCCACCAATGCAAACGGTACCGACAGCATCACTAGGCCTGGTGCCGCGGCGTTGCCAAAGTTGAAATACAGCAACACAAAAATCAGTAGTAGTGTCAACGGGATTACAATTTTCAGACGAGCTGCCGCACGCTCCATGTACTCGTATTGTCCGGACCACGACAGTGTATAGCCCGCTGGAATGATGACCTCGGAGTCCAGCACTTCACGGGCTTTGGCGACAAAACCACCAACGTCGGATGTTTTCAGATCGATGTAAACCCAGGCGTTGGGGCGTGCGTCTTCACTTTTGATAGCCGGTGCGCCACGTCTGAGTTCGATGTTCGCGAGCTGCCCGAGCGGAATTTGTGCACCGGACGGCGTAGGGATCAGGACCCGAGCCAATCTATCAGGATCGTCGCGCAGCTCGCGAGGGTAGCGCAGATTAACCGGGTAACGTTCAAGACCCTCAATGGTTTCAGTCACTCGCATGCCGCCGATAGCGGACATGATCACATCCTGAACATCGCCAACGGTGAGCCCGTAACGGGCCACGGCATCACGTTTGATGTCAAAATCCAGGAAATAGCCGCCTGCAGCTCGATCGCCAAATGCGGACAATGTTTCCGGAAGTGTTTTCATCGCTCTCTCCACGTTCTCTGTGATGCGCTGTAACTCCACCAGGTCGGGTCCGCTGATCTTGATTCCCACAGGCGTCTTAATTCCCGTCGACAACATATCGATGCGCGTTTTGATCGGCATCGTCCATGCATTCGCCAAGCCCGGGAATTTGATTGCCGCATCCATTTCTCGCATGAGCGCTTGTGTCGTTTTCGACGGGTCGGGCCAGTCTTCGCGGGGTTTCAGTCTCGCAATCGTTTCGATCATCGACAGCGGAGCCGGATCAGTCGCGGTCTCGGCGCGGCCCACCTTCCCGAATACAGACTCGACTTCCGGAAATGTCGCCAAAATCTTGTCAGTTTGCTGCAAGAGTTCTTTCGCTTTGGTTATCGATATCCCGGGAAACGTCGTCGGCATATACAGTATGTCGCCCTCATCGAGTGGTGGCATGAATTCGCTGCCGAGTTTCGAAACGGGGTATATGGTTAGTACCAATAGGGCCACGACGACCGCCACGGTGACTTTTCGCCAGCGAAGTAAAAAAGCGAGCGTTGGAGCATGAAGCGCGTGTAAGGCGCGGGTTAGCGGGTTCTTGTCCTCGGGCAGAACTCGTCCACGAATGAAATAGCCGGTCAGAAGTGGAACTAATGTGATCGCGAGTATGGCCGCAGCGCCCATCGAATAGCTGCTGGTGAACGCCAAGGGCTTGAACAGTCGTCCCTCCTGCGCCTCAAGCGTAAAAATTGCGAAATAGGACACCACGATCACCAACAGTGAAAAGAACAGCGCCGGTCCAACTTCTTTCGCTGCATTACCGATGGCCGACCAGCGTTGTTTCGCACTCAAGCTGTCGCCAGAGTTCTCCCTGGCCAAGGCGAGATGCTTATGCGCGTTCTCAATCAAAACGATTGGACCATCGACCATCGCACCGATGGCGATTGCTATGCCCCCGAGAGACATGATATTGGCATTGATGCCCTGTAATCGCATAGCCACGAATGCGATTAGTATCCCGATCGGCAATGCGACGATAGCCACCAACGCCGAACGTAGGTGCAGCAGAAATACCGCACAGACAAGAGTGACCAACACGAACTGAAGCGCCAGCGTCGTGGACAAGTTGTCAACGGCGCGTTCAATCAGTGATCCTCTGTCATAGACAGGTACGATTTCGACGCCTGCCGGTAAACCTTTGCTTAGTTCCTTTATTTTCGAGCGAACACCTTCAATAGTAGTGAGGGCATTCTCTCCGTAGCGCATTATGACGACACCGCCGGCGACTTCACCCTGGCCGTCGAGCTCGGCGACGCCACGGCGTAGCTCCGGACCGAAATGTACGTTCGCGATATCTCGGATACGTATCGGTGTTCCTCTGTCATCGACACCGACCGCGATTTGTTCGATGTCATTGATGGACTGGATATAGCCAATTCCTCGCACCATATACTCGGTTTCGGCCATCTCGATAAGGCGTCCACCGACATCACGATTTGAGCGCATGATGGCGTGCCGCACCGCGCCGAGCGGAATGTTGTACGCCGAAAGCGAGTTCGGATCGACGTCGACCTGGTATTGCTTTACGTAGCCACCAACGGACGCGACTTCCGCCACACCAGGAACCGTTTGCAATGGATAGCGTAAATACCAGTCCTGAATCGAACGTAGCTCAGCAAGGTCGTGCTGGCCGGTTCGGTCAACCAGTGCATATTCGTATACCCATCCCACGCCGGTCGCGTCTGGTCCGAGCGATGGGTTGACGCCGTCCGGCAATCGGCCGCCAACGTAGTTCAGGTACTCGAGGACGCGAGATCGCGCCCAATAGAGGTCAGTACCGTCTTCGAATATGATGTAGACGAATGAAAGGCCAAAAAACGAAAAGCCGCGAACATCTGTCGCATGTGGCACCGCCAGCATGGCGGTCGTGAGTGGGTAAGTGACCTGATCCTCCACAACTTGTGGCGCTTGCCCCGGATACTCGGTGAAGACGATGACCTGTACGTCCGACAGATCTGGTATTGCATCGAGCGCTGTGGTCCTGACAGACCACACCCCTGCAGCGACGAGAAACAGCGCACCAATTACGACCAAGAATCGGTTTGCGAGTGACGCCGCAATGATGCGCTCAATCATCGTGCCTCTCCCGCATCTTCGATGCCGCTTCTCGGAGTTTGGATTCCGAATCGATTAGGAATTGTGCCGAAACGACGACTTCTTCACCCGGGTTCACGCCATCGGAGATTTCCGTCCAGCCCTCGCTGCTAACTCCAATGACAACATCTCGCGGCTCAAACTTGCCAGGTTCGCTTGCGATAAATAGCGTCTCATGAATTCCGGATCGAACCACGGCTTCTGACGGCACAGCGACGACGTCTGCTTTCGGCCGCGAACTGATGGTGACATCGGCGAACATGTCAGGTTTCAACAACAAGCCATCGTTGGGGAACTCGAGCCGCGCTTTTATCGTCCGGGTTTGCCGCTCAGCATAAGGATAGATGTAGCTTAGTCGTCCTTTGAAAACCGTTCCGGGGACGCCTTTCACCTGCATCTCGGCCTGGTCGCCGACGCGCACCCAAGGTAAGTCGTCTTCGAACACGTCAACAAACACCCACACTTTCGAAAGGTCCGCAATGAAATAGAGTTCAGTCTGGGGCGTGACGTATTGACCCTGACGTGCACCAACTTTGATGACCGTCCCTCCGGTGGGAGAGTGAATGTGAAGCTGCTTCTTCACGTCGCGAGACTCGGTGAGTTCATCGATTTGATGTTGCGGCACGTCAAGGAGCTGCAAACGTTCCAAAGCCGTGTCGACGAGCCGCTCGGCGCCACGACGAACGTCTTCGTATGGGCTCTTGCTCAGCGTCTCGCGGTTGTCCAGTGCCAGCAGGTACTCTTGTTGTGTAGAGACGAGCTGTGGCGAATAAATGCTGAGGAGAATTTCGTCAGCCCTGATCGATTGACCTGTTGTCTCGATGAAAAGCTCTTCAATCCACCCTTCGGTTTTTGGATGTAGCCTGACGATTCGTTGCTCGACGTAATCCACTCGTCCGATAGTATGAACATCGCGCGAAAGCGTTCGCCGTTCGGCTTTCGCTGTTCGCACGCCCATAGACTGCGTTGTTACCGGGTCGATTCGAACGGTTCCCGCGGGGCTGTCGGACGAATCTTGGTCGGCATATACAGCGATGTAGTCCATACCCATGCTGTCCTTCGCCGGAACGGGTGATGTGACCTCGGGGTTCATGGGATTGCGGTAGAAAATCGGCTCGGGGTCATCGTCAGCTGCGGTGACTGACGTTGGCGCGGTTAATGACGCACCGCCAAACCAATACCCTGCGGCGACTCCAACCAAAAGCGCAGCCGCAATGGCGAGCAACGTAATTGATGTGTGCTTATTCATAAAGTGTCTCCGTTCCAACGGCAGCCGCCAGACCGGCAAGGGACGTTTTTGCTGCGCTCAATGCTTCCCAATAGCTTATCTGGGCGTTATAGAGTGTGAGTTGACCATTGACCACGTTGAGAAAATCAACTTCATTCACTCGATAACCGACGAGCATCGACGCGACGGTTTGCTGCGCTTGCGGAATGATGGCGGTATCCAGCAGTAGAACTTGCTCACGCGCCGCCTCGTAGTCGGCCAAGTTGCGTGTTATCTGTGCTTCGACGGAGCGCAACACGTCGCGCAGCACGAAGTTTCGCTGCGCGCGCTCATTGTTTCTTTGGTCAATCGCTTTGCTTTGCTTGCTACCAAAGTAGAGTGGCACATTTACACTGAACATGACGCTGAAGAAGTCGGCCCGATCACCTCCACGAAAGGGATCGTCACCCTGTCGAATCCCGTAGCCGGCGCCGAGACGAAAATCCGGATAGACGTCGCGTTTTGCGAGTTCCAATCGTGAATCCGCTGCCTCGAGCAGGTCCCGGTGCACTTCGAGCAGGTCTCGAGACTCTACTGCATGACTAAGGAGCGTTGTTTCGGCGGGTAATTCAGGCAGTCGCACGTTCGGCGGGGTTCGCGCCAAATGCACATCGCTGTCCGGCGGACGATCAAGCAACGCATTCAATTCCGCTTGCGTACTTCGTCGCCGTCCTTTGAGGCGTGCCTCACGATCAAGCAATCGCGAGAGTTCCAGTTGCGCGAGTAATACATCCTGCTGAAGACCCTTACCAACGGCGTATTTCGTTTCGGCAATCTTGACGAAGTCGCGCATGAGCCCCTTGTTCTGCTCGACGATTTCGAGAGCACGATCAAACGAAAACAATCGCCACCAGGCTGCGCGAACTGCACCTGTCAATGCGTCACGTTGCTCTTGAGCGCGTGCGCGTGCGGAGCGAGCTTCATACTCGGCAGCGGTGCGCTTCAGCTTTCGTTTTCCAGGAAACGGAATGCTTTGGCTGAGAGCAATCTGGACCTGTGTCATTGGCTCCTGGTCGAGATCGAAGGTATCCGTTGGCAGATTGAGTGCGCTTAAGGAGAGCACAGGATCAGGCAGTGCGCCGACCTGCGACGGCACTGCATCCAGTGAGTCCGAAAAAGCGTCGAGCGCAGCAAGGCGAGGGCTATGCGTCAGCGCCATCTCGACCGCGCTTTCGAGTGTTAGCTCTGCTGCCCCAGACGGTCGTTTTTCAGGGGAATCGGCGCGTACCGGTAAAGCAGCAAGCGTGGCGATCGCCACTATTGTGAGCAGACTTAGAAAATACGAAACTGAGAGCCAACGCTCTCTTTGAATATGCATGAGCGATCTCCGCACAAATTAACCGAACAAAAGAAACGGTAAATTCGATCGGAATCGCTATTTCAGATAGACACAAAAAAGGACGTTACGTGGTGGACCGCTCGGGTTGAGAAAGACCGCGCTGTGCGGTACCGGTCGGTCATAAAGAGTGTGTGTCGCGGTCGGATACGATGCCGGCGCGATCGCAATCGGAATATCATTTGGAGAATCTTTGACCTTGATCTGCTGGCTTCTAGGCTCGGCAGTCAATTGATCGTCGACAGCGCAATCCAGTGCAAGAATTTCGTCACAAGGCGGTAACTCGCGCTTTTCGAGCGGGGGGCAATGCGGGCAATCGTGCTCTATCTCCGCGGCCATAACGCACGGCTGCAGACCGACGGTCAACCACGCGATAAAGAACGCACCAAGGACACGACGTCCCCACGCGACTCGTCTACGTCGACGTATGCCTAAGCCCATCACACCACTCGATACACTTGTTACCGCAATTAGACTGTACTCTTGTAGGGATTCGACAGCAATTGGGAGCTTTACCTAGGTCAAGTTAGAATTCGTGCATAGCTCGCAGTTCAACATAATTGATGGTAGCGGCCGTGCCTGGCACAAACGGCTGGCAAAAACACGCTATTTTTCTCGCATCGGGACTGACGCTAGATGTGACCATCAATGAATTGCGTGTCCAGTCGCTTACGGATTCAAGTCCGACCCTGGCAATAATTTCAAATCAGCGACTTTCGAATGTTTCATCTCAATAGATGCAATTGCCCCTGATCCGCAACGGGTGGTACCTACTGTGTGCCACCTGGCCTTGCCGAAAGAATATCTCTGGCGTAGATAGTGCTGTTGTGATTTACGGTTTCTTCGAAATGTGTTCCGTACTCAGCATCAATGACTGTCAGTAACTGACTCACAGTGCATCCAATTTGATCCGCGAGCTGCGACACCGTCAAAGACGAATTAAGCTGCGCTTCGTCTTGATCAACTAGCATCGAAAGTTTGGTTCTGACGCGTAGAGCCGTTTGCGCACTTAAACCTGCCTTCGTGTGGCTAGTTAGGCCATGACGCTTTGCTGCCAACCTTGCGACCTCCACAAGGTCAGTTCGATCTGGATGGCAGTAGTGATCGCTAATGGTGACAATCAAACCATCTCGAAGAGTAAGCATTTCAGCACCGAAATATATCGTTTCGCCTATATTCGAATCCGACGACTCATGAGCGCTGTATCGGAAAACGACTCCACTTTCAGTGTCTATTGTGTCGTCTATTTGTTCGTACCAATAGGGTTCCTCGTCGAAAGAGTCCTGAAAATACTGGATGAGTTCGCGCCCGACGCAGCTTTCCATCCAGAAAGCGTCGTAGTATGCGGCGCCTTTGTGCATGAGTGCGAGCAGGTCGGTGGCGTTACGGCGATTCCAAGCCAAAATGTATTGTTCGACTAATTCTGTTGTTTTCATTGGCGTTCAAAAAAATGCGATATAAATAACATGTTAGCTCGATTCTTGCTCTATTTCCAGATCGGTAAGAATTATCGGGATTCCATACGCTTTCGCGATAAGGCACTAGAAATCAATCAGTAACTTTGTGCTCGCTAAATATGCTTATGCCGCTGCGACCACTGGGCGATGTTGGCGATCGCCAAGCACGTCAGGCTCGGCAACTAATCTTGCGATACGCTTCGCGAAATAATAGATGCGCTTGTAATGTTCAACCAGCTGACTCTCTATCTGGTAGGTGGACGTGCGATGTGGATCCTCAGCAATGAGTCGGTCGATCAGTCGGCCGCTGATTTGATTCGCAATCCGATTCACATCTTCCTTTGCGTTAATGACTTTTCGAGCGAGCGACGTGTCGTCGCGGTCGACCGCATCAGTTGCGGTTTCTAACGCCCACGTAACTTTTTCGGCTAACGCGTTCACGATTTTCTGTGTGTCAGAACTTACGCGCACGTTCCGTTGCAGGCGCTCTCTGCCGACGTGAACCATGTCCGTCTCGACGACGTCACCAACGCTTTCATATAGCGTTGCGATATTGAGATAATCGCGCAGCGCTTCTGTCTCTTTCTGCGTCAACTCTTGGCGCGACGTCTGACCGAGGTACCGGACGATCGCGGTGTGCAAGACGTCGACGTCATTGTCGAGATCCTGGATGTGATCCAAATCGCCGTGCGATCCTGCCAGCACAGCGGGTCCGGCCTCGCGAACCATCGGCAGTACGTGACCCGCCATTCTGACGATCTCCATGCGAGCCGCATCCAGTGCCAGCGCTGGCGTTTCGACCAGGTCCGAGTTTAAAAAGCGTGGCTCAAGCACGCCAGGACTGAGCGGTCGTTTTTCCGGTGCGAGCTTCGTGACAAACCAGGCAAAAGCGCCGGTGAACCAGATGAAGATCAACGTATTGCCGACGTTGAACAAGGTATGTGCGTTGGCGATTTGCCGTGGCATCTCTGCAGCGAGCCGCTCCGCTCCGACAAGCCCCGTGGCAGCTGGAGAGAGCCACCGCGAAACTTGGGCCAGCTCGTCGATGAAAGCAAACCAAACTAGCACACCGGCGACATTGAATGTCACGTGTATTAGTGCCGGGCGAAGCCCTTGCCGTTGCTTGCCGATCGACGCTAACAGGGCCGTGACGCAGGTGCCGATGTTTGCGCCAAAAACGAGTGCGATCCCCTGTTCGAGCGAAATCAATCCTTGGCTGCCGAGGACGATAATAACGCCGGTGGTTGCGGAAGAACTCTGAATCAACGCCGTGAATCCGGCGCTCAGCAATATCGTCAGGACGCGATTATCCATGTGGGAAAGCAGGTCAATGAAAGGCTGGTAGCTGCGCAATGGACGTGTCGCATCGCCCATCAGGTTCATTCCGTAAAACACGAGTCCAAGCCCCAGCACCATCATCCCGTAGCGTTTAATGTGGCTGCTTTGGCCAAAAAACTGCATAGCGAAACCGATAACGACAGGCACCAATGCATAACTAGTAACTTTGAACGCAATAACTTGTGCCGTCACCGTGGTGCCGATTCCGGCTCCCATGATGATCCCGATGGATTGCTGCAACGTCATCAGCCCTGCCGACACGAAACCGACCACAAGAACCGTCGTAACCGACGAAGACTGGATCACTGCTGTGGTAAAGCCGCCGGCGAGTACGCCTTTGAAACGGTTGGTCGTTACCTGGGCGAGCATGTCACGCATCCGCGCACCCGCAGTGGCCTTCAACATGTCGGTGAGTTGGTCGAGGCCGAATAGGAATATTGCCAAGCCTCCCAGCAGGCCGACAATCAGCTGCCAAGTATCAATTGTGCCGTTCTCCACCGTTATTCTCCTGCGACCGCTATGGTCGCTGTTTCCGACAAACTATCCGTAACATAGGTGAAAGTTTGCCGGATATCACGGGCCGGTCGATTGCTGCTATTGGCTGGCGCTGGGGTCACTTACGCTGGCGTGGATCGTAAACAATCCCCAAAACCAGTCGATCTTTTTCCTGGTCATACTGATGACTTTGAATCCGGCGAGGGTTAAGCATTGCTCTATTTCGTTGGTGCTGAAGGTGTGCGCATGAGCGTGATTTGTCCACGGTAAAGCACGATTCAGTATTCTCATCCAGAAATAGTCGCCGCACCAGTCAGTCAAGATCAGATTGCCGCACGGGGATATCACTCGCCGAATTTCCTGCAATGCGGCAGTTGCATCCGGGAAGTAATGTAAAGCACTCGTGCACGTTGCCAGTTGGAAAATGGCGTCATCGAATGGAAGTCTTGCCGCGTCACATTCCAGTAATGTTGCGCGTCGGCCGAGTCTCCGTCTGGCCACGTCGAGCATAGCTGGCACCAGGTCAACGCCAACCAATTCTGGATGATCTGCTTGCTCCGCAAATATGTCCAGTAGCTGTCCGGTACCGCAGGCAACGTCCAACACGCGTTCTGCCGGCAGCCCCTTAACGACGTCCATCGTCATGCGCAGCGATGCATCGAGATAGGCTGACCAACGCTGATCGTACGTGTTGGCAAGAGCCGTGTACTCTTTGGCCAGTTTCTCTGTCTGGACTGCACCGGATCGCATGTGGCAACTACAACTTCGCGGAATACACGCTAGTGGAGTATCTGGAGCCAGACGGGTCGCAGCAATCCGGCCACAGAATTAGGCGATGTATCCGGCGTATATTGCCGCGACAATAATCAGTATGACGGTAATTGCCTGGATCGATACCCGCGCAAACATCAGTTGCACACTGTGCTTCCGGTCGAACTCGCCGCCTCTGGCCATCGAGAAGACGCCAACGAACAGCACGGCAATGGTCGCAATCAGTGCAATAACCACGAGAATCCCAAACGGACTCATGTTAGACCCCCATCGTGCTGTGCATAAACACAGCACCCCATCAGCTATCTTGGTGCAATTCTTATCGCCTGGGTATCGGTGGAAAACCCTAACAGCTTACATAACTGTACCTACTATATTCAGCACATGGCGGAATTGGTGGCGCACACTTCGGTGCCCAAACCGGGGCATGAAAAATGGGCGGCAGCGCAGGCTGCCGCCCCACTAACTATCTGCTGCTATGCAGCGTGAATGTTGTACCAGGTCGAGTTAGCGACCTCGAATTCTCGAACCAACGGAGTACCAATAACGGCATCTTCCATCTTTTTGGATATCTGCGGATAGATATCGCGACTGTAAAAATCAACATCCTTTTTGGTGTCCCAAAAGCTCATAGCAATGGCTTCATCTTTTTCTTTATCGTAGAACGATAGTTCATCACGAAAACCTTTTTGCTTTTTAAGCAGCGGAATGACCTCGTTCTCGAGCCGTTTGTTGAGCAGATCAAATTTGCCTGGTTTAAAGTGTGCTGTAACCTGACGAACAAACATGACTGTCTCCTGTTTTATTAGTTTAATACCCGCGTCTGGACGTACTTGCGATGCGCCGACGCGTCTAGCTCACCGCACCAGATATCTCAGCATGGAATGTCGAATTTTGCATTGACATTTGTCATCTCGAGCTAAGTAGCATCCACGATATTCAGGTGTTCCAGCCAGCGCCTAAGATGGCACTATAATTCGCGGAGCTGACGCTTGAGCGCATACGCTGACATGGGTACCCTAGAGCTTGGCGCAGTGCGCCGAGCCTGTGGGTTCTGTTCACTGAACGAATTGTGTTGGCCGATGGAGCTGGAGCCCCCCGATCTGGAGCGCTTGCAGACGATGGTCAAGCACGCCGGCCCGCTCGCGCCCGGAAGCTACCTGTTTCGCACCGGCGATCCATTTACCGCCCTTTACGCCGTAGGCTCAGGCTGTATCAAGAGTTACAGCATCGACGCAGGCGGGCATGAGCTAGTGCACGGCTTTCATCTGCGTGGTGAAGTCCTCGGTTTCGATGCCGTTTATCCTGACCGTCATCGTTGTAATGCGCTGATCCTTGAGCCCTGTTCGCTGTGCGTCATTCCATACCAGGATATTGCCCGCCTGAGTGTGGAATTTCAGAGCCTGCATGATCAGGTACTACGACTTATTAGCCGGGAATTTTCCAGGCAGCTCACGATCGCTGAGGGCGTCAGCGCGACACAACGGATCGCCGGTTTTCTTTTAGATATGCACGCCAGGCTAAGTCGAGCAGGCGCCGTGCAGTATGAATTCAGACTGCCGATGTCGCAGGAAGACATATCGAATTATTTGGGAATCAGGCCCGAAACCCTGAGTCGTCTGTTTACCAAATTTCAAAAAAGGGGTCTCATCGACATCGATCGCCGGCAGGTATTCCTCGCGGATCCGAATCGTCTGGACCTCATCGCGCAAGGCGTAAGTTGAGACGGTAAATCGTCTTGCACTTGACAAATGTCATGGACAAAAGCAGAGAAGCAGATTTCAGTTTATGTGTATGCAACGCGTTTGGGCATTGCAGATAAAGTCACGTATGAGGAGCCGATCATGAGGCGACGTATCATTGAGGCACTGACCTATCCGCGCATGATGCTGCTTGCGAATCTGGATGCTGAGGAGTGTCCGCAGCACCTGTTTTTTAACGCCGCGCACGAAGGGTGCCAGATTTGCGAGCAAGGAGAGGAATGTCATTGGCTAAACATTAATGACGAATTTAGCGTTTTGGCGCAAAAGTCGATGGACTCACTTTATGAGTCGCTAAAATTCTGCATCGACTACGTCTTCGCACAATGTACCAATGCGAGCCACAACGTTCGGCGGTGTCCCTGCGATTCGTGCCACTGGGTTAGAGCAGCGCGTCAGCTCGAATCGGATTACAGGCATATGAGGCAACCTCACTAGCAACCGAATTGCCGTCGATATTAGAATTATTATCCGATTTTTCCCTCGGCGGGTTAAGCTTGCGCCAGGAGTCGGTCGCGACGCCTGTACGCGAATCTTGGGAGTGAGAATTTTGGCTGACAGCATTTTTCAGGACGCTTTGATCCGAGTTCGACAATATGGCGAGAACGCCAATGTGTCAGACGAAGTGATCGAGTCGTTGATGCACCCGACCTCAATGCTGAAAACAACTCTGCCGATCCGGATGGACGATGGTTCTACACAGTACTTTACGGGCTTTCGGTGTCGCTACAACAACACCTTGGGACCAACAAAAGGCGGTATTCGTTTTCATCCCGATGTAAGCATGGTCGAAATTCAGGCATTGGCCTTGTGGATGACCATTAAGTGCGCCGTTGTAGGTCTGCCCTATGGGGGCGGAAAAGGCGGTGTAATTGTTGATCCAAAACTTCTTTCGCCAATGGAGCTGGAACGTCTATCACGAGCGTATGTACGCGCAATGGCCGATGTCATAGGGCCGCAAATTGATATCCCCGCTCCCGATGTCTATACCAACGCCCGAATTATGGGCTGGATGATGGACGAATATGAGTCAATCAAACGCGTAAAAGCTCCAGCCGTAATTACAGGTAAGCCGGTTCGGCTTGGCGGGAGTCTTGGTCGCGACGATGCGACAGGGCGTGGAGCCTATCTGTGCATTCTTGAATTGGCGAAGAAACACTTACTGGCTCCGGCGAAAACCACCGTTGCGGTGCAAGGATTTGGCAATGGCGGTTATCACGTAGCCCGGCTGTTGCAGGATGCGGGCTATAAGATTGTCGCAATCAGCGACTCGAAAGGTGGAATCTACTCACCGAGTGGGTTTGACGTGGCGAGTATTTATGAGGAAAAGCAGCGTTCTCGTCGCGTACGCGCCGTATATTGTGATCAGTCCGTATGTGAGCTAATAACCCACGATGCGATAACGAATGAAGAATTACTGGGACTTGATGTTGATATTCTGATTCCAGCGGCACTCGAGGGAGTAATCACAGAGGAAAATGCCGCGGGCGTTAAAGCAAAATACATTGTTGAAGTAGCAAACGGGCCGATCCTGAGCGAGGCGGATCCTATCATTGGAGAAAATGGCATAGAGGTTGTACCCGATGTGTTGGCTAACGCCGGTGGCGTGACAGTTAGTTATTTCGAATGGGTGCAAAACCTGCAGGGCCTTAAATGGCCTTTGGAGGAAGTACATGTCCGGTTGCAAACAATCATGACTGAGGCATTCAACGACGTTTGGAACCTTGCCAAGGAGCGACATCTCAGCTTGCGAAGTGCCGCGTATGTAGTGGCTATTCGACGAATCGGGGAAGCCGTGGAGGCGCATGGCACAAGGGATTATTTCGCTAATTAGCGAGAAAAGCGCATTGCATTGATCGAATTCGACGTGACAGTGTTTACTTTGGCGCCCAAATTAGGAATAGCTTCTGAGACCTTCGACCGATTTTGACGTTGTGGGCACCCGCAAAAGTCGTGTTTTTCGATCGATATTGGCGTGGTTTTTTCGCAACGATCACCTTAAAAAACAGACTTGGCGCAAACTTTCGAGCGCCGTGATTTGACAATAATCAGTAGTAATTCAATTGTGTGACCCGCGGCACAATAGCGTTTTTGACTCCCGCTAGCATTCGAATCTCTTGGGCAATCTCTAGGAGAACGTAATGTTGCGTTCAACACTAATTATTCTGCTATTCGCGCTTTCGGCTGCGGCCAGCGCAGAGGATTTTGACTACAATTACTTAACTCTCGGCTACGGCCAGATGGAGTTCGATGACATCGATGTCGATGGCGATGGCTTCATGATTGGCGGCTCGTATGCCATAAATGACAGCTATCATGTGTTCATCGGATACAACGCTGCCGATTTGGATTTCGATATTGATGCAACCACATGGGGTGCCGGCATCGGCTATAACAGGGGCTTGTCGGACGTCGTCGATTTTGTGGCACGGCTATCTTATGAATATGTCGAGCTTGATGCGGCCGGCGTCGGCAGCGTCGACGATAACGGTCTCGGACTCGGTATTGGATTGCGTTTCGCAGCAAGCGACAAACTCGAACTAAACGCGGGTATCAATCACGTCGATTTTAGTGACAGTGGCGACGATACCGGTTTTGAAGCCGGTGGACTGTACAGCTTTACAGACAGCTTCTCTTTGGGTTTAGGTGGTGACTGGAGTGACGACGCGTCTGCATACACGTTAAGTGGTCGTTTCTACTTCGACAAGTAATTAGAGCGACATGCTTATAGAAACCCCGCCTTGTGCGGGGTTTTTTTTGCCCGACTTTTCGCTGTTACTTGACCGATCTGACGTATTTCAAGAAACTGCATGCCACAACTCTTTCAAGTCGGATAGCAGATGGACATTTATTACGCCGCCGCGTGTCAGACAGACTTTCCGGCGCCTATGGATCGCAGTGAAATCGCCACACGAACAAAGAGAATGTGCGAGATTGTCGAGCAGACAATCGTAGGCTATGAACCGTTTTTTGACGTGCGATTACTCGCTTTCCCGAATTCGCCCACGCTGTCCCGATCTATCAAACCGTCAAGGAACTTCGCAACCGTCTGGCGGTTGCAGTTCCCAATGAGCACACCGAGTCCTACGCACGTCTCGCGCGAAAATATGGTTGCTGGATTCAGAGCGGCACTTCTATCGAGAGTGATCCGCAATACCCTGACTTCCTGTTTAATACGACTCCGTTTATCGGCGCAGACGGTGTGATCAGCAAATACCGCAAGGTCAATCCGTGGGCCCCATGGGAAGTGCATGCGTCGCCGCATGATGTTCCCGATTATGATGCCGATCCATTTCCGGTGGCAGACACCGAGATTGGCCGTATCGGCGTGGCGATCTGTTACGACTGGTTGTTTCCAGAGACTATCCGTCAGATTGCATTCAATGGTGCGGAGATCATCGTGCCCGTTTCCGCTTACATGGATCCGTGGGGCACTGCGGCGCCGATGGATTGGCGGACGGTGATTAATCGCACGCGGGCGATCGAGAACACGGCCTACGTTGTGGCGTCCAATCAGGCGGCTAGTCTCGCCAACTACCCACCATTTGGCTGGCTGGGTGGAAGTATGGTTGTCGATTACGACGGACGGATCTTGGCGCAGGCGGATCCCGGCGCGGGAGAAAAAGCCGTAGTGGCGCCGATCAACATCGACATGCTGCGCGCGGAACGAGAACGACGGGCAGGCCACGATTTGCGCGGCCACTTACGCAGCGAAATCCACCCCTACCTAGGTCAAAGTTATTTGACGCCCGCCGGTTCCGACCTAAGCATCGAGAGTAATAATAAGCGCATCCAAAGCGCGAAGCAGCGCCTCGAATGACGATATTTCTGCATTGACAAGTGGAGCAGCTATGCTCGCAAGCGTCATTTCGTCGGCACCGAGGAAGCGGGGCCGCGAAAAGCGGCCGCGTGATGGGCAACTTGTGTCGGGTCTTCAATCGGTGGCGTGCACATATCCGGGTTGCAGATATACATAGCGGGCCTGCCGCGGTCGGGATATCGGCCCGGCGCTTCATAATGTAAGAGTTTCCTCGGCTCGAACACGTCGCGGCCAGCGTCAAATAGAGCTGCAGCATTTGCGTGACCGGTGTCTCCAACGATGGAAAACTCGACATAGGCGGTCGTGACTTTTTCCAATGCCAGCGCGAATTCACCAGTAATCTTGCCTTCTCTGCGAATAATAGCGGGCTCGGCTACCGCCCGGATCGTTCGTGCGGCGACGGTCTTGTAAGTATCGTCTTTGGTATAGATTGATAGATCGTAGTAGAAACTGGCCGCAGTACCATTCGCCTCCAATGGTTTTCGCGGTGCGATGATCGCTGCCATGGCGTCAGGAACCGTCGCGTAAAAGCCGCCAAGCTCATCATCATGCAGGGTCGCCAGCGCGGCCTTACCGATTCCATCGGCTGCGTCCAGCCACCTCTCCTCGCCGGTGGCTCGATAAAGCGATAACAATGCAGTACCGAACCAGACCTGTGCACTCAAGAAT
>Ga0224508_10001082_pt1 | contig 24817 bp, 17 predicted proteins | sample SF_Jan12_sed_USG_4_FD_170157 | JGI IMG/M metagenome (GOLD analysis project Ga0224508, IMG submission 170157) | Sediment microbial communities from San Francisco Bay, California, United States - SF_Jan12_sed_USGS_21 | ecosystem: Environmental > Aquatic > Marine > Sediment | place: USA... | reverse complement strand
GCGAACCCGCGCAGGTTGTGTACGGCGTGGCAGTCGGTGCACGTGGCCGCACCCCCCGCGTGGACGGAACGGGCATAGTCGCTGAGGGTCCGCGGGAGCTTGACGATCTCATCCGTCAGCAGGCCCGCAGTGCCATGGCAGGACGCACAGATCTCGTGCAGCCGGCTCTCGTGGGTCGGCGCGGCGGGGTCCGAACTCGGCCGGATCTCGTGCGAACCGTGGCAACTGGAACAGGTCGGTGCCTGGGTGTCGCCGCGAAGCAGGGCGTACCCGTGCATGCTCCCATCGAAAGCCTCCTTCACGTCGGCGTGACAGTCGCCGCACTCCGTGGCCTGTAAGGATTCGGCATGCGGGTAGTCGTCGCTGCCGGTCAGGGCACTGTGGCAATCCACGCAGGTCAAACCCATCGAGACGTGCATCGACGCATAGTGCCGGTCATCGGGGACGACGAGTCTAGACGGGTCTTCGAGGCCATCGAACATGTCCGCATCGCCGTGGCACGCAAGGCACGTTTCGTCGTCCTGCGCGAACCCGATCGGGCTCAGGAGTCCGAGCAGCAGACAGGTCAACGTCGCTGACCCGATGCGGATGGGGAATCGCATAGCGCCTCCCAAGACCGCGAAACCTACTTCGAAGAGAGTTTAGCCCCCGGGTGCGTGTTTCTCGATACGCGAAAACCGGCATCCGGGTTCGGTAACTCCGACTGACATTTGATCCCGATCCTGAAGAAAATTAGTGAGTACAGCACCCCCCCTCTCTCGCTGGCGGTTGAGGCCGGGCGGCTAAGACGCCCGGCCTTGCCGTTCTTAGCCGCGAGGGTGCTTGCGAGAGAACCGCGCCGATGAAGCTCACTTTTCGACTATTGTCGATCGGTTTGCTAGGCACTCTCCTGCCCGCCGTGTCCATGGCCATGGACAGCGAAGAGTGTCTTTTCTGTCACGAAGATGCCGGCTCGGGTTTTGCGACCTCGGTGCACGGCGATTTCGAGTGTGTCGACTGTCACGTCGATCTCGACGGGATGGACGAGCACGAAGACGATGTCGAACCCGTCGACTGCGGTACCTGCCATGACACCGAGAGTGGCCGCCACGGTCGTCTACGGCCCTCGGACACCGGTCGGGCTCCAAAGTGCTCGGATTGCCACGGATACCACACCGTGCAACCGCTGGAGGACGCGCCTCCGAACTGCTCCGGGTGCCACGGCAAGCAAGCGCGGCAGCACGATCGAAGCCTCCACGGCCAGGCCGCCAATCGCGGAGATGAGCTGGCGCCGAACTGCTCGAACTGCCACGGAAACCACGACATCCTGCCGGCGGACGATCCGAACGCACTGACGGCCGTGATGAACGTACCGGTGCTCTGCGGTAGCTGCCATCAGGAAGGATCGCCGGTCTCAACTAACCGCGACATCCACCAGGACCGCGTGCTCGAGAACTACTCGATGTCGATCCATGGCGAAGGTCTCTTCCAGCAGGGTTTGACCGTGACCGCCGTCTGCACATCGTGCCATACGGCCCATGACATCCTGCCCCACACGGACGTACGCTCGAGCATCCACCGCGACAACGTCGCCCAGACCTGCGCAAGCTGCCATGGCCAGATCGAGCAGGTCCATCGCAAGGTCATCGAAGGGCAACTGTGGGAGCACGAGCCCCACAAGATCCCTGCCTGTGTCGACTGTCACGCCCCACACAAAATTCGGAAAGTCCGCTACCCCGCCGGCTCGGCCAACGAGGACTGTCTCACCTGTCACTCGAAACCTGAACTGCAGATGACGCGGGACGGAGAGACGGTCGCGCTTTTCGTCGACGGAGCCGTGCATGACGCGTCGGCGCATGCCGGGACCGCCTGCGCTCAATGCCACACGGACGTCACCCCATCACTCGAGCGGTCGTGCGAGACGATTTCGACCAAGGTCGACTGCAGCGCTTGCCATGCGGAACCGGTCCGTGAGTACAACAACGGGATCCACGGGAGATTGAGCGGAGAGGGAGATCCGGACGCACCGTCGTGCCTTGAATGTCATGGCAAGCACGACATCTTGAGAAAGGAGAACCCCTCGTCACCGACCTTCAAACGGAACGTCCCCGTCCTTTGCGGCACATGCCATCGGGCCGGCGAGAAAGCCGCCGTGCGCATCGACTCGAAAGTCCCGGACATTCTCAATAGCTATCTGGACTCGATCCACGGCAAAGGGCTCGTCGAAAGCGGCCTGCTGGTCACCGCGACCTGCGCCGATTGCCACACGGCACACGGCGAGTTGCCGATCGACGATGAGCGATCCTCCGTCCATCACACCAACGTCGCCGACACCTGCGGCGGCTGTCACCATGGCATCGAAGAGACGTTCAAGACCAGTGTGCACTGGCCCAAGGAAGTCGACGAGGAAGGCCGCCTGCCGACCTGCGAGGGTTGCCACTCCTCCCACACGATCACGCGAACCGATCAGGCTGATTTCCGCTTCGTAATGATGGATCAGTGCGGGCGCTGTCACCAGACGGAGGCCGAGACGTTCTTCGACACGTTCCACGGCAAGGTCTCCCGTCTCGGATCCGAAAAAGCGGCCAAGTGCCACGACTGCCACGGCACGCACAACATCCGGTCGCCGTCGGATCCCGACTCGACGCTCGGACGCAACAACGTCGTCGAAACGTGTGGCAGCTGCCATTCCGGCTCGCACGAGCACTTCGCGGGGTACCTGACCCATGCGACGCACCACGATCGAGACAAGTACCCTTGGCTGTTCTGGTCGTTCTGGGGAATGACAGCGCTGCTCGTGGGAACGCTATCCTTCGCGTTGCTCCACACTCTGGCCTGGCTGGTGCGCCTCTGGTTCACCCGCGACGAGTGGAAAGCGCACAAGGCGCTCGCACGTACAGACAAGGGACCGCTGTACCGCCGGTTCAATCGCTTCAACCGGGCACTTCACATCTTCATGATGGTCAGTTTCTTTACGCTGGCTCTGACCGGTATGGCGCTCAAGTTCTCGTACATGGCCTGGGCCCGGGGTCTGTCGCATCTACTCGGCGGTTTCCATACGATGAGCGTCCTACACCGCTTCTGCGCGGTGATTCTGTTTGGTGTCTTTGTCGCTCACGTGTGGGATGTCGGGCGGAAGAAGCGTCGAGCCGGCGCGAGTTGGTGGCAGACGATCACCGGCCCCGAGTCGATCCTCTTCACCAGGCGAGACCTCAAAGACATCGTTCAGTCGATTCGGTGGTTCTTCGGGCTCGGTGAGAGACCCAGCTACGGACGCTACACGTACTGGGAAAAGTTCGACTACTTCGCCGTGCTTTGGGGCATCATCATCATCGGCACTACCGGTCTGATCCTGTGGTTCCCGGAGACTTTCACGCACATCGTTCCGGGCTGGTTCGTCAACGTGGCGACCATCATTCACAGCGACGAGGCCTTGCTCGCCGTCGGTTTCATCTTCACCATCCATTTCTTCAACACACACTTTCGACCGGACAAGTTCCCGATGGATCCGGTGATCTTCACCGGCCGGATGACCGTCGAGGAGCTCAAATACGACAAACCCGACGAGTACAAGTTGATGGTCGAATCCGGGAAACTCGAACAGCACCTGGTTCAGCCGTTTCCAAAACAGGCCGAAAAAGCCATTCGAGTCTTCGCTTACGCGGCTCTGACCATCGGTTTGACGCTGATCGCGCTTATCGTTTACTCGGTGCTTTTCGGCTAGAGAAAACGCGCAAAACTGTCTGTCCATAAGTATGTTCCGAAATCGACGTTCGGTAACTCCGACTGACGCCGGGCGTGAGGGGAATAGAAGATACTTAGGAGGTGCAAAAATGTTCACGAAAACAAGCAGAGGATTCCTGGCCGGGCTGGTGGCATTGGCTTTGATCAGCCCCATCGCCGGCACCGCGGCCGTAGCGGCTGAAGACGGGCTGGCCGTGTTCACCGCCCAGAAATGCAACATGTGCCACTCCGTTCCCCAGGCGGAAGTTGTTGCGAAAATGAAGTCCGAGAAGATGAAGGGGCCCGATCTGCCCGGCGAGTCCCGCGAGTCCGATTGGCTCGTGAGCTTCCTCAAGCGCGAGGTTCAGCTCAACGACAAGGACCACAAGAAGGAGTTCAAGGGTACGGACGAGGAGGCACAAGCGATCGCGGCCTGGCTTGTCGCGCTAAAGAGCGGCGAGTAGTCCCTGAAAACTAGGGACACGCCCCGCAGTTGCAGAGTTCGCGTAGGCGCTTGAACGTGTAGATCCCGGTGTCGTGCCGGTCGGACCACAGGATGCTGTAGCCGTAGTTCCCGACGGCGTGGATTTCCTTCGCCCGGATGTCCCGAGACACGTCCGAGTCGTCCAGGACCTTGCGCCCGCTCATCTCGTCCACGCAGGCGGCGCAACTGCACGCGCAACGCAACGCCCAGCTGTCGTAGTACGACTCGTGTCCGTCGGACCAGACGATGCCGATTTCGCCGTTGGGGAACGGGGTGATCTGTTGCGGGGCCGGGGGGCCGTCGCTCATGCTTCGGCGTCTTCGCTGTGCCCGCAGTTCTCGCTGTCGCAAAGAAACTGGCGCCCGGTCTTCTTCGTGATGCGTTCGACCAGGTAACTGGCGCCGCAATCGGGGCACTTCTTGTCGACCGGCTTCTTCCACGTCACGAAGTTGCAATCGGGGAATGCGCTACAGCCGTAAAACAGTTTCCCGCGTTTGCTGCGTCGTTCGACGACCTTGCCATCCGCGCACTCGGGGCAGCCGACCCCGGTTTCCTTCATCTTGACGAAGCGACACTTGGGGTAGCTCGAGCACGCTGTGAACTCGCCATAGCGACCCTGTTTGATGGACAGCTTGGAGCTGCACTTCGGGCATTCCTCATCGAGCAGCCGGTCGGCCTTGGCCTCGGCTTTGCCGTCCTTGCCCGTGGTGACTTTGCGTGTGTTCTTGCAGTCCGGGTACGACGAACAGGCCAGGAACGGGCCGTAGCGGCCACGACGCAAGACCATGCTCTCGCCGCACTTCTCGCAGGGTTCCGCTTCGACTTCGACCTGACTCGGAGCGGCCTTGACCTTGGCGGTCTTGGCCGCGGCCTTCGCATCCGAGGGATCCCCGTCCTCGATCTCGGCATCCTCCGAAAGATCCCGCGTGCTCTTACAGTCCGGGTAGCCGGAGCAGGCGAGGAATTGACCGAAACGGCCCCACTTGAGCACCATCATTTTGTTGCACTTGTCACAGGTCTGGTCCGTGGGGATTGCTTCGCGTTTGACGTCACGCATCTCCACTTTCGCGCGTTCCAGGTCCTTGCCGAATTTCTCGTGGAATTCGCGTAGGGCGTCGATCCAGTCGAGGTCGCCTGCCTCGATCTTGTCGAGCAGTTCTTCCATGCGCGCTGTGTATCCGACATCGACGATGTCGCCGAACGAAGCAACCATCAATTCGTTGACCAGGAATCCCAACTCTGTCGGAGAGAAACGGCGGTTGTCCTTGACCACGTAATCGCGGTCCATGATCGTGCCCAGGATCGTAGCGTAGGTCGACGGCCGGCCGATCCCGTTCTCTTCGAGCTCCTTGACCAGAGTCGCTTCGGAAAAACGCGGCGGCGGTTGGGTGAAGTGTTGCTTGGGAAGAATCTCCTTCGGATCGAGTACTTCGCCTTCGACCAGTCTCGGGAGCCGGCGGTCTTCGCTGTCCGAATCGTCCTCGTCGCGATCGCGCGGATCTTCCGCCTTGCCTTGCTGATAGACCGCCAGCCAGCCCGCCGACTTGAGGACCGAGCCGTTTGCGCGGAACGTGTATCGACCCACTTCGATGTCCACACGGGTGAGGTCGAACACCGCTGAGGACATCTGTGAGGCAATAAAACGATTCCAGATCAAGGTGTACAGCCGAAGTTCGTCGCGGCCGAGGAAGGCCTTGACCTTGTCGGGGCTGAATTCGGTCGTCGTGGGCCGGATCGCTTCGTGCGCTTCCTGAGCTTGCTTCGCCACTTTGTAGGCGCGTGGTTTTTCGGGGAGCGCCTTGTCGCCGTAAGTCGCGAGGATGTATTCACGTGCCGCTGTGATCGCATCGTCGGCAGCGCGGGTCGAGTCGGTACGCATGTAAGTGATCAGACCGACGGTTCCCGCATCGCCGATCTCGCGGCCTTCGTAAAGGCCCTGCGCGACCCGCATCGTCTTCTTGACCGTGAATCCGAGTTGGCGTGCCGCGTCCTGTTGGAGCTTCGAGGTGATGAACGGCGGGTACGGGTGTTTCTTCTTTTCGCGAGCTTGGACAGACGCGACTTTGAAAGCCTCGGGTTTCACGCCCTTGGCGGAGGCGATGAGCGCGCCTTTGCCCTCGCCGGGTTCGGTGACCAGTTTGTAACCGAGCTCCCCGAGCATCTTGTCGGTTTCGCCCGCATTCGCAGGTTCGGCCTTCTTGCCGTCGCACAAAACCAACTTGGCCGAGAATTCGGGTGGGTTCTCACCGGCGAGCCGTGCGGTCAACGACCAGTACTCGCGTCGAACAAAAGCCTGAATCTCGCGCTCACGCTGACAGATGATGCGCAATGCCACGCTCTGAACGCGGCCGGCGGAAAGTCCGCGACGCACCTTCTCCCAGAGCAACGGAGAAATCTTGTACCCCACCAGGCGGTCGAGGATGCGTCGCGCCTGCTGGGCCTCAACCTTATGCATGTTGATTTCGAGCGGCGACTCGAACGCCGCCAGGATCGCCCTCTTGGTGATCTCGTTGAACAGCACACGGTGGAACTCGGCATCGGTGCCCTTGCGCAGTTCCTCCATCAAGTGCCAGCAGATCGCCTCACCTTCGCGGTCGGGATCCGAGGCGAGGTAGACGGCTTCGGCGCCCTTGGCCGATTTCTTCAGATCCGCGAGTGTCTTCTTCTTGTCCGGAAGGATGGCGTATTCCGGCTCGAAGGACACCTCGTCCACTCCGAGCGTACGCTTGGGCAGGTCACGCACGTGTCCCATCGAGGCCTTGACGATGAAGTCACGCCCCAAGAACTTGTTGATCGTCTTGGCTTTCGCCGGCGACTCCACGATGACGAGTGCCTTGGCCATGAATCAGGGTTCCCTCCGAGGGCGCAGAAGATAGTACCGGCCGGGTTCCAGATCAACTGCCCCCCGCAATTGCAAGCCAAATAGGGCCACTTGCAGCCTGGCCACGTCAAACGGGGCCGCAAGTGCCAGATCGTCGGCGTGAACCGGTTCTACCTCATCCAACATTCCCAACACCTGTTTTTCGTCCCCGGTCAAACCCTCAAAATCGGGTTCTTCTTCAGTCTTTTCGGGGGGGTTGCCGCCGGCGGGTAACCCCTGGAGGTAGAACGGCGGCAGCTCGATGACGATATCACCGATCTCCTGGACGAGTTTCGCACCCTCCTGAATCAGCCGGTTGGCACCCACCGAGCGGCTGGAGGTCGCCGGACCCGGCACGGCCATCACCTCGCGGCCCTGCTCGAGTGCGTGACCCGCGGTGATCAGGGCTCCGGACTTCGCCGCGGCTTCGACGACAACCACCGCCGCGGACAGCCCGCTGACGAGGCGGTTGCGTTGAGGAAACGTGGCCGTGCTCGGTGGGCAGGTCATCGGAAACTCGCTGATCAGGGCGCCGTGTTCGAGGATCTCTTCGAACAACGCATAGTTTTCCGGTGGGTACGGCTCGAGCAACCCGGATCCAAGCACCGCGATTGTGGAACCGCCCGCATCGAGTGCGCCCCGATGCGCGCATGTATCGATCCCGCGCGCGCCACCCGATACGACCCCGAGCCCCCGTTCGGCCAATCCCGCTGCGATCTTCCCGGCGAGTTGCTGCCCGTATCGGGTGGCGGCGCGCGAACCGACAACCGCGACTCGCGGTTGGTTCTTCAATGCGGCGCCCTTTACATAAAGAAGGACGGGGGCATCGGGAATCTCGAGCAGTGCGGCAGGGTAGTCGGGCGAATCCCGGGTCAGGATCCTGGCTCCCGCCTTTCGGACGCGGCGAATTTCCTCATCGACCTTGCTCCTTAGGTGGCGACGTGCGGAGCGGATCGTACCCGCGCGAGCACCACGGTTTCCGGCGCTGACCACGTGGGCCGGGAGTTTGAACGCAATCTCATGCGGGTCGGGGCAGCGTTCGAGGAGGCGGTTCAGAGCGATCGGTCCAAGTCCGGGGAGTAGGCTCAGGGCTATCCAGTCGGCAGGGTGCCTCGGGTTCATGGGGATTCTCCCGAGGAGGCTGGAGCCAATATTTCGACACATGCCTCCGCCGGTCAAGTCCTCCCGCAAAAACTTGGTGGATGGGGGAGAATGGCTCGTCGATCGATTCCGGTGGAATCCCGGATTCCCAACCGTACTTTCTAGCTTGTCAAAGCAGCTAGTTGGGTAGCTGCTTTTACATATGTGTAATTTGAAAATGAAACAAAGCCGACCGACTTCCCCCCGGTTCCTCGGCTGGGTTTTCGTCGCACTTGCGGCGTGTCTACCCGTCTGGGCCGGCATTCCCGAAGACGCCGATCGCGCCTGGGCCGCCGGCGACCACGCAGCAGCGTTGGAACTCTACGGCCGGGTGCTCGAGGAGCAGCCCGAGAATTTCCAGGCATTGATCCGCAGCGCGAAGCTTCTCTCCTGGCAAAACCGCTTCGACGAATCCATCGCCCGCTACGATCGAGCGATTGCCGTCGACCCCGGCGATCGCGCGGCGCGGCTCGGACGCGCGGTCACGCTCTCGTGGGACGGTCGCTACAAGGATGCGCGTGCCGGATTCCAGGCGATGCTCGAAGAAGACGAGGCCGATATCGATGCACTGCTCGGCCTGGCCCGCACTTACGCGTGGACCGGTCGTTCGCCGGCGGCTCGAACCGAGTACGAACGCGTGCTCGACAACGACCCGGAGAACGTCGACGCCCGGGTGGGTCTGGCCTATCTCGATCTGTGGGCCGGCGAAATCGGCAGCGCTGCGCGACAGGCCGGCAATCTGAGAGAGGAATACCCCGAACACGAAGAAGTCAACAAACTCCACGCCAACGTCTCCAGGTCCGCGGGCGCGTGGTGGAGCGTCGATGCCAGCTATGTCGACGACACCGACGATAACCGGCTGCGGCGTTACCTCGTCAGCGGCGGGCTCGGTCTGGGACATCAGATCCGTTTGGATCTCGGTATCGGACGTTATGACATGTCCAGCCCCGGAGGCGACTCACAAATCGACAACGTTCACGCGACGGCGAGTTACTACCCGGAACGCGGACAGCGGCTCTCCGCCACCGCCGGCTACGATCGACGCACGCGAACTGACAACACGACGGACGGCGACGTTCTCGGTGGCCTGTCGTACAGCCGGGGTCTGGAGCGGCGCTGGCAACTGCACGCCTCCGCGATGCGTATACCGATCCGTTACTCGTCGGAGATCACCGACAACGGGATCACGTTCGATCAAATCGAGGTACGTACCAACGGTGCGGTCGGTGAGCGCTTCCGCGTTCACGCCGGCGTCGGAGCTGCGGACTTGTCCGACGACAACAGCCGCGTGACTGCCAACGCCGGTTTCCTGTACCGCATCCCTGTGCGCAAGGTAACGATGCACGCCGGTTATACCGCGCGCGCGATGGACTACGACCAGGATTTCTCGAATGGTTATTTCGACCCGCAGGACTTTCTTGCGCATCTCGCACAGCTTCGTGTCCAGGACGGGTACGGGAATCGCGGCAACTACTACAGGCTTTATCTCGACACCGGCTTGCAGTCGTTTACCATCGGCGGAATCGACGTGAATAACGATGCGGTTTTTGTACTGGGTGGAACGGCCGGTTTTCCGTTCAACAAGAGAATGACACTCGAGGCGTACGGGGAGTACGGCAACTACGCCGCGACGAACGCCGGTGGTTTCGAGAGTACGACGGTCGGCCTGCGGCTGCGCTGGCGTGCCGGGTTGAAGGAGGGTCCGCGGTATGGCTCATGAGCAAATCCTCGTGGTCGATGACGATGCGTTGACCGCACGATTCATCGCTTCGCTCCTTCGCGAGTACGACTATGACGTGCTCGTTGCCCAGGATGGCGTCCATGCGCTTGAACTCCTCAAACGGCACGAATTCGCGATGGTCGTTTGCGATCTCGTGATGCCGTACCGCGACGGATTTTCGGTGCTGCGGGCGATCCGTCAGAACATAAAACTTCACGATCTTCCGGTGCTGCTGGTTTCGATGCGCGACCGTGAGGAAGACATCGTCAGGGGGCTTGAAGAGGGAGCGGATGACTACGTCATCAAACCGTTCAACGCACGAGAACTGCTGGCTCGCATCCGCAAGATCCTCGCCCGCAAGCGCAAGGTGTCATGATGCAGCAAGTCCTGATCTGGATCATCTTCGCGATCAGCGGCATTTTTCTCGTACTCACGACCCTGATCATCGTCAACAAGGCGTGGCGGGAAACCCAGGAAGCGACGATTGCACGCCGCCGCAAGGAACTCGAACCCAAGATTCTCAGCTGGGTCCACGGCGACGAGAAGACCGTACGTAAAGCATTCGGCGAAAATTTCTCCACATCCGATACCGGGGTGATCGAGCAGATCCTGCTCGATCACGTCCAGCGCGTCCGGGGGATCGAGCGCGATCGCTTGGCGCAGGCGATGGATCAATTGGGCTTGGTCGACGGCTACCTCGACGGTTTGAACAGCCGGCGCTGGTGGCGCCGCGCGGAGTCCGCGGAGAAGCTCGGTCTCTCGACGACCAAGCGCGCCATCCAACCTCTCTCGCGGGCGCTCGACGATGAGATACACGAAGTCCGGTTGCGCGCGGCGAAAGCGCTCGGCATGCTCGGCGATGCTGCGTCGGCGCTCAAACTCGTGCGGGCGCTCAATGAGCCGAGCCGCTGGTCCACGATCCGAGTTGCCGACATCCTGATCGGAATGGGGCACAAGTCCGTCGATGCGGTGATCGAGGCTTTTCCCGGTTTGACACGTGAAGGGCAATTGGCCGTCCTGGACATCGTCGGACGTGTGCGTCTTGTTTCTGTGACGCCCTGGCTTGTCGAGAAGACCAAGGACGAATCCACGGATATCCGCGCCCGCGCGTTTCACGCACTCGGGAGCATCGGCGACCCGAGCGTGACCCCCGAACTCCAAGCTGCCCTGAACGATAAGGAATGGCCCGTGCGAGCGATGGCCGCCAAGGCGCTGGGACGCATGCGCATCACGGAGGCCATCCCGCAACTCGCCAAAGCCTTGCGCGACGAGCAATGGTGGGTTCGCCACAACGCCGGACGGGCGTTGCGCGCGATGGGCCCCCTGGGGCTTTACGCTCTCGAACGGCTCGTCGCCGACGGCGATGTGTTCGCCCGCGAGCAGGCGATCCTGATGCTCGAGGAGGCCGGTCGCGTCGATGAACGAGCCGCAGAATTGGTGCACGAAGGTCCCGACGAGCGAAGGGTCGCCAAGTCGCTACTCGAGAAGATCGTCGCCAGCGGAACGACCGGACGACTACGCGTGCTCTCCCGCGAGCATCCGGTGGCCGATGTGCGGCGCGAATTGTCGGCGCTGTTACCCGAGGAAGTCGCCTCGTGAATTGGGCAGCCACCGTGACCACGCTGATCGTAGGTTTCAACGCCTTCGTACTGGTCTACTTTCTGGTGCTCAACACAAGCTACCTGGCGCTGTTTCTGCTCTCGTTGCGGGGAGTGTTCCGTTTTACCCGTCGGACATTTTTCTCGGATTACCGTCAGATCATGCAATCGGATCTGACCTGGCCGATTTCCGTCATCGTGGCGGCACACAACGAGGATAAGACCATCGTCGAGACCGTGCGTTCGCTGATGATGATCAACTACTCCGAGTTCGAGATCATCGTAGTCAACGACGGATCGACGGATGCGACGCTAGACAAATTGGTCGAAGCCTTTGATCTCAGCCGATTGGATAAAGTCTACAAACGCGAGATCGGTACACGCCCCGTTCACGCCGTTTACGGATCGCTGGACCACACCATCACCGTCATCGACAAGGAGCAGGGCGGCAAGTCCGATGCGCTCAACGCAGGAATCAACGTCAGCCGTTATCCCTTGTTCTGTTCTATCGACGCGGACTCGGTCATCGAGGACAACGCGTTGCTCCGCGTGGTCAAGCCGTTCATGGATCATCCCGACGAAACGATCGCCGCCGGCGGTATCGTCCGTGTCGTCAACGGATGCCAGGTCCGAGACGGCCGTGTCGTCCAGATCGAACTACCCGACAAACCACTCCCCGTGTTTCAGGTGATCGAGTACCTGCGAGCGTTCCTCTCCGGCCGCGTCGGGTGGAGCATGCTAAAGAGCTTGCTCATCATCTCCGGCGCCTTCGGCGTCTACCGCAAAAAAGAAGTGGTCGAGGTCGGCGGTTACGGTGTCGACACCGACACGGAGGATCTGGATCTCGTGGTGCGCCTCCACCGCCACATGCGCGAGCAGAAGCGTAAGTATCGCGTCGTATTCGTGCCCGATCCCGTGTGCTGGACCGAGGTGCCCGAAACCGTCAAGGTGCTGCGGCGCCAGCGAGCCCGCTGGCATCGCGGTCTGGCGCAAACGTTGTGGGCCCACAAAAAAATCCTCTGTAACCCGCGTTACGGAACCCTGGGGACGATCGCGTTCCCGCACGCGTTCTTCTTCGAGATGCTGGGACCGCTGATCGAGGTGCTCGGTTACGTCGCGATCGTCGTGTCGTTCCTGCTCGGCATCCTGAATTTCGAGTTCTTCCTGTTGTTCTTCGCAATCGCCGTGCTCTACGGCGTGTTCCTCTCGATTGCCGCTGTGTTGCTGGAGGAAATTTCCTTCCGCCGCTACCCGGGCTGGATCGATCTCTCCAAGCTGATCGTCTTCGGCATCCTCGAAAATTTCGGCTACCGCCAGTTGCTGGCGTTGTTCAAGCTGAAGGCATTGTGGGATGTCCTGCTCGGACGCCGTGGTTGGGGCGAGATGGATCGCGAAGGATTCAAGGCTCCGCCGGATCCGGCGGCCTCGGCGTAGCCCAGACGAACCCGAGCAGGAATAGACCAAGGCCGAAACCCACGCCCTTCCCGAAAATTCGATAGAATCGGGTTTTCAACGGGAGTCTCGAAAATGCAGCGATGGGTACTGGGCCTGGCCTGTATCGGCCTGATCGGGTTGGTCCCGTTATCGGCCAACGTGGAGATGCAGGGGATCGCCCCCGAGGTGTTGTTTCCGTGGGCGAGTTTCGATCCCGCTATCCCGACTCAAAAAGAGATCGTGGGTTTCCATCCCGGCGCGCGGCCGCTGACGCACGGCGAGACGATGCGTTACCTCGAGGCGCTCGCCGCCGCATCGCCGCGCGCCGAGATCCGCACCTACGCCCAATCGCATGAAGGACGTAAGCTCGTCACGTTCTTCGTGAGCGACGAGCAGACCATCACCGGGCTGGATGATTTCCGCGAAGCCCATGTCGCCCGCGTTGACCCGCGCGGTCGCTCCGCACAGGACGACGTTCGGGTGCTCGATGCGGCCAAGGCCGTCGGTTGGGTCGCTTACGGGATCCATGGCGACGAACTCAGCAGCGTCGATGCCGCCGCCGCGATCGCCTACTGGTTGGTCGCCGGCGAGGACGATCGCGCCAGGAAGCTACGCGACGGGCTCGTCATCATCATCGATCCCGTGGAGAATCCCGACGGCCGCGATCGGTACCTCGCTCAAACCCGTGCGTTCGCGCACAAGGTTCCCAACCCCGACCAGGACGATTTATCGCACACGGCAATCTGGCCCTGGGGTCGCGGGAACCATTACTTGTTCGATCTGAACCGGGACTGGTTCAGCATGGTGCACCCCGAGAGCACACGGAGCGCCGTGATCGCCCACTGGGAACCGCAGCTGATGGTCGACAGCCACGAGATGGGCGCCGATGACACGTACCTCTTCGCGCCGCCGCGGCATCCGTTCAACCCGCACCTGCCACCGAGTCATCACAAGTGGTGGGATCGCTTCGCCGAGGATCAGGCCGCGGCGCTCGACCGCAGCGGGTACCCGTACTACACCCGTGAATGGAACGAGGAATTTTTTCCCGGCTACGGGTCGTCCTGGGCTTCCTATCGTGGTGCCCTGGGCATCCTCTACGAGATGTCGCGAACCGCCGGGACCGTGGTCAAGAAACACAGCGGGGATTTGCGGACGTACGCCGAAGCCACCGAACACCATGCGTTGAGTTCGATCGCCAACCTGGAGTCGCTGTCGAACCACCGCGCCGAGATGCTGGCCGACTTCGTCGCCGATCGACGGGAGATGGTCGACATCGAAGCGGGTCGGGTGTCCGGTTGGGTCTTGCCCGAGGGCGACTACCCGCAACGCACGCGCGAACTGGTGCGGCTACTCCGGCGGCAGGGGATCGATGTCCTAGGCCGCACCGGCGACCGCCTGCGCGTCGACAATCTCCGCGACGGCCGCACCGGCGCTACGGTGAGCGTGTCCGGTTTGCCCGCCAACACTTGGCTCGTCCCGGTCAATCAACCGGCCGGCCGCCTGGTGCGCGAACTGCTCGACCCACACTTACCGATGGAGTCGGGTTTCTTCCGTGAGGAACGACGCAGCATCGAACGCGGCGAAGGATCGCGACTTTACGAAACGACCGCGTGGTCGCTCCCGTTCAACTACGGCATCGAAGCGTACTGGACGACAAGCCGGCAGTTCCAGGGCTTCGACGCCGGCGTCGACCCGGTCGAACCCCAAGGCTTGGTCGTCGGCGACTCGACGGTGGGCTGGCTCATCGACGGGTCGTCCGATCGTTCGGTGGGTGCGTTGGCCGATCTTCTGCAGCGGGGTATCCGCGTGCGGGCGGCGGAGAAACCGTTCCGCATCGATGACCGCGACTACGACCGTGGCGCGCTGCTGGTCCGCGTCGAGGGGAACCCGGAGACCCTGAAGGAGACGCTGGGCGCGGTCGCGGAACGCTGGGGCGTGCGGGTCGAATCCAGCGGAACGGGTCTCGCCGAAGATGGACCCGATCTCGGTGGCCGTTATTTTCCGAAGCTGGTCGCACCGCGTGTCGGTGTGTGGACCGGTCCCGGAATCTCCTCGTCGCAGTACGGCGCGATCTGGCATCTGCTCGACGAAATCGTCGACCTTCGGTTCTCCGCGATCGATATCTCGCGCGCGAGAGCAACCGATCTGCGCCGCTACAACGTGCTGATCTTCCCCTCGGGAAGTTACGGCTCTTTGGGTTCTGCCGGGACGGCGCGGATCAAGGCCTGGATCGAGGGCGGCGGCACGGCGATCGGGATCGGCGGCGGGGCCGAATTTCTGGCCGCAAAGGATCGAGAGATCACGAAGGCACGGCTCCGACGCGAGGCGTTGCAAGAGCATCCGCCCGTGGTCCACGGACCGGCGGCCGCCACCGTGCTCGACGCGGGGTTGTTCCACGCGACCGGGATGCGCGCACCGAAACCGTGGAAGGAAGACGAAGACGACAAGGACAAGGGCGACAACAAGGTCAAGAGCGAAGAGGTCATTCCGGAATCCCCATACGACGTCGCTCCGCTGCTGGGTGCCGGGGCGAAGCCGTTTGCCGAGGGCCACGCGCAGGGAACACCGGTTTCGGGTTCGCCGGTCGATCTGGCCGAGTGGATCAAGCCGTTGCTGGCGCCGGGCAAGAGCAAGCCGGACAAGGACGAGGTCTCCCGGATCGACCGCCGCTTGCGATCGTTCCAGCCACGAGGCGCGCACCTGCGGATCGAGCTCGACCCGGAACTGTGGTTGTCGTGGGGCTTGCCCAACGAACTACCGGTGCTCGCGCGGGCGCGAGACGCGCTGGTCGCCGCACCGCCGGTACAGGTGCCCGGTCGTTTCGCTGAGCTCGATCGGCTGCACCTCGGGGGTCTATTGTGGCCGGAGGGTGCCGCACGGATCGCTGAAACCGCCTACGTGACGCGCGAGGGCGTCGGCCGCGGCCAGGTTGTGCTGTTCCTCAACGATCCCGAATTCCGCGCCTGGACGCTCGGGACGCGACGGATGTTGACGAACGCGATCCTCTACGGTCCCGGCCTGGGGAGTTCCTGGTCAACTCCCTGGTAGAGTGTTCACCGGACGCGCGCGACGGAGAAACGAAAATGGATTGGGGCATGAAAAATCGGATGTGTCGGATCTTCCGACCCGAGACCGGCCGCACGGTCATGTTGGCGATCGACCACGGGTACTTTCTCGGGCCGACCAGCGGTTTGGAGCAACCCGACCGCACGGTCGAAGCGCTGTTGCCGCACGCCGATTCTCTGATGCTGACGCGCGGTGTGTTACGGCGCTGTATCCCCTCGATTACCGCGACGCCGATCGTCTTACGCGTCTCGGGAGGAACGAGCATCCTGACCGAGTTGTCGAACGAAGGGTTGACCGTCGATATGGAAGACGCCCTGCGCGTCAATGCCAGCGCGGTCACGTTGTCCGTGTTCGTCGGCGAGGAGGGCGAGCGAACGACGTTGCTGAACCTGGCGAAACTCGTCGATGCCGGAGAGAAGTACGGCGTTCCCGTACTGGCCGTGACCGCCGTGGGTAAGAACATGACGCGCGAGCCGCGCTACCTGGGGCTTGCATGCCGCATCTGCGCGGAACTTGGCGCGCACATGGTCAAGACTTACTACTGCGAGGGATTCGAGGACATCGTCAAGAGCACTCCCGTGCCGATCGTCATTGCAGGTGGCAAAAAAATCGGTGAGCGCGAGGCGATCGAACTCGCCGCAAATGCCATCCGGGACGGCGCGAGCGGCGTCGACATGGGTCGCAACATCTTTCAGTCCGATTGCCCCGAGGGGATGATCCGCGCGATCCGTGCGGTCGTGCAGGACAGCGCTTCGCCCGACGAAGCGTTCGGCATCTATCGGGACGCGAAAGGCTGAGCGCGTTTTCGATGCGCGTCGCGGTCTATTACAGCAACGACGATATCCGGCTCGAGGAGCGTCCACGCCCGCAAATCGGGCCCGGCGAACTCCTGATGCGTGTCGAATCGAGCGGCATCTGCGGTTCCGACGTGATGGAGTGGTACCGCAAACCGAAGGCACCCCTGGTATTGGGGCACGAGGTGAGCGGTGTCGTCGAAGAGACCGGCGCCGGACTCGACTCGTTCGTCGTCGGGGACCGCGTCGTTACCACGCATCACGTTCCCTGCGACGATTGCCGGTACTGCAGGCGCGGTCTGCACAACGTGTGCGAATCGATGCACCGCACGTCGTTCGACCCCGGCGGGTTCAGCGAATTCGTCCGGCTTCCGGCCGTCAACGTGGAGCGCGGCACGTTCAAGTTGCCTGACAAGGTCGGGTTCGGAGAGGCGACATTCGTGGAACCGCTGGCCTGCGTGCTGCGCGCACAACGTGCGGTGCGGTTAGCCGCCGGCGACACCGTACTGGTAATCGGCGCGGGGATCTCCGGAATCCTGCACATCCAGGCGGCTCGGGCGAATGGCGCGGCTAGGGTGTTTGCCGTGGATGTGCACGCCTCGAGACTCGAGATGGCACGTCGATTCGGTGCCGACGATGCATGGCTCGCCGGGGAGGCGCCGGACTGCCTCGCCGATCGGGTTTTCGTTTGCACCGGTGCGCGTAAGGCCCTCGAAGACGCGCTGGCGTTTATCGATCACGGTGGAAGCCTACTGGTCTTTGCGCCGTTGCTCCCCGGTGAGACGCTTGAACTCGACGTCAACGATCTGTGGAAGCGCGGCGTGTCGATCGTCCACTCCTATGCGGGACCACCCGACGATATGCGCGTGGCGCTCGACTGGATCGCGAAACGTAGAATCGACGTGAGTTCGATGGTTACGCAGCGTCTGCCTCTCGCGGCAACCGGCAAGGGATTCGGTCTCGTTACGGCGGGCGGCGATTCCCTGAAGGTCCTGATCGAACCTGGGCGATAATCGAAGTATGGCTCACTGGGATCGAGGCAAGGGGGGTAGAGAGCACGACCGCCCCGTCCCGTGGCGTTTCCGTCTCGGGTTATTCGGCATGGGGATCGCGACCTTGGTGATCCAGATGTGGGCAAGTGGCCGGCCCGACATCGTCGAGAGCGTTTACTCGACGGGAATATATCCATGGATCCGCGAAGTCGTCGGCACGCTGACCGGGTGGACCTCTTATTCTTTCTTCGAACTGCTCGTCATCGTCGTGAGCATCTGGTTTGTCCTCCGCACGATCCTCACCCTGCGTGCGATCTACCGCAAACGACTCAGCTGGCGCAACCTCGGTGCACATGCGCTGAGCGGATCCCTCGCGCTGGCCGGTCTGTTCTACACCTGGGGCATGTTCGGCTGGGGCTTCAATTACTACCGCAAGCCATTCCTCCAAACCGAGAATCTCGATCGCACGCGGATCCAGACCGAAGAGCTTCGTGGGCTGTGCATGAAGTTGGTCAACGAAGTCAACGAACTCCGTCGCACACTCGATGAAGACGACCAGGGCGTCATGCGCACCGAGGACGGCGATCGAGCCGCGCTCAAACGCGGCACCCGGGCGTTCGACGCGCGTGAATTGGAGTACGTTTCGTTACGCGACGGTTTCGTCTCGCGTCCCAAGGGTTTGGTGTTTCGGTCGTTGCCGTGGCTGAACGTCAGCGGGATGTTCTTCCCCTACACCGGCGAACCGAACGTTGGGATGGAGCAGCCGGATCACGATCGTCTATCCGCGGCTTGCCACGAGATGGCGCATCAACTCGGCTGGGCGCGAGAAGAGGAGGCAAGCTTCGTGGGCTACGCGGTGTGCAGACGGCACCCGGATGCCGACTATCGCTACGCAGCGGCGCAAAACGCGTTGCGCTATGCGATCGGTGCGCTCGGTCGAGCCGATCCAACGGCTCCCGCCGCGGTGTCGGCCGCGTTGGGGAAAGGAATCGAGCGCGACTGGATCGCCTCGATGGAGTTCTGGCGCAAGTACGACACGCGCTTCGGCGACGCGGCGATGCGCGTTAACGACGTTTATCTGAAAGCGCAGGGACAGGAGCAGGGCATCGACAGCTACGGATCGATGGTCGACCTGCTCGTCGCGGATTACCGTCGCGAGAGCCGTTGATTCTGTGGTTGAGCACCGCATCGAGCTTCCGGACGGGCGAACTTTGGCCGCCCTCGAGGTTGGCGACCCACGGGGAACACCCGTCCTCTACTCGCACGGGTTTCCCGGCTCCCGTCTCGGCGTCGAACTCGGAAAGGCCGAGGCCGAACGACACGGCGTCCGGCTGATCGGCTTCGACCGGCCCGGTTGGGGCGCATCCGATCCGCTGCGCGGCAGGCGGCTGAGCGACTGGCCGATGGATATCGGCGCGGCCGCCGACCGGTTGGGGTGCCGTCGATTCAACCTCCTGGGGGTGTCGGGCGGCGCACCCTTCGCGTTGGCCTGCGCGGCGGCCCTCCCCCAACGCGTCGGCCGCGTCGGAGTTGTTTGCGGGCTAGGCCCGGTCGAGGCGATGCGTAAGAGTGACGGCATGATGCGGCACAATCGCATCGGACTCACCCTCGCATCCCGGTGTCCATGGCTCGTGCGACCGGCGATGGGTCTCATCGGTCCGTTGCTCGGGCGCTTCTTCGACATCGCAATCGAAAACCTGAAACGTCACGCGGGTCCCGCCGATCGCACCGCGCTCGGCGACCCGAAAATCCACACGATCCTGGGGCGCGAGTTTCGCGAGGCGTTTCGTCAGGGTGGATCGGGCGCAGCGGCCGACGCATTGATCTATGGCGCCGCCTGGGACTTCGATCCGGGCGCGATCGAATCGGCGGTGCACCTGTGGCACGGCGATGACGACCGTGTCGTTCCGATCGCGATGGCGCACTGGGTCGCGGAAAGGATTCCGGGTGTGCACGCGAACTACCAAGCGGGGGAAGGACACTTCTCGATCGCGATCCGTTGTATGTCCGACATCTTCTCCGTGTTGGCCACAGATCCCGCGTGATAGCCTGCGCGGCATGGACACCGGGCTCGAATACGAAGGCGAAGCGGCGCGCAAGCGATTCGGGGTTTACTGGTTGCGACCCGCGCTCGCCGCGCTCGGATTTGGTCTATTCACGTTTCTCGTCATCTCGGTGCCCGCCGAGAAGGAGAGGATCGAGTTGCGCAGTAACTTGCAGCAACTACGCGACGAGAACGGGAAGCTCCAGCAACAGGTACGTGACCTACTTCCATTCGCCAGGTTCGGCCGGGCCGCCGAATCCACCCAGGTGTCCCTGGGCAAGCCCGGCGACGCTGGTGGGTGGGGCCGCGTGCTTTACGATGGCTCCAGCGGTCGCGGCGTCGTGTTCGTGAAGAACCTCGAAGCCGATGGGCAACGCGCGTTTTGTTGGTGGTTCGACGTCGATCGAAAGCGTCATCCGCTGGCGGCGATCGAACTCACCGACGGATCCGGCCAGGCTTCGATCCAACTCGGCCCGGATCGCACGGGCTCGTTCTTCATCACTCTCGAATCGCTCGCGGGTGAGCCCTCGGAAGAAAGCGAGCCCGTTCTCGAAGCTGCGGTTTACTAGCCGACCTGGACCACGACGCCCGCGGCAGTGTCGCCCGCGGCGCAGCCGACGAACAGGCCGTGACCGCCACCCGTGACGGCCAGTTCTTCGATCAGCTCGATCACCAGTCGCATACCCGTCGGGCCCTGTGGATGCCCGAAGATCAACGACGAGCCGAAATTGTTGAACTCCTCCGCCTTCAGTCCGAGTTCCTTGGCCATGTAGAGATCGTTTACCGCGAACGGGTTGTGCGTCTTGATCGCCTTCATGTCGCCGATGCCGAGTCCCGCGGCATCAAGCGCGGCCTGTGCCGCCGGCACGGTCGCCTTGGCCATGTAGCCTTTGCTCGCCCGGCCCTGACCGTAGGAGAGCAATCGAACCTCGATATCGGCGTCGCGCGACCAGGATTTCGCCTTGCCTCGCGTGGTCATCACGACACCGCAATTGCCGTCGGCGGGGTGGGTTTGCGATCCGAAAGTAACGGTTCCGTCGGGCATCATCGGGCGCAGTTTGGCCAGGCCCTCCGCGGTGGTCTTGAACACGCCCTCGTCGGTCTCGACGGACGCGATCGTTTTCTTCCCACGTTTGTCCTTGACCTCGAACGGCGACAACATGTAACGCTTCTGGAAAGCGCGATTATCGGCGAGCGCGTCCTGATACTGTGTGTACCGAACCAGGGTCAACGCATCCTGCTCCTCACGTGTGATCCCGGCCTCGGCGGCGACGTTCTCCGCGGTTTGCAACATCGAGTTGCGCGCCCACGGATCGTTGCCGAAACTATCCATCACCCAGTCTTCTTTTTCACCGGTGCCGCCCGGACCCATCGGGTTGGGGTAGTAGATGTGCGGCCCGTTGCTGCAACGGTCGGCGGTGACCGCCAGCATCGTGCGATCGCCCGATGTTTCGATCTCGGCCGCAGCGCTGGCCAACGACCGTGCGCCCGTTGCGCAGGCTTGCGAGACCATCGTTCCGCTGATGCCCTCGGCACCGATCATCGCTGCGAGCCACGGTCCGCCGTACAGTCCGCTCTTCTGCGGCACCGTCATCCCGAGGACTACACCGTCGAAATTATCGGGAGAGAGATCGCGCTCGGCCAACGCTTTGTTGGCGGCCTGCGCGGCCACCTGCACTGCGTTAAGTGTCGAGAGGCTGCCCTGCCACTTGCAAAAGGGCGTGCTCCAGTAGGCTCCGTACGGGATATACGTGTTTTCGAAACGCATTTGCTTGAACTCCGGTTAAAGTCGCTGAGTGCTGGCAGGGGAGACAGGAATCGAACCTGCAACCCCCGGTTTTGGAGACCGGTGCTCTGCCAATTGAGCTACTCCCCTGCAGGTCGAACTCTGAACATAGCACACGGCCTAGTTGACGTTTTTACGGCGCAGATAGGTTGAACCCCCCTTCTTGATCCTGTTCCTCAAAATCCGTCGGCGGCACGAACGAGTCACCGTATAATTGAGGCATTCCACCTACGATGAGGGCCCTCATGGCGGCACGCCTCTGGTTGATCCTGTTCGGGCTGATCTCGACTGCGACACCGGCCGCGGACGTGACCTACCTTGTCACGTTCGATGCGACCTGGAGCGCCGCAACGCATCCGCAGGACCATCCTTCCGGGGCCCACTTCTCGCCGCCCGTCGGCGCCGTGCACAACGCCGATGCGGTGTTCTGGGAACTCGGCGCGTTGGCCAGCAACGGTATCGAGTCGATGGCCGAAACCGGCGCCACCGCAGCGTTGACCACGGAGATCAATACGGCATCCGGTCTGGGCCGTGTGTACGGCGGCCCGTTGTACGGGAACTTCATTTTCTCCCCCGGCACGACCAGTACCAATCTCGTTGCGAATCAGGCGTTCTCCAAGTTCACGTTCGTGACGATGATCGCGCCGAGCCCGGACTGGTTCGCCGGCACCGCCGGTCTCGACCTGGTGTTTCATGGGCGCTGGCGCGACAACATCGTTGTCGACCTGGTGGTCTACGACGCGGGTACCGACAGCGGCACGACCTTCCTGTCCCCGGACTTCGACACCAATCCGGCCGATCCGATCACGTTGATCGTGACCCCACCGCTGGCCATAGGCGGCTACGCACCGCCGATCGGCACCTACTCGTTGGTGATCCTCAACGTCGACGGGCGCCCACCCTACGGCGATGCCGACGGGGACGGGCTGACCAACCTGCGCGAGGCCGAGCTGGGTACCGACCCGTTGATCGACGACAGCGACGGCGACACGGTGCTCGACGGCATCGACAACTGCGCGCTCGACGCCAACGTTTCCCAACTCGACGTCGATGCCGACGGCGCCGGAGACATCTGTGACAACTGCGCCTCGACGGGCAACCCGTCGCAGTCCGACAAAGACGGGGATGGCCAGGGCGATCGCTGCGATCTGGATGACGGGCTGTTGCTGTTCACCGCCGTGACGAGGAACTCGCAGACATGGCAGGACGATTCGGTCTACGACGACTTCAACCTGTATCGCGGCGACTTGCTGGTGCTGCTCGGCGGTGGTGACTACACCCAGGACCCCGTGGCGGTCAACGTTGACCGCCAGTGCGGACTGACCTCCTCCGCCGCGAACGACACCTTCCTCCCGGCGGCGGGGCAGGCGGTGTTCTATCTGGTGACCGGTGTTTCCGGCCTGGTCGAGAGTTCACTGGGCGAGGACGGGGCGGGTAATTCGCGCCCCAACGCCAATTCGTGTCCGTAACCTGTGAACCGATGTCTTTTGCGACTCTATAAGGAACGACCGCTGAAAACTTCGACGTGAAAGACGTCGAGACCAGGTTCGTCCCGCATGAGGAGGTGGCGATGGGTTGGGTCAAGACCGCACGGATTCTGGGTCTCGTCACGTTGTTGTGGATTCTTGCCAGTCCCGACATCCAGGCAACATGGAGCCGCACCTACGGGGGCCTCGGCAGCGAGGAAGCCCGCGCGGTGCGTCAAACATCGGACGGGGGTTACATCGTCGCGGGGCAGACGAATTCGTTCGGGGCCGGCGGCAATGACATGTGGGTGGTCAAGCTCGATGGCGGCGGCACGATGCAGTGGGAGCGAACTTACGGTGGGGGTGGAAACGAGATCGCCCGCGCCGTGCGTCAGATTTCGGGAGGCGGCTACGTTGTTGCGGGGGAAACCTCCTCGTTCGGCTCCGGCGGTTTCGACATGTGGGTGCTGCAACTCGACGGCTCGGGAAACGTCGTTTGGGAGCAGACCTACGGCAGCCCCTCGGGGAACGAGAGCGCCTATTCGGTGCGCGAGAAACCGACGGGTGGCTACGTCGTTTCGGGCCGGACCGATGATTTCATGGGTGTCACGCAACCGCCGGACGTCCTGGTGTTGGACCTCGACTCCTTAGGGAACATCCAGTGGCAGGCCGTGTACGGCGGGGCCGGCGACATGCAAAACGAAGCCCGGGCCGCGACCCTGGTCGACGACAACGGCGACGGAATCCCGAACGAGGGCATCGTCTTCGCCGGCCTCCGGATGCCGATGCTGGGCACACATCCCGACATCTGGGTCGTCAAGCTCGATCCCGTCGGCACGGTTCTGTGGGAGACGTACTTCGACTCGGGCCTGCCCCTGGTCAACGGCGATACGGCCTACTCCGTAGAGCAAACCTCCGACGGCGGTTTCGTCGTCGCCGGTGAGGCCCCGTCGAACAACGCCGACTTCTGGATTATCAAGCTCGACTCGTTGGGCCTTGTGCAGTGGTCGACATCCCACGGCAGCGCTTCGGGCGACGCGGCGTTCGGCGCGCAGGAGACCTCCGACGGTGGCTACATCAGCGCCGGGTTCACCACGGTCAACGGCAACGACGCCTTCCTGGTCAAGTTTGACTCCATGGGCATCCTTCAGTGGCAAAAATCATACGGTGGCAACTTGACCGACCAGGCCCGCGCGATCCAGCAAACCGTTGACGGTGGCTTCGTAGCGGCGGGGTTCGCGGATTCGTTCGGCACGGGCACCCGTGATCTGTGGGTGCTCAAGACCGACTCGAACGGCGACCTCGACGCAAGCTGCGGCCTGGTCACCACGACGGGGTTCATGCTGACGTCGACCGGTCTCGGGATGGGACTGGCCTCGGCAATTGGGATCCCGGCGAGTGCCGCGCAGAACAGCTCCTTCTCGACGGCGCAAAATTCCTCGCTCGTTCGCAACACCCAGTGCTCCGGACCCTCGCAACTGAACACCCGCGCGACCCAAGCGGCGGTTGGCGATCACGAATCGGAGTGTGCCCTCGCAATCCATCCCGCCAACTCGAACAGCCAGGCCGTCGTCTACATGGACGATCCTGCCGCCACCGTGACGGTACCGTACCCGTCCATCGGCGTCAGCTATACGGCCGACGGTGGGGCGACCTGGAACGACAGCCAGATCCGCTTCGGCTGCGACGGCGTCGACGACGATATGGACGGTAATATCGACGAGGAGACCT
>Ga0224508_10001081_pt1 | contig 24827 bp, 22 predicted proteins | sample SF_Jan12_sed_USG_4_FD_170157 | JGI IMG/M metagenome (GOLD analysis project Ga0224508, IMG submission 170157) | Sediment microbial communities from San Francisco Bay, California, United States - SF_Jan12_sed_USGS_21 | ecosystem: Environmental > Aquatic > Marine > Sediment | place: USA... | reverse complement strand
GAACATGCTCAGCGCCTATCGTCTCGGTCTGTCGCAGGGGCGGGTCTCGGTGCTGCTGAAGTCCGCGATGCACAAGCTCGGTGCGAAGAGCAAGGCCCAGCTCGTTCAGAAGCTCGGGCCGCTCGGCGTTCCGACATTCACGAATGGCGAGTGGGCGGCCTAGCCAGCGATGCCGGCCAGGGCGAGTTGCGCCCAAATCACGGCAAAAGATAGGTCAACTCGGCTGCCCAAAGAATTACGTGTGGCAGTTTTCGAGGGAGCTGGGCAAGCTCTCTCCAGCCCTTTGGACAACGTCACCTCACGTGCGATCGATCTGATTGAAGCGGCGTACGATCTTCGAGGATCGGACGCGGATTGGCTTGCCCAGCTGGTCAAGACAGCAGAGCCGATCTTGGATCGCGGCCTCGGCCTCTTCGGATTTGCCTTCCTCCGTCCGGCTCCTGGGGGTGGCGGCGCGGATGCCGTGGTTCGCCACATGCATACGAGGTCGCTTCCCGCAGATTTTCCCGAGCGCTTTGATTCCGCCAGGCGACTCATCTCACCCGAATTGATCGAGGCGGCTGCGCCCCCAGGCTATGCTGGCACTTGGACTCAGCTGCTCGATGGCTATCCCGAGGTGGCGCGGGCGTTCCTCGAGAAGCTCGGCTACTCGGACCTGCTCGGAGTCCTTGCGGTCGACCCCAATGGCGTCGGCGTTCACATGAGCGCCCCGCTGCCACGCGCGACGAGGCTCAGCAAACGCTCTCGAGAACGCTGGCAGATGCTGGGCGCGCACATCGCTTCAGCATACCGCCTTCGTCTCGCGTTGAAAGAGCCGAGCACACGCCGCCAGGTCGATTCAACACGCCTTCCCCATGACGCCGAAGCCGTCTTCGACGCCAATGGCTTTCATGTGGTCGACGCCGTCGGCCCGGCGAAAGAGCCGACTGTCGCCAGCGTCCTCCGCGACGCATCGCGCGCGATCGATCGAGCGCGCGGCGAGCTCCGCGAAGCCAATCCACACGAAGCCCTAGAAACTTGGAAGGCGCTGGTCAGCGGACGCTGGAGCATGGTCGATTGGTTCGACTCGGACGGACGCCGATTCTTTCTCGCGATACCGAATCCCCCAGACGTTCGCGACCCCCGCGGCCTGACCGAACAGGAGCGCCAGGTCGTCGCGTACGTACTGCTGGGCGAGACCGGCAAGCTCATCGCCTATCGTCTCGGTCTTTCGCCGGGGAGGGTCTCGAGGTTGTTGAAGTCGGTCATGCACAAGCTCGGAGTGAACAGCAGGACGCAGCTCGTCCGAAAGCTCGGGCTACTCGGAGTTCCAACGCCCACAGATGAGCAGGAGTCCGGCTCTTAGTCGTCGAGCGCTTGCAGCCCACGCCGCTCGGCAGCGTCCATTCCGCGCGAAAGCAGGCCCGGAAACAAGCCGATCAAGCGGATCAACTTGCCGCGCGCATTTGGCACCAGAATTTCGCTCCGAGGCTCCCGAATTGCGTCGACGATGGCGCCCGCGACTTTCTCCGGGGGCATTGGCTTCTCGGTGAACACCACGACCCCGGTGCGGCGCCGACGCATGCTCTCTAACATGGGCGTTTCGACGGCGTTCGGGCACACCAGCGTCCAATTAATCGGGGCATGTCGATGATCGAGCGCGCAGCTGTGGGTATACGCGCGCACGGCGTGCTTGGTCGCACAATACGTCGCGAGCTCGGGGGCCGGCGCGAAGGCTGCCATGCTGGCCACGTTGATGACATGACCGCGTTGGCGCGCGAGGAATCGCGGCAGGAGTGCGCGCACGCCATTCATCACACCGATGAGGTTCACTTCGACCGTCAGGCGGTCATCCTCGACGGACACCTGATCGCACGACCCTGGCAGACAGACCCCGGCGTTGTTGATCAGGACGTCGATCGGACCTCCTTGGTTTTCGGCGTCGTCGACGATTTTCGTCCAAGCCGCGAGATCGCGTACGTCGAGGACGGCCGTTTCGATGCACGGGAGGCCTTCACGAAGCCGGGAAAGTGCCGCGCTGTCGATGTCGACCGCGATCACACGGTGGCCGGCCTCGACGCAAAGCCGCGCGATTGCGGCGCCGATGCCTTTGCCTGCGCCAGTGACGAGGGTTCGCTTCGGTCCTTCGCTTGTTGCTGTCGTGCTCATGCCCATGGACCCCACTTGTACATCTTGAGCAAGAGTCTGTCGGCCATGCGATCGGGTAGGGCGCCGAACATGCGGGCGGCGGTGCGCGCGGACTTCGGGACGAAATATCGCGTTTTGGGGGACTGAGCCGTGACTGCTCGGACCACCGCCTTCCCGACCTCCTCCGGAGAAACGGCGCTCTTGAGCTGCTCGGTCGCAAAGGCATCCAAGCTCTCCGTCAGCTGTCGGTAGGGGTTGGCCGGATCGTCGCGCAGGTGTTGCCCAGCGGCCCGAGACTTGTCGAAGGTCGGCGTATCGACGAAACCCGGCACGATCACGCTCAGCTTGATGTTCCAGGGCGCGAGCTCGAGCCGCATGCAGGCCGTGAGGGCCTCCATGCCGCCTTTGGTAGCCGCGTATGCCGACGCGAGTGGCGCGCCTACATATCGCGAAAGCGAGCTGATGTTGATGATCCGTCCGCCGCCCTGTTCGCGCATCGTCGGTGTGAGCTCCGCGATCAGTTGCATGCCCGAAAGCAGGTTTACGTCGAACACATGTCGCATCGCGTCGCGATCCATCTGCTCGAGCGCATAGGGCGGACCGTATCCGGCGTTGTTGACCAGGACGTCGACCCGGCCAAACGAATCGAGCGCCGTTTGCACTAATGCGGAGGTCTGCTCCGTGTCACTCAGGTCGGTGGGTACGCTCAAGGCCGTGCCACCTCCTTCGCGGATGTCTGAGACGAGCCGATCGAGCAGCTCTGCGCGACGCGCGGCGACGACGACGGCGTAGCCCGCCTTGGTGAGGCAGTGTGCGGTGGCCTCTCCAATACCAGACGATGCGCCCGTGACGATCGCCACTCGCACTGGGTTCTCTTTCTCGCTCATGCGTTCTCCAAGTTTTGCCGCCTATGGAGGGGCGTGCTACTCGACGCAACGCGACGCTATGCCTGCAGCGCCTCCCCACCGAACCCGCATGATGCGCGTCCTGAACCGCGTGGGACCCCTCTTGGCGCCCCGATGGCCTTCGCTCGACCCCGACCGGATCGTTCGCGCCTCGGCGCGCGCGGCAAGATCGGACGAGTTCGGCGATCCACATTTCCTCGAGGCACTCCCCGTGTTTTTTGATGCAATCGCCCGCGAAGCGGACTTGAGCTGGCTCGGCCGAGTGATGTGTCGTCAGTCGCTGCTGGGCTTTCTCCAGAATCGATTTTGCGTCTACCGGCATCGCGCCACGCATCCCGAGCTCGTCGGGGTTCCGATCGAGCGCCCTATCTTCATCGTGGGGTTTCCGCGTACGGGGACGACGATTCTCCACAACCTCTTTGCACAGGACCCTGCCAATCGTGCGCCTCTGGCTTGGGAGGTGCAGTTCCCGGACCCACCTCCCCAGAGCTCCACGTTCGACGCCGACCCTCGTATCGACAAGGCTCGGACGCACTTCGGGCACATGGATGCCATGGCGCCATCTCTTGCTTCGATTCATGAGATCGGAGCAGAGCTCGCTCAGGAGTGCGTTCCTATTCTTGCGCAAAGCATGCTCGGCCCCCAGCTCAACATGATTTTCAACGTGCCCAGCTACCAAGCATGGGTGGACAGGCAGAGTCACGCGCCTGCTTACCGTTACCACCGGCATTTCCTCGAGCACCTGCAAAGCGAGCACATGAAAGACCGATGGGTGCTCAAGAGCCCGGTGCATCTGCGCACGCTCGACGCGCTGCTCACCGAGTATCCCGACGCGCGGATCATTTTCACGCACCGTGACCCGGCGAAAACCGTTCCGTCACTTGCAAGTCTCTTCTACGTCATTCGGGGAATGGCGAGCGATTCAGTCGATCCGATCGCGCTCGGGCAACAGCAGATGCACTGGTGGGCGGCTTCGCTCGACCTGGCGACCACAGTGCGTAACAAGCACAGTGACAAGTCCGATCAGTTCATGGACATTCAGTTCGAAGAGGTGGTCGCCGACCCGGTCGCCGCGCTCGGCCGCGCGTACGAGCGTTTCAGGATCCCTTGGTCGAGCGAGGTCGAAGGGCGAATGCGCTCGTTCCTGGCGAGTAATCCGCGTGGAAAGCACGGCTCGCACCAGTATGAACTCGAAGACTTCGGCATGACCCTCGGCCAAATTCGGGAGCGTTTCGAGGGCTACTGCAAGGCTTACGACATCCCGCTCGTCGTCTAGCGAAGGTTCTACTCGAGCCCCTGAAAGTTGCCCATCTGCTTCACCAGTTGAGAGCGCGTGCGAAAGCCCAATTTACGCATGGAGCTCCGGAGGAGGGTCGACACTCGAGAGCTCGATAGGCCCAGGCGATAGGCGATCATTTTGTTGCTGTGGCCGAGCGCCGCAGACGTGACGACCTGGCTTTCGCGTTCGCTGAGGCCGCGGGGGTCGGTCACGTTCGGCGAGTTCGGGATCGCCAAGACGAATCGCCTCCCGTCAGTATCGAACCAATCGACCATCGACCAGCGCCCTCGAACCAAGGCCTTCCAGATTTCGAGCGCATTGTCGGGATCGGTATTTCGCATCTTTCCGCGGGCGCGGTCCACCTCGACCGCCGCGTCGCGAAGCCGTTTCGCGGTCGTGCGATCCTTTGCAGGCCCGACCGCCTCGGTCACCCGGAATCCGTTGGCATCGAAAACCGCCTCTGCGTCGCATGGCAAGGCGTTGCCACTTTCTTGATCGGCGTCTCCTCGCGAGATCGCTTGCCTCAATCGGTGTCCGGCTTCGACGTGCGCCGCCAACATCTGCCAACGTTGCGCGTCTTGCCGAGACAGTTTCGTGACTTCTGGGAGCGGTGCGACGACCGCCACGCCGACGCCTCTCGGATCGACCGCCGTCAGGAACAGCACGTCCTTGCAGTAGTCGACGTGCGAGATGTAGTGGGCGAGCTGCGCAGGGTCATCCTTGCAGTACTCCGACCCGGTCGTTGCGGCGCCGGGGCGTAGTTGCCTCCGGAGCAGTTCCGGATCGGTGGTCGACAGAGCACGCAGGTGCCGCTCGGCGAAGTCTTTGGGTCCCGACGCGACATGCACGTCGCGGAGCTCCACCCCCTCTGCATCGGGAGGACGGGCATACTCGTAGGCCGCGACGCCGAGGCCGTTGTCGAGGATCGGTAGGCCGCGTCTAAGCAAGGTGGGAAGCCATTCCTGGTCGCTTTGCTCGAGGTCGTACGCGGCCTCGGTCAAGTCGATGATGGCCGAGCCTATGCGGTCCATGTTTCCGCCTCTGGCTGCTTGGGGCTCGTTGAGGCACACCCACATTGACTTACAAGCATCTTCCCAGGATCCCGGAGTTTGGGTGCCCGGTCCATAAGTAATTGTTTACGGCACGCCTGGTTGTAGAACTGGAAATTTGCGTTCCAGCTACATGTCGGCAGCACGAAAGTCAGCGCTCTTCTTGCTCAAAGGGATTCAGGAGCTCGTTGTCATCAAGGCTCCAGACCGCGGAGTCCGAAGTCTCCGAGAACGTCGTGATAGGGATGGCCGAAGGCAGCGGAGCGGGCGATGGGATTCGAACCCACGACGTCGACCTTGGGAAGGTCGCACTCTACCACTGAGTTACACCCGCAAAGAGGTGGGAGAAGTAGCCCTGCTTGCTCGAGCCGTCAAGCAAGGGCGCCGTAGGGATCGAGCCCTCACCGGGCCGGTGGGCTATGGGGTGTGAACGAGTGGCAGTCCGTTCGGGCCGACGGGAATGTAGACCGTGGTGTGGTTTGGGGCGCTGGCCATGCTGCGCTGGGCTTGGATCGCTTCGTGCTGAAGGTAGTTCGGAGTCAGTGTCGCATTGATGATCTTCTGCGCTGCGGCGATGCCCTTGGCTTCTTCGACTCGGATTTCCGCGTCGCGCTGCGCGATCTCCCGCTGCGTTTGCTTTTCTTCGAGCAACTGCTTCGCGGCGAGCTTCTTTTCGACCGCTTGGGAGACGACCGCCGGGTAGTCGATGTTACCAACCGCAAGTCGAACCACTTCGAACGGCGCGCGCTCCAGGTATGCGCTCAGTGCGGCTTCTATCGAAGAAGCGATGTCGTCGCGCTCCGACTTGAGCTCGCGGCTCGAATACTCCTGGACGGATTGGCGTACGATGGTTCGAAACGGCTCTTTGACGAATCGCTCGTACCACTGTGGCCCGCCAAATGCTTCCACGACCGACCGAATCTCTCCCTGTTGCACCTTCATCACCGCGTGGACATCGAACGCTACGTTGAGGTCGTCCTTGACGAGGATGCTGAACTGCTCGGTGTAAGTGGTGGGCCGCGTGTCGATGTTAATACTTCGGTTTCGGAACGCGCTGATGCCGTAGTTTCCCGGGCCCCGCACGACGCCGCGGAAACCGCCTTCGCCGATGATGCGCGGTTCTTCGAAGACGTAGCCTTCATGGCCTGCTGGTGCGTGCGGGTTCGTACAGGCGACGAGTCCGACTGTGGCGACCGTCAGGACGCCGAGGCCGAACGCAAGAGTGATGATGATGCGGCGCATGACTGCCTCCTTGATTGCTTTGCTTTGATTCTTTATACCATAAAGCATAAACTTATATATGACAGCATATATTTGTACTTTCGTATGTTTTGGTGTACAAGGCTACAAATCCGGAGGGACGCATGACCGACGAGTTTCGACGCATCAGCCTGATGATCCGGGAGGATCAGCACGTTCGGCTTCTCGAGCTCGGGGTGAACATGAGTGGGCTCGTGCGCAGCCTGATCGACGATCACCTGAGCGAATCGAAGATCACGCTTGCCGTCTCCGAGGAGACTTCAAGTTTGTACCAGCAGATCGTCTCACATTCGGGCAGCACGGACGCCGACATCGAGCCCTACCTGCGCGCGGCGCTCAAACGAATGCTCAAAGATCGGATCGCCCAAATGGAAAAGCTTCACCGCTCGATCAAATAGAGGCGCTCCATGAGATTTTGGCTTGGCTTCATTTTGGGATTCGCTGCGTTTGTGGCGGTGGCGCATGCCCAGGATATGGTGGCGCCAAAGGTGAGGTCGCTCCCGGGCATCGAGGTGCCGGCGGGCGTCGAGACGCCAGAGTCGGGTCTGGTTCGGGTCATGGTGCGGATCGATCCGAACGGGAAGGGAATCGTGGAGAAGTGCGACGCTGGTCGCGCGCTTTGCGATCTCGCGATCGAGGCGATTGGGCGGGCGGAGTTCGAGCCCGCGACCCGCGACGAGACCCCGGTGCCGTCTGAGATAAGCGTCGAGCTTCGCGTGAGGAAACCGGTCGCCGAGGAGGTTCCGGAAGGGGCTTCTGCAGAAACACTGCTCGAACCCGATGAGGTCGAAGTCGAAAAGGAGCTGCGCTTCTCAGAAACCGCCGAGGTGGACGCCCGCGTGCAGGTGCCGATCACGCTCGAGCTCGATGGAATCCGGAGCATCCCGGGTACCTTTGGTGAGCCATTTCGAATTCTCGAAATGATGCCGGGGACCGTGCCGGTCGCCAACGGCCAACCCTACGTTTACGTTCGTGGCGCCCCGCCGTCGGGGACGGTCTACCTCTACGACGGCATTCCCGTTCCCTTGCTTTTTCACTCCGCCCTTGGCCCCGCGACGCTGCACTCGGGTCTCATCGGCGAAATCGATCTCTACTCCGGTGCGGCGCCGGCCCGCTACGGACGAAACACGGGTGGGGTCGTGGCTGGCACGGCTCGCGGAATTCCAAGCGACAGAGTCCACGGCGAAGCCGAGCTCCGCGCGATCGACTTTTCTGGTTTGCTCAACGTTCCGATGCCCAAAGAGGGGTCGATGACGTTCGCGGGCCAATACGGCTTTCCGAACCTCTTGCTCGGCGCGATCGGTGTCGATGCCCACGTGAACTACTGGGACTACCAGTACCGCACCGGCGTTGCGATGAGCTCCCGGTCGCGCTTCGAGATGATCGCCTTTGGCGGGAAGGACAATTCGGTCTTCGACGCCAGCAATCCCGAAGAACGGCTCGGCTTTGACCTCCAGTTTCATCGGGCCGAAGCCCGCTTCATCGGAAAGCTCGAGAAATGGGACTTCGTCGGAACGATGCTCTACGGATACGACTTCTCCAATGTTGAAGATGCTTCGCTTAGCGCAGTCTCCAACGCTGGCGCGAACATTCATCGGTTTGGACCGAGGTTTTGGGCGACCTATGGTGCCCCCAAAGTGCAGGTTCGCGTCGGTGGTGACCTCGAGGGCCTCTTCGGTCCGGCTGATTGCACTGAATCCGGCGAAATCGGTGAGCTACCGGCGATCCCGAGCGTATCGACGCCGTGTGACCGTGAATTCGCGCAGCAAGATCGAAGAGTCATCGGCGGCGTGTTCGTCGATGCGAATCTATCGCTAGTCCCGTGGTTGGATCTTTCACTCGGCGCCCGTGCGGACATGTGGAGCACCGGTGGCTTCCGGAACGCCGCGGTCAACCCACGCGCTCGAGCGACCTTTCACGCGTATGAAATCGCGGACGTCTTCCTTGGGTGGGGGCTTGGCGCTCGGCCCGCGACCTTTGCGATTCCACTCCCTGGGCTTGGTGACGTGCCGTTGGAGGCCGGCCTCCAGTACGCCAACCAAACCGAGGGCGGAGTTCGCTTTTACCTGCCACACGACCTCACGTTCGAAACCCGCGGCTACCTCAACATCTATCGGGACCTTCGCTTCGTGGACATCTTCACGAATCCGCAGATCACAGCCGGCACGCCCCAGAATCCCATCCCGGTCGGTACGATCGACGATTCCGCCGACGGAAAGAGCTACGGCCTGGAAGTCCTGTTTCAACGTCCATTCGAGGTCGGCGTTTCCACCTTGGTGAGCTACACGCTTGGCTTCAGCGACCTCATCGCCACGGGAGCGTTGCTCGACGGAAGCACGCAGTCATTCGACTACACCCCGTCGTACGACGTTCGCCACGTAATGAACGGCGTGCTCGCCTGGCGGGCCAAGTTTGGTCTCATGATCAGTGCGCGCGTGTTTGCGAGGTCGGGCCGAGCCGAAGGTTGGCTCTGGCTCGATCCAGCGGGGGCGGTGCAGCAGTATGTGCAGCGGGTTCCTTGGTTCGTGCGGCTCGACGCGAAGATCGCCTACGAATGGGCTAAACCAGGCCGACGCATGCGCGTAGCGCTCGAGTGGATCAACATCACTCAGGCGCGGGACGCCCAAGAGACCGACTCGACCGACATGACCGCGCCTCCGCAGTGCCAGTGGCGTGTGGGCGTTCCGGACGAGCCGTGCCCGATCCGGTTCACGACCGCCATCTGGTTTCCGAACCTCTCGTTTCGCGCTGTCTTCTGAGTCAGCTCAACGCTCTGCTGTACCGATGCCGGACCAATGCCCCGGGTTGAGAGCGCCGGCGGCCGGTTTGACCTCGACCAAGAACCCGGTGAGGTTCGCCATGCCGGAGACCCGCTCGAGCTTGTCGGGGCCGTCCGCAGCGAGGAGATTGACGTTGACGCCGGTCGTCTTGCTCGCCACGCCCATCTTGCTGTCCTGATGGCCCCAGCCATGCGGCAAAGCGACCGAGCCGGGCATCAGCTCCGAGAGAAGCTTCACCGGGACGCGAACGGCGCCGGTTTCGGTCGACACGTCGGCGAGGTCGCCCTCGGTGAGCCCCACGCGAGCCGCGTCCTCGGGGTGCATATACAAATGATTCGTTCCGCGCTCCCTCGAAACGAACTCGTCGATGTTGTGAGTCCACGAATTGTGCGTGGTAATGGCGCGTTTCGTGATGAGCTTGAGCTTGTCTTTGGTATCGAGCTCGAGCTGAAAATCGGCTTCGAGCTTTTCCGTTTGCGTCACGAAGACCTCGGGCGCGAGGTGCACCTTTTGGTCGTCGTGAATGACACGCTTTCCGAGGAAACTACCCGGGTCGTGCTGGGGACGTAGGCGCCCGTGCTTCTCCTTCAAGAGCTTCTTGAAGCTGCCCTGTTTCGTCGCTCGGAGCAGGCCCGAGAGCAGGAGCTCTTGTGGGATCGAAGGCTGCTTTCCCCGTTTGCCGAGCGAGCTCAGAGTTTTGGCTGCCTCGAAGGTTCGCTGCGCGGCCGCAGAACCCCACAAATTGACCCCACTTGCTTTGGCGATGTCTACGTAGATGCTGGCCTCGTCGCGCTGCTCCCCTTGAGGGGGAACGACTGCACGTGTCGCCTGCAGATAAGGCTTCATTTGGAGCCCGAGCATCAGGGGGAAGACGAAGGGAAGGTCCGGCCTCTGAAATGGTGAAGTGCAGGGAAGGACGTGGGTCGCGACCGATGCCGTTTCGCTCGGCTGAATGTCGAGGACGACGAGCAGCTCCAGCTCTTTGAACGCATCGCGAAGGCGCTCGGAATTGGCCATGGTGATCAAGGGATTGCCGCCGGTAACGAAAAGGGCCTTGATCTGCCGATCACCGGGGGTGAGGATTTCGTCCGCGAGGATTCCGCCCGGCATCGAATCGTTGACCGACTGGAACTTGCCAATGCGGCTCTGTTTCTCGCTCAAGAGCACGCCGGTCTTCTTGCCAAAGGCGGCGAAATCGATGACTCCGGTGCTCACGAGGGTTCCACCCCTGCGGTCCAGGTTGCCAGAGATCGCATTGATGCATTCCTGCAACCAGAACGCGAGCGAGCCGTTGGTGCCCATGTTCACACCGGTCGAGCAGTACAGCGCTGCGCCATCGGCTTCACGGTAGGCACGCACCAATTCCCGCAGCTTATCGGCCGGAACGCGTGTGACTTCGGCGGTGCGCTCGGGAGGCCAGGCTTTCGCGATGCTGCAGAGCTCGTCGAAGCCGGTCATGTATTCGTCGATTCGCGTTCGATCGATTTCGGCGGTTGCCAGGAACTCGTGCAGAAACGACAAATAGAAGAACACGTCGGTGTTCGGACGGATGAACACGTGCTCACCGGCGACTTTCGCCGTCTCGGTGCGGCGTGGATCGACGACGAAAATTTTGGCGCCGCGCGACTCGATCTCTTTGAGACGCCGAATCGGGTTGGACACCTGAAGGAAGCTCCACTTCGAGATCGCCGGATTCGCGCCGACGATGATCAGGCAGTCGAGGTTCTCGAGGTCTGGGAACGGTTGCGTGAATGGGAATCCGTAGACTTCGCGTGCAACCGAGAATTTGTTCGCGCAATCCTGTGTGGCCGATGAAAACATGCTGGCCGAGCCTACGCCCTGCATGAAGCCCTGTGCGAAGACTGGGTGCAGCACACCGAAGCCGGCTGCCGTGCCGACATACATCGCAATGCTGTCACTGCCGTGATTGTCGATCAGCTCCCGAACTTTGGAACCAATACTGCCGAGCACCTCGTCCCAGCTCACGCGTTGAAGCTCACCGTCAATTCGCTGCATCGGGTAGAGCAGACGGTCGGGCGTGTCGTACATCCGATGCTGCTTGAGCCCCTTGAGGCATGCATATCCTCGCGTCGCGACGTGGCCGTCGTCGGGCCTGATGTCGACGACCCGGTCGCCCTCCACCGTGACCTCGAGCCCGCAAAGCGCCTCGCAAATCCGGCAAAACGTCTGAACTGTCTCGGCCATGATCAACCGAGTCTATAGGGCCTAGTCTTGGTGGATCAACTCGTCGAACGCCCGATTGACGTCGTCCATCGATTCTAGGAGCAAATCGTCGCCTGAGCTCTCGCGTGGGCCGCCTAGACGCTGCAAACGCTGACCGACCTCTCGGTATCGCGGCTCCCGTTGGAAAGCGTACTGGTAGTGCAAACGCGCCTGATCGGTCAGGCCACTGGCTTCGCAGGCCATGCCGAGCTCGTAGTGCAAGCCGACCGATTCGGCCGCGGTCATCTCCGGGCTTTCGAGTCCCGATTGGAAAGCTTCGATTGCGTCGCGGGGTTGACCTTCTTCCATGTAGATGAGGCCGATCATCGTCCAGCAAAGGCAGCGTCGCCGTGGATCGGACATGGCTACTTGGAATTCGCGGCGCGCGTCGGCGTACAGGCCCATCTCTTTGTAGGCGATGCCGAGATCGAAGTGTGTGTCGCTGTCGTCGTCAGCCACCTGCTCGGCAACGCCCGCCTTGAACTGCTCGAAGACGGTCTCGACGTCAATCATTTCGGAGCCGTCGTCGAGCGGCGCAATCTCTGCGACTTCGGCAAGCTCCTCAGCGAGCTTCTCCGCGAAGTCGAAGCCTTCGTCGCCCGGTTCCAGCTCCTCGTATTCGAGCTCCATCTCGGGAGCGTCCGAGATGGAAAGCGACGGCGCCGAAGGCTGGACAAGTGGCTGTGCGACTGCGGAGATGCCCGAAGAAGCGGCTGCGAGCGCTTCGATTTCGCGCGCCTTGTCGAGCACCAGCGGATGGTCGGGCAGGGTCAGCTGAAGCTCGCTGACGATCGCGCGCGCTTGTGTGAATAAGCCGTCGACCAGGTACGAATCGGCGAGCTCCAGCGTCTGCTCCATGAGGCTCGGGGCAAGTGCGCCGGTGGCTGGGGCGACCTGGGTGCTCACCAGCGGAAGCGCGAGGAACTCCGAATAGCTCATCGAGGCGGTCGTTCGCATCGGGATCACGCGCGCGCCGGTCGGCGTGCGTGGGGCCGATGGTACCGACGGGTAAGACCCTCCGAAGCCGGTAGGCTCCTCGGAGAGCGCCGGCAACGAACCGGTCACCGTGCTTCCTTCTTCGATGTCCTCGTCGACATACAGGATGCCCGAGGTACCGGTCAGGCTCGAAGTATCGCTGAGGCCGGTCGCGCCGCTCACGCTCGATACGGCGTTCAGGCTGACCGACCTGCCGCTCAGCTGGGAACCGTTGCCCAGCGGTGCGGCCGAAACCGAGCTGGACGGACTCGTGGGCGGAGGCGACGGGCTCGAAGGGATGAAGTGTTGTCCCGACGCCGCAGCTGTTTGCTTGAACGCGGCATGCGCCTCTTTGTCGTTTGGATTGAGTTGGAGGATGCGGTGCAATGCGCTCATGCGCTCCTGCGGCCGATGCGCCTCGCGGTGAATGCGCGCGATTTCGCGATAGACGCTGATGGCCTTGTCGGTCTGCGACAGCATCAAGAAGGCCTCGGCGAGCAGCGAAAGGGTTGAAACGTCACGCGGATCGGCCTTGAAGCAGATTTGTAGCTTTGCGAGTGCGCGCTTGGGATCGCGACGCTCGATGTACGTTTCGGCGAGCTCCCTCGCGACTTGGACGTCGTTGCTGCGGTGATACAGCAGCCGCTCTGCGACTTTGAGATAGTCCTCGAGTCGGCCCTGCTCTTTCAATAGCAACGCGCCTTGTTCGAACTCGTGTGCGGCGTCTTGCGTCCGCCCGGCTCTCGAAAGAGCCTCGGCGTACTTGATGCGAACGGGAATGTGCTCGGGATCGATGTCGACGATCTTGCCCAGCATCGCCAGGGCTTGCCCGGTGTCCCCGGCGCGCACGAAGGCGTTCGACACGTCTTCGAACACGCTCATGGCGTCGCTCACCAACTGCAGCTGCTCATACATTTCGCCGAGCCGTACCTGCGCGTCGAGTCGCGAAGGGTCGAGCTTCAGAATCTGCTTGTAGACCGCGATGGCTTTCAAAAAGAAGCCTTGCGCAGCGTAATGGGTGGCGACGATTTCGTAAGTCTCGATCGCCGTGCCGCGGTTGCCGGCGCGCACGTGAAGGTCGCCAATCTTCAGCAGGGAACGAACGTCGCGCTTGTCCGCGGCCACCAGCTTCTGGTACTGCGCGATCGCCTTGTCGTATTGTCCGCGCGACTGGTACTTCCGCGCCGCGTCCAAGACCTTATTCCTGTTAATTGCCAAAGCCCCTGCTAAGCCCCCGTGCGTTCAGTACACCCACACAAGTCTACTAATGCCGCACGGGGGCGGTCAACATGCGCTAGGAATCAAGCTCATCCATGAAATTCGTGGAGATCCGGCCTTCCTCGAAGGCGGGATGCTCGAGAATCCTCTGGTGAAGCGGAATGTTGGTACGAATGCCTCCGATGATCGTCTCGCTGAGCGCTCGCCGCATCTTCGCAATTGCTTGCACACGTGTCGGTGCATGTACGATGAGCTTCGCGACCAAAGGGTCATAGTGCGGTGGTACGCGCCCCCCTCCATAGATGCCGCTGTCGACTCGCACGCCGGTTCCGCCGGCCATGTGAAGCTCGGTGATGATGCCCGGCGAAGGTGCGAAGGTGTCCGGATCTTCGGCATTGATTCGGCACTCGATCGCGTGGCCGCGCGGCGTGAGTGGCTGCGCCGGGAGCTCCAAAGGCTGACCGTCGGCGATGCGAATCTGCTCGCTGATTAAGTCGATGCCCATGACGAGCTCAGTCACCGGATGCTCGACCTGAATGCGCGGATTCATTTCGAGGAACGTCAGCGCGCCGCGCTCGTCGAGCAGGAACTCGAGCGTCCCGGCCGACAGGTAGCCGGCCTCGCTCATCGCCCGGCGCACCGTGGCCGACATGTCCCTCCGCATCTCGTCGGTCAGCGCGACGCTCGGAGCCTCTTCTAGGATCTTTTGATGGCGCCGTTGGATCGAGCACTCGCGCTCACCCAAGACATGGATGTTCCCTTGTTTGTCCCCGAGGATTTGAAACTCGATGTGTCTCGGTCGCTCCAGGAACTTCTCCAAGTACAGGGCGTCGTTTCCGAACGCGACCCTCGATTCGGCGCGCGCCATTTCGAACACCGCGCGTAGCCCTTCTTTCGACTGCACCACGTGCATTCCGCGGCCACCACCACCGCCCGAGGCTTTCAAGAGCACCGGGAAGCCTAGCCCCTCGGCCTTTCGAACCGCATCTTCGATGTCTTCGATGAGCTCGGTCCCTTCGATCGTTGGGAGGCCGAGCGACTTCGCCATTGCGCGCGCGCTCACTTTGTCGCCCCAGAGACGCATCTGCTCGGGGAGCGGCCCGATGAACTCGAGGCCGCACTGCGCGCAGGTTTCCGCGAATTTGGGGTTCTCCGACAGGAACCCATAGCCCGGATGAACCGCATCGGCGCCCGTGATCTCAGCCGCTGCAATGATCGCAGGGATGTGCAGATAGCTTCGGCTAGGGTCGGCCGGACCGATGCAGATGGCTTCGTCCGCCAGGCGAGTGTGCAATGCCTCCGCGTCGATTTCGCTGTGCACGGCGACGGTGCGTAGACCGAGCTCGCGACACGTACGGATCACGCGAAGCGCGATCTCTCCTCGATTCGCGATGAGGACTTTCTCAAACACCGTTCAGCCGATTTCGAATCGAAAAAGCCGGTCGCCGTATTCGACGGGCTTTCCGTTCTCGACGAGGACCTCGACGATCGTGCCCGCTGCCTCGGCCTCGATTTCGTTCATGAGCTTCATGGCTTCGACGATGCAAAGCACCTGCCCCGGCACAACCGAATCACCGATATCGACGAAGGGCTCTCCGTCGGGCGAGGGTGCGCGATAGAACGTGCCCACGAAGGGCGAAGTGACATAGGCGCCATCGTCATCGTCCAGAGCCAATGCAGCGCTAGCGGGCTCTTGGCCTGCCGCCGTGAGCGGCGCCAGGGATTCAGCTGCTGCGGCGCCGGGCACGGGATCGCGGCGCACTCGGATGCGATCGTCGTCGTGCTCGACTTCGATCTCGGTGAGATTTGCTTCGTCCAGAAGCCGAATGAGCTCGCGCAGTTGATCCAGGTCCAGCTTCATGGTGTTCCCCGGCGGCGGTTTGATCAGCCGGCAGCGTTGAGATAGTCGATTAGTGCGCGGAGGCCAAGCGCGTAGCTGTTCTTTCCAAAGCCAATCACAGAACCAATACACACCGCGGCGGTGACTGACTGATGACGAAACGATTCGCGAGCCGCGGTGTTTGAAATATGCACTTCGACCACCGGCAGGCCGGTTGCCGAGATTCCGTCACGCAAGGAGACGGAGCTGTGTGTGAGACCCCCCGGGTTGATCACGACGCCATCGAAGGAATCGCGCGCATCATGGAGCCAATCGATGAGCTGGCCTTCTTGATTCGACTGACGGCATTCGATTGTGGCGCCGAGGGACTTGCCGAGCTTCTTGAGCGCCTTCTCGATGTCGTCCAGCGTGGTCGCGCCGTACACATCGGGCTCGCGGGTCCCCAGCAAGTTCAGGTTGGGCCCGTTGAGGACCAAGATGCGTTGGACCGAAGCCGTCATGGCGTCAGAGATTTTCGAGCAACTTGGCTGCGCTCGTTCGGAGCACGAAGCGCGCCTTACCGACGTTTCCGCCGGGCGCAACTGCAAGCGCGACGAAATATTCGTCCGTGAGCATGCGAACGACGGTGGTGAGCCGCTCGGTCTGGACGGAGACCTCGCTCGTTTGGCCGGTGTCGAGCATCTCGCCTGCGCGCTGAACGCCTTTGAGGACGACGCTGTATTCCATGCCGACAGCTTCGATATCGAACGGGCCGTCACCTTTGGAATATTGGTCGATCGCGATCCCGTCCGACGCCATCAGCAGCCCGGCCACTCCGCCATCGGTTCGATCGACGAGGTCTTGCAGTATCTCTTTGAACATCGGCCCTCCGCTGCGCAATTTCCGCACGGACCGCGCTTCCGGTCAAGTATCGCGTCGAGCGATCGGTGGTGTGCTAGCCGGCGTGGATCAGCTCGACGGTGAGGCCGCCGCCTTCGGTATCTCGGAGCTCGAGGCGAAGGCCATGGCGGTTGGCGACATCGCTGGCGATATGAAGCCCAAGCCCCATCCCGTGTGGATGCCGGGTTCGTGCCTCACTACCGCGGAACGAGGGCTCCACGACCCGCTCACGATCCGCGTGAGAAATGCCCGGGCCGTCGTCGACCACCCGCAGCGCCCATCTGTCCACGGATCCTTCGAGGATGACCGCCACGTGACCATTGGCTCGGTTGTAGCGAATCGCGTTCTGAACGATGTTGCCGAGCGCCTGCTCGAGTAGGGTGAGGTCGCCGGGGAACTCGATCGCGGCCTGGGGCACTGCGACGTCGAGCCCGATTTGCTTGCGTTTCGCGATGGGTTGGTGCCTATCGACCACACGCTCCGCGAGACGGTTCAAGTCGATCGGGTCGCGATGGCTGAGCCCGTCGTTGGCTTCGAGGCGCGCTGCGGCGTTGAGGTTGTGAAGCAGCGAACCAAGGTACTGCGACTCCTCGAGGCTCGGGACCATCGAATTGGCATCGAGTGCATCGCCGGCTTCGATCCTCTGCTGGAGGGACACCAGATGGCCCTGCAGGACGCTCAGCGGAAGCATCACGTCGTGGGTCGTGTTCGCGATGTAATTGCGGAGCGCCGCTTCGCGTTCACGTAGCGAAGCCAGCTGTGCTTGGATCGTCTGGCGGCTTTGCTCGAACGCTGCGCCGAGCTCGGCGATTTCGTCGTTGCCCTCGACGTGAATGGGCTCTTCGGAGTCGCTGCCGAGACCGCGGACCGAATCGGTTAGCTGACGTACACGACGCACGATCGGACCGGCAGCAAAGAGCGCAACCAAGATCACCACGAGTGCTACGAGAAATGCGGGCATCAGCACCGCGCCCGAAAACCAAGAAGGCGGCCCTTTGGAGCGCATGAGCAAGACCGAGCAAGGGCCTTCAGTCCAGGGCATTCGAACGGCGACTTCCGTGCGGCGCTGATCGGGTGAGCGGTCGGTCGCAACCTCGCTCCCAGCTCTGAGTTGCCGTGCGAGCTCCGACGGGAACGCGGGGCTATCGGGATTGGCGCTCACGAATTTCGCGTCGTACGCGAAGACCCGGTGCCGTGGGAGTGCCTGCCGGGGAGGCCCCGGCGGCCGTCGAAGCCGCCGCGCGCCTCTTTCGCCAGGCCAACGTTCCGGGTTGGCTTCGCATCGCTCTCGGCCGCCGGATTCCATTCGATGCACCGCGGCTTCGGCCAGCGCATCCACCCGCATCTTGGACTGCCAACGCGACTGCGCCCAGCCGAGGAGCACCAGCAAGGAGATCGTCGCCAGGCCGAGGGTCAGGGCCAATCGGGCCCGAAGCTTCATGCGCCCCCCGATAGCCGGTAACCGATGCCCCACACAGTTTCGAGCTGAATCGCATCCTTGCCGAGCTTGTTACGGAGCCGTGAGATGTGGACGTCGAGTGTCCGTCGGCTGCCGTCTTGCGCCGGATCGAGCGCGGCGTCGACCAAGGCTTCCCGGGTGACCGCCGAACCTTTCCTTCTCGCGAGGAGCGCGAGAATCTCGAACTCCACGGGCGTCAGCGAAAGGCTTCCGGCCGCGTTGCTGACTTCCCGGCGCTCGAGGTCGACTTGAATGGCTCCAACGACCAGGCGTTCAGTTCCCACGAGATTTGGGCGACGCAGACAGGCTTGGATGCGCGCGATGAGCTCTTCGGGGAAAAACGGTTTGGTTACGTAGTCGTCCGCGCCGAGCTTGAGCCCGCGAATCTTGTCCGCCGTGTCGTCTCGCGCACTCAAGATCAGAACCGGAACTTCGGACTTCACCCGGTAGCGCTTGAGCAAGTCCATCCCGTAGGTGCCGGGCAACATCAGGTCGAGGACGATGACGCGGTAGTCGTCGGGGTCGAGGTCTCGCGCCGCGTCGCCGTCCTGTACCCAGTGTGGGTCGAACCCTGCTTGCGAAAGAGTCTGTACCACTTGCTGGCCAAGGGCGACGTCATCTTCCACGAGCAGGATTCGATTGGACACGGGGTTCTCCGGTTAGTTCCGGTCTTGAGAATGATGACGCTCGAAGCGATCTTTCATTCGTTCGACCTTGTGCTCTCGCTTCAGCAATCGAAGACCCTCGCGCTGCTCACAACTGAGGTTCGCATAGATTTGGTCCTCGGTCGCGAAACGAAGATCTTTCATGGCGGTGAACTTCTCTTTGCCGCGCGGCATGTCCCGGATCTCCTGACGCTGCGCTTGCGCCCGCTCCATGATGGCGCGGATGCTCGCCTCCTGCGCGTCGTTCAGGTCGAGCCTTTGGGTCATTTCCGTCAGATGCGCTTCCATCTTTTCGGGTGACCGGGGCCCTCGTTCGCCGTGGGGGCCTCCGTGAGGACCTCCGTGCGCGAACGCAACGCCTCCGACGGTCAGCGCGATTGCTGTGACGCACCCCAGCAGGGCGGCGACGATGGTTGTTTTGTTGATGAACTTCATGAGTTTCCCTTTCTCGGAGGTTCCGCCTCCTCATGAAGTAAAGGACTCGAACCTTACGCGAGTCTTAACGCGGGCGGATTTTCTGCTTTTCCGCTAGTTTTGGCCAGTGGCCCGCTCTTTTCTCGTTCTCGACATCGAAACCGTTCCCGATCCGGAGCTCGTCTGGGATGCGGCGGTCGACGGCTTTCCCCCTGCGCCCTTCCATCAGGTGGTCGCGCTCGGGGTCTTGTGGCTCGACGGCAACTACGAGCTCCAGAAGCTCGGAGCGTTTGGTGGCGAAGAAGATGCACCGCCCGATGAGTCGAAGGTTTTGCAAGAGTTTGCCGATTTCATCGGAAAGCGGCACCCGACCATGGTGAGCTTCAACGGGCGGCGCTTTGATCTGCCCGTCCTCGCCAATCGGATGCTAAAGCACGGTGTGCCGTTCCCCGCGTACTACGCAGGACGCAGCGGGGGCGCCGACTATCGCTATCGTTACAGCGATGAAGGTCACATGGACTTGGCCGACGTGCTCACGGACTACGGCGCGAGCCGCATGCCCAGCCTGGGCGCGCTCGCGCAACTGGTCGGCATGCCGGGCAAAATGGAAGTCGACGGCTCGAAAGTTCAGAGCATGTTCGAGCACGGCCGCTACGCGGAGATTCGCGACTACTGTCTACACGACGTGGTTCAAACGACCTTCGTGTTTCTTCGCTCCGAGCTCTTGCGAGGCCGAATCAGTGAGACCGACTACCGCGAGCGGGCCCGGGCGCTCTGGGACGCGCTCGAAAAAGACGCTCGAGTGCTCGCGGTCCTCGAGCGTGCGAACAAGCCCCTCGCCCTGCTAAGCGACTGAATTAACAAGATAATTCTTGGATCTTGGTTTTTTCGTCGCCCCTTAAGAGCTTCGTAAGGTCTGCCGTCGTCCGAGTGGGTGAACCGTGGGGGAAGCCCCGCAACCACTCACCAAAAGACGAGGAATCAACATGCGATATCTACTTCCCATTGGACTTTTTGCATTGGCGCTCACGGCCGTAACCCAGGCCGGTGCGGACGACGACAGCGACTACCGTCGCGGGAAGAAAGTCATCGTCACCTATGACGACGCTCCCCGCCAGGTTCGGCCCGTTCGCACGAGCTTCGAACCGTCACGAGCCATTTACGACCAGCGAAGGACGTTTCACCAGACACCCAGGGCCGCCCACTTCGCACGTCGTACCTACTTCGATCAGCGGGAAGACCTCCAGCAGATCGTGCGGATCAGCGAACGTTGGGCGCGGGCTACCGCCGAGGGAAATCCGGACGCACAATGGAAGGTCAACCGGCGACTCGACGCCTGGCTCGAGCGCGAGATTCGTGAATCTGCGCGCGAGCCGCGTGGCCAGCACTACCAGCAACGGATTCGTTCGCTCCGTGACGAGCTCGCTAGGCTGGAACGGAGTCGCTATCGTGGGCACGGCTATCGTGGGCACGGCTATCGTGGGCACGGCTACCGCGGGCACGGCTACCGCGGGCACGGCTACCGCAAGCACGGCTACCGCAAGCACGGCCAAGATTCCTATGTCGCGAAAAAGGCGGTGATTCTCGACGAGCTGGTCATGCTGTCCGAGCGACAGGTGCAGCGCGCGGCAGCGAACCTTCGCTATCCGTACCAGTTTTCGTTTGCCCGTCGCTGAGCAACCGAACCCACGCTGCAAGCGCCTCGGCAGCTGCCGGGGCGCTTCCTTTTTAACCGCCGCTGAACGCCGCGCGTTCCTCTTCGAGCGCGCGCTCGATGTTTCCGCACACGATCTCGCAGAGCTTGAACACCGCCGGATCCGAAACCGAGTAGTAGGCCGAGTTCCCGCGCTTCTCCCGTTTTACCAAGCGGTGTGCGAGCAGGGTGCTCAGGTGCTTCGAGACGTTGGGCTGGGTGCTGCCGGTCGCCTCTACCAGGGCCGTCACCGTGCGCTCGCCGTTGGCCAGCTCGTTGAGAATCTGCAGCCGAAGCGGGACCCCGAGGATGCGGAACCTCGTCGCGACCGAGTCCAGATTCTGCGGGGTCAGGGCGGTTTTCGGCATCGCTTTCCCTATATAGCTCCATTTCTCAAAAAAATCACCACTTGACTATATGATTATATGATTATATAAGCGGGTCCAAGTTTAGTCCCAGTTCAAACGGAGCGGATGTCCATGAAACGAAAGATTCTCGATTTCCCAGTTCAGCACGCGCGCCTGGTCTTCGTCGGCCTGGCCGTGCTGACCATCGGCCTCGGTGCCGCCATTCCCTCGATCCAGGTCGATACCGATCCGGAGAACATGCTCTCGGAGGACGATGCGGCCCGCGTCTTTCACAACGAGACGAAAGAGGAGTTCGCCCTTCACGACCTAATCGTCGTGGGCGTCGTGAACGAGGCCGAGCCCGAGGGCGTCTTCAACCCCGAATCGCTCGGCCGCATTCACGAGCTCAATGAGCAATTGAAGTCGATCGACGGTGTCATCGCACGCGACGTTCTTGGACCCTCGACGATGGACAACATCGAGCAAGCAGGGCCCGGAACCATTCGCTTCGAATGGTTGATGGAGGAAGCCCCCAAGACACCCGAGGAGGCGCTCGCGATCAAGGAGGCCGCCCTTCGGCTGCCCATGCTTCGCGGCACCGTGATCTCCGAAGATGGCGACAGCGTCGCGCTCTACGTTCCGATCGAGAGCAAGGATCAAAGCCACCGAATCTCCGAAGAGATCGAAGCGATCATCGCCGGCTTTGGCGACAACACCGACGAGTTCTTCATCACCGGCCTTCCGGTCGCCGAGGACACCTTCGGCGTCGAGATGTTCAAGCAGATGGCTGTTTCCGCGCCGCTTGCTGCTCTGGTGATCCTTTTGTTGATGTGGTGGTTTTTCCGTTCGTTCGCCTTGGTCTTGTCGCCGATGATCGTCGCCATCACCACGGTCACCGTAACGATGGGGGCCCTCATCGCGAGCGGCTTCACCGTGCACATCATGAGCTCGATGATTCCGATCTTCTTGATGCCGATTGCGGTCGTCGATTCAGTTCACCTGCTTTCGGAGTTTGTCGATACCTACCCGAAGACCGGTGATCGAAAGGCCGCGATCAAAGAAGTCGTCAGCCATCTGTTCGCGCCGATGCTCTACACCTCGCTCACCTCGGCGGCTGGCTTCCTATCGCTCACGCTGACCCCGATTCCACCGGTTCGTGTTTTCGGCGTGTTCGTTGCGATGGGTATCGGGGTTGCGTTCGTCTCGACGATTCTCTTCGTACCGGCCTACATCGCTGCGCTTCCCGAGAAGCGCTTGGCAGCGTTGCTCTCAGTCAAGCGTGATGCCAGCGAGGGCGGATTGCTGGGTCGCGTCGTCGAAGCTGTGGGCGCCAGAAGCCTTCGCTTCGCCAAGCCGATTCTCATCGTGACGGTCGCGGCGATCGCGATCAGCGGATACGGCATCTCGCAGATCAACATCAACGACAACCCGGTTCGCTGGTTCAAGCCGTCTCACAAGATCCGCGTGGCCGACAAGGTGCTCAACCAAGAGCTCGCCGGAACGTACACGGCCTTCCTCATCATGAAGCAGGATGCCGATGCGAAGGCCGAGATCGTCGCGGCCGGTGACAAGGCCCTCGAAGGCGCCAGCGACGCCATGCGCACGCGCTGGGACGCCGTCAAATCAGACGCGGAAACCGCAGGCAAGGAAGAGGCGACGAATGTCTCCGACGCCCTAATCGAGGCGGCCTCCGATCTGGTATTCGACACGAGCGGCGCAGAGTCGGAGCAGTGGCAGGCGGCGCAAACGGCGCTCGAAGAGGCGCAGACAGCCAGCAAGACCTTCCAGAATCCGAAGCATCTCGCTTACATCGAGCGGCTCCAAGAGGCAGCGGAGGCACTGCCTCTCGTCGGCAAGACGAGCTCGATCGCCGACGTCGTGAAGACTGTCTACCGCGAGCTGATCAGCGGAGAAGACGAAGATTTCCGGATCCCGGGCTCGACCGAGGGCGTCGCGCAGACGCTCCTTCAGTTCCAGTCGTCACACCGACCGAACGATCTGTGGCACTTGGTGAGCCCCGACTACCGTGAAAGCGCCGTCTGGGTGCAGCTCAAGAGCGGCGACAACCAGGACATGATGTCGGTCAAGACCGACCTCGATGCCTTCCTTGCGGCGAACCCTCCGCCTGAGGGCCTTCGCGCCCAATGGGCTGGTCTCACGTTCCTCAACACGGTTTGGCAGGACGAAATGGTCGGCGGGATGCTCGAGAGCCTGATGGGCGCGTTCGTCATCGTTTTCCTCATGATGGTGATTCTGTTCCGCTCGCCCGTATACGGCGCGCTGGCGATGGTCCCGCTCACGATCACGATTGTGTTCACCTATGGACTGATCGGCCTGGTGGGTAAGGACTATGACATGCCGGTGGCGGTCTTGTCGTCGTTGACGCTCGGCCTGTCCGTCGACTTCGCGATTCATTTTCTCGAGCGTGCTCGCGCCATCCAAGGGCAGACCGGTGACTGGCGCGAGACGATGTCGCTCATGTTTCAAGAGCCGGGGAGGGCGATCATGCGCAATGCGATCGTCATCGCCATCGGTTTCCTTCCGCTGCTAGCAGCGCCGCTCGTTCCCTACAACACCGTGGGCTTCCTGATGGCCGCCATCATGGCTGTCTCGAGCGTCGTCACGGTGGTTCTACTGCCCTCGATCATGATGCAAATCCAAAACCGGCTGTCCCCGAAGAAGAAGACGGTGGCAACGAAGGAGGACGAACCATCAGCGCCTCTGGCGACCAACAAGGAGCAAACAGCATGAAGACCCTCACCAAGACCTGGCTGGCGGCCATCGCCGCAGCGATTCTTCTCTCCACCCCAACGATATCTGCCGAGGCGGGCGACCTGAAGGACGCGAGCCAAATCGTAAATCGCACCAGCAACGCTCAGTATTACGCGGCGAACGATGGGAGAGCGCTGGTTCGCATGAAGATCGTCGACAGCAAGGGGCGCTCCCAGCGAAGGCAGTTTGCGGTCCTTCGGCGTGACCTCAAGGACGGAGGCGACCAGAACTACCTCGTCGTCTTCGACCAGCCCGCCGACGTTCGGAACACGGCGTTCTTGGTGAAGAAGCACGCCAACAAGGACGACGATCGCTGGCTGTACATGCCGGGTCTCGATCTCGTCAAACGAATCGCCGCGAGTGATGAGCGCACGAGCTTCGTTGGCACGCACTTCTTCTACGAAGACATCTCCGGGCGGCATCCGGACGAAGACAAGCACGAGCTTCTCGAAACCACGGACACCGAGTACGTGGTGAAGAGCACGCCCAAGAGCAGCAAGGGTGTGGAGTTCGCGCACTACACGCTGCGCATCAACAAGAAGACGTTCCTGCCCAGCAAGATCGAGTACGTGAATGCGCAGGGCAAGGTCTACCGGAGCATCGAAACCGCCAAGGTGGACACCGTACAAGGGCAGCCAACGATTACGCGCCTCAAGGTCAGCGACCTTGAGTCGGGTGGATATACGCTGAGCGACGTCAGCAATGTGAGTTACGACCTGGGGATCCCGGACGATATGTTCGTCGAAGGCTCTCTCCGCAACCCGCCCTCGAAGTGGCTTCGCTGAGCAGAGCTCGACGACGGGCATGAGGGAGTAGCTCGATGAAACCGACGATCTGTCGAACGGAGCAGTGCCGCGCTGGCGTCCCATCGCTGAGGTGCTTGGCGGTTGCCGCGTTCGTGTTCGCAGCTCTCGCGTTGGCCTCCGGGGCATTCGCGCAAGC
>Ga0224508_10001080_pt1 | contig 24834 bp, 19 predicted proteins | sample SF_Jan12_sed_USG_4_FD_170157 | JGI IMG/M metagenome (GOLD analysis project Ga0224508, IMG submission 170157) | Sediment microbial communities from San Francisco Bay, California, United States - SF_Jan12_sed_USGS_21 | ecosystem: Environmental > Aquatic > Marine > Sediment | place: USA... | reverse complement strand
ATGGCTTACGTAATTATTGGCATCAAGACAAGGCGTGGCAGCCAGCCTTGCCCAGGGATCAGCGCGAGCACCTATATAATCAGTGGCGCAAGGCAGTAACCCGAACTTTCGATTGGGTGGAGTGAGCTCGCGTGGCGAAGGTTACCTTCACCGCTAACATCCAACGCCACATTCCGTGTCCGCCGATGGAAGTACCAGGACAGACCGTACGCGAGATCTTGGAACGCGTGTTTGTTCGGCAACCGCTTATGCGCAGCTACATCCTCGATGATCAAGGCGGGGTTCGCAAACACATGGTGGTTTTTGTCGATGGTGCGCAAATCAGTGACCCAAGGGGTCTTAGCGATCGTGTATCGGCGAGCGCCACGGTCTATGTCATGCAGGCGTTGTCGGGTGGCTAGATCTCGAAGAGGTGACACATGAGCGGCATCGTTTCTGTTGCAACACGAAAAGGCCTGTTCACGGTGCAATGGGCAAGGTCAGAATGGTCAATCACTCGTACCGCGTTTCTTGGGGATAACGTGTCGATGGTACTGCCCGGCGCGCACGATGGGTTTCTTTATGCAGCGCTCGAGCATGGACACTTTGGCGCGAAACTGCATCGTTCGCGCGATAGTGGCGCCACCTGGGAAGAGTGCGAAGTACCGACCTATCCACCCAAACCCGAAGGCATCGAAGATCTGGATCCGATGCGTAAGACACCAATCCCGTGGAGTCTGCAGCGTATCTGGTCCTTGGAGCAAAGTGACGCCGGCGTGCTTTGGTGTGGCACCATTCCTGGTGGCCTGTTCTATTCCAAGGACAGTGGTGCGTCATGGACATTTGTCGAGTCGTTATGGAATCGCGATGAGCGTAAACAGTGGTTTGGCGGCGGCGCAGACTATCCAGGTATTCACTCCGTTTGTGTGGATCCGCGCGATGCGCAATGGGTAACTATTGGTATCTCGTGTGGCGGCGTTTGGCGGACCACCGACGGTGGTGAAAGCTGGGAGCTTGGTGGTCAGGGCATGCAGGCACCTTACACGCCCCCCGAGGTCGCGGGCGATCCGAACATTCAGGACACCCACCGTATTGTCCAGTGTACTGCCGAGCCTGATGTTTTCTGGTGTCAGCACCATGGCGGCATTTATCTTAGTACCGACAATTGTCACTCCTGGCGAGCGCTTAGCGGCGTATCACCGTCTGCATTCGGTTTCGCAGTGGCAGTGCATCCGGCTAACGCGGACACCGCTTGGTTCGTGCCAGCGATTAAGGACGAGCAGCGTTTTCCGGTAGACGGCAAAGTGGTGGTGACCCGTACGCGTGATGGCGGCAAGAGCTTTGATGTACTGCGGCAAGGCCTACCACAAGAACATGCCTATGATCTCGTCTATCGTCACGCGCTCGATGTCGATGGAACGGGTGATTGCCTTGCTTTCGGCTCCACGTCGGGCTCGTTGTGGGTGAGCGAGGACAGCGGCGATCACTGGACCAACGTTTCAACTCATTTGCCGCCGATTCACTGTGTTCGTTTCGTCCCCGAGCCATAATCCAGGAACTGCGTACGATAGTTGGGTTTATGGCACCGCCCTGGGTGTCGCACACTTGAGGCGCCACGATTTTCTCAGAACCGCCGCCAACGCAGTACCCAAGGCGCGCCGGTGTGGCGCGCCGTTTTACCTGTTTTCCAGCGCAATAAGCGCCAGAAAATCGCCCGCGGGCGCGTTACCAAGTTTACCCGTACTGCAAAATTGGCCGGTAGGATTTCATTTCTGTGCCCAGTCACAGTACGATAAGACGTTCTCGAATGGGCGGGCGACCGACCCTGTCCTCGAAGAGCTCAGTTTAACAAGAGGTTGTATAGAGACCGTCGGCGCCTTTGTGGGTTTCTAAGCTTGGCCGCGAGACGGCGGGGAGGAGATATGAAGCATCTGTCTAGAATACGATTTTATTTCGTGCTTGCCAGTACGCTCACTCTATTTTCAGGTTCAGCATTTGGCGCGTTTTTTCAGGTTCAAGAAAGTTCGCCGCGCGGGGCGGGAAATGCCAATGCCGGCGGGGCCGCTGTTGCCGAAGATGCCAGCACGGTGTGGTATAACCCCGCCGGTCTAACCCGTCTGGAGGGCCGTCAACTCGTTGTCGGTGGCCATCTCATCTTGCCTTCTACGAACTTCGATAACCAAGGTTCTACTACCACGGCGTTACTGGGGCCTGCCTCCGGGCCGCTGACCGGGGGCGACGGTGGTGATGCCGGTGATGATGCACTGGTTCCCAACCTGTATTATGCCCGTCCCATCAACGATGACCTCACATTTGGCATCGGGTTAAATGTCCCCTTTGGGCTGCGGACGGAGTATGACGACGGTTGGGTTGGTCGCTATCATGCCCTTGAATCCGAGGTTAAAACGATCAACATCAATCCAGGCGTGGGCTACCAGCTTACCGACCAAGTGTCCATTGGGGGTGGTATCAATGTGCAGATTGTCGATGCAACCCTAAGCCAAGCCCTCGACTTCGGAAGCATTTGTTTCTTGACCCAACCGTTGCCGGTGTGTAGCACACTTGGCTTAGCGCCCCAAGCCAATGACGGTGAGGCCGAGGTTGAAGCAGATGACACAGGCTATGGATACAATATCGGTGTTCTGTTCAAGCTCAATGATCGTACGCGCATCGGTGTTGCCCATCGGTCAGTCATAAGACTTGAACTAGAAGGGGATTCCGATGTCACGACCCGCGACCCAGGTTCAGCAACATTGGCGGCGGGTGCCGGCATTGTTAACGCCGATGTTGAAGCCGACGTTACATTTCCAGCCACTACGTCGATCAGTGTGCACCACCAAGTGAACTCACAGTGGGCGGTGATGGGCGATGCCACCCAGACGCGTTGGGGCCGACTACCGGAACTACGTATCAAGTTTGAATCGAGTCAACCCGATACCGTGAATACCTTCGATTTGGATGACGTTTGGCGCTACTCGTTCGGCGCCACCTATATGCGTAATAGTCGATTGACATATCGGTTCGGCATTGCCTTTGACGAGTCGCCCACCCCCAATGCTGAAGTGAGAAGCGCACGCCTACCCGACGAGGATCGCACGTGGTTGACGTTTGGCGTGGATTACAAGAAAAATGATCGGCTCAATTTCGATTTTTCGTATGTCTTCGTCGCTATCGACGACGCGGACATAAATAAAAATGCCAATTCAGCAACGGGTGAAGACCTGTTCCGCGGCAACCTGGTGGGCGAGTACGACGCCGATACGAGCATCCTGGCCGGGCAGGTCAATTGGAAATTTCAGACGCGATAAAACGATTAACAAACTACGTACTGGAGCCCGGCCGCCAGCGGCCGGGCTTTTTTTGGCCTGCTTGCCCGCGGTAGCCCGGAACACTGCCGACCATTTGTTAAGCCAAAATAATGGCTTAGTATATAGGCAGGACACTGAATCGCGTGTTGTTACACCGGCTGGATCATGGACTATAGTTAAGGGCAAATGACTGAAGCCACGAGCACAGCTATCGCCGATAATGCCCCGGCAGGGTCGATAGGCACGACCGATCCGCTTCGCCTACTTGGTCAGGTCTTGATGCTGGCGGTCCGGCATAAGGCCTCTGATATCCATCTGCGCGCACGCAACCATCCAATCCTGCGCATCGATGGTATTCTGCGGGCGGTACGCGAGATTCCAGCCTTTCCGCCGGACTTATTGGATCGGATCGCGCGCAATATGATGTCGGCGCGACACATCACAGAGTATGAGAAGAACTACCAAGTAGACCTCTCCTTCGGGTTCAAGGATATCGGCCGGGTGCGGGCGAACGTATTTCATCAGCGCGGCAGCGTCGGCATGGTGTTGCGTGTAATCAGCACCGATATTCCGCGGCCGGCCGAATTGATGCTACCGGACATGGTCGGTAATTTCATAAAAAAAGAACGCGGCCTAGTTATCGTAACCGGTGCCACTGGATCGGGTAAATCGACGACCTTGGCGTCGTTGGTAAACGAGATCAATCTGGCCCAAACGCGTCACATCATCACGATTGAAGACCCGATCGAGTTCTTGTTTACCGAGCGACGTTCCATTGTCACCCAGCGTGAAATAGGCATGGATACCAATAGCTTCGCCGATGCCATGCGCGCCGCGATGCGTGAAGATCCAGACGTTATTCTCTTGGGTGAAATGCGTGACCCGGAAACGATCGAGACTGCATTAACCGCGGCCGAGACCGGGCATTTGGTGTTGTCGACTATGCATGCACCGGCGGTGGCCGAAGGTATCCCGCGTATCATTACCGCCTTTCCGCCTGAGGCGCAGGCAAGTATTCGCGGAAAACTCGCACAGAATCTGCATGGCGTAATCAGTCAGCGGCTGCTTCCGCGTAAGGACAACAAAGGTCGTATTGTCGCCTGTGAGATCATGACTGTCTCGGCGCTAGCACGTGAACTGATTCTTGACCCGCTTAAGGTCAAAGAGCTAGCTGACCTCATCAAGAAGGGCGCCGTCGGCGAGGGCATGTTGAGTTTTGATGGCTGTCTTTTCGATCTCTTTAAGAGGGGTTTGATCGATGACGAGACCGCATTGCAGTACGCCACCAGCGCGACCGATCTGAAGTTGAAGCTGGAGGGTTTCTAAACCAGCGCCCCCGGGCAGCGGTAGCAATCGCTACTGTGCCATTCAATCGACCCACTCTCGAGCGTATAGCGCGCGGTGATGCTTTGCACCGGTGCCGGGCTATCAATAGGCGTGCGGTTGTGCTGAAATTTTATGCGCCCATAAACTTGAGCCCGAACGAAGTACATCATTCGGCCCACTGTCCGGGGAGTAATCGTATGGCGGATCGTAGACTACAGGTATTTCACACAGTGGCGCGACTGTTGAGTTTCACGAAGGCGGCCGACGCGCTGCACATGACGCAGCCCGCGGTCACCTTCCAGATTCGTCAGCTGGAGGAGTACTTTAACGCACGCTTGTTCGATCGGACTCACAATCGCATTAGTTTGACTGCTGCTGGCGAACGGGTATTTGAGTATGCGGACAGGATCATCGCCTTGTACCGCGAAATGGATAATCAGGTACGGGAACTTACAGGTGACGTTAGTGGTGTTCTAATTATCGGCGCGAGCACGACGATTGCGGAGTATTTGTTACCGAGTCTGCTCGGCGAGTTCAAAGGCGAGTATCCTGCCGTCAATATTCGGCTGCGGGTTTCGAATTCCGAAGGTGTCGTACAGATGGTGGAGAACAACGCGGTCGATGTGGGTATTGTCGAATCACCGATTTCCAGCAAGCATCTAGCAGTCGAGGTCTGCTGGCACGACGAACTCATGTTTATTTGCCCACCGGGACATGCGCTTGCCAAAAAACCAACCGTTAGATCTAGGGAGGTGCTGGATCTTGCATTTGTTTCGCGCGAAGAAGGGTCGGGGACGCGCGAATTTATTCGTGAATATCTGGCACGAAACGGCGTCCAATACCAAGACCTCAATATCGCTATGGAGGTCGGTAGCCCAGATGCGATCAAGGGTGCAGTCGAATCAGGTTTTGGGGTATCGGTTGTTTCACGAGCCGTTCTTGTTAAGGAGCTGAAGTTGGGAAGTTTGGTTGCCCGACCTTTGGATCCACCGCTCGAGAGGCCATTCTCCCTTGTTTATCAGCGGCAGAAGTTTCGACTCCGAGCTAGGGATGGGTTTATGGAATTTGCTCACCAGCATAGCGAAAAGCGATTATCGCAGGCGCAAGGCTAAGTCTGTGCGTCAAAGCATCTCGCTGGCATAGTCGGCCAGACGCGAGCGTTCCCCACGTTGCAGGGTTACGTGGCCGCTGTGTGCCCAACCCTTGAATCGATCTACGGCATAAGTGAGCCCCGATGTTGTCTCCGTCAGGTAGGGCGTGTCGATCTGTGCGATATTGCCGAGACAGACTATCTTGCTTCCTGGGCCAGCGCGAGTGATCAATGTCTTGACCTGGTGCGGGCTTAAGTTCTGCGCTTCGTCGATAATGATGAATTTCTTAAGGAATGTACGACCGCGCATAAAATTCAGTGATTTTATGTGTATACGATTGCGGATAAATTCATGGGTAACCGCACGACCCCATGCCCCGTGGTCGCGGCCGCCGGTCTCATGCAACACATCCAGATTGTCTTCCAGCGCACCCATCCACGGTCCCATTTTTTCCTCTTCGGTACCGGGTAGAAAGCCTATATCTTCACCCACTGGTACCGTGGCCCGCGTCATCACAATTTCGGAGTAGCGTTTCTCTTCAAGGGTCTGGGTGAGTGCAGCCGCCAAGGTGAGAAGCGTTTTACCGGTCCCAGCTTGTCCGAGCAGGGTGGCGAAATCGATATCCGTGTCCATTAGCAGATTGAGCGCGAAGTTTTGTTCGCGGTTGCGGGCGTGTATGCCCCAGACGGCTTGCGGTGCCTGCGTGTAGTCTTTGACGACATCAAGCACAGTGCCCTCGGCCCGTCGGCGTAGCATGACCGCAAATGCTTGTGGGGTTTCTGAGTAGAGGAACTGGTTCGGGTAGAACGCACGAACATGCGAATCGTTGATGGTGTAGCATTCTTGTTGTTCTTGTTTATGCAGCTTACCCAGTTTTCCCCAAAATGTGGGATCAGGCTCGGCCATGCCGGTATAAAGCGATTCCGGGTCACCAGACACCTGATCATTGATGTAATCTTCGGCACGGATACTCAGCGCGTGAGCCTTGATACGAAGATTAATGTCCTTTGAGACTAGAATAACCTGCCTTTCGCTATGGATCTTGCCAAGATCGAGCGTAATCCCAAGGAGCGTGTTATCAGAACTGTTTCGTGTGAGGCCCTCAGGGAGCGGGCTCTTGACTGCTTGTGAATGAAAATATAAACGCCCACTTTTCTTATTGTTGTCTACCGACGGTAATTGCACACCCTGCGAAATTTCACCGTTGGCGCGTTCGATTAATCCGTCCAAGACACGGCTTACCTCGCGTACATTTCGTGCAACCTCGGACATGCCAACTTTTGCGGCGTCCAATTCCTCAAGCACCACGATGGGTAGTACAACGTCGTGCTCCTGAAAGCGCAATACGGCCGTCGGGTCATGGATTAGAACATTGGTGTCTAGCACGTAGATCTTCTTGGAAATATTCGTCGTCATTGCATGGTACGTTTCAGTAGTTTGCAAACCTTGCCCAGTGACGAGGTATTGAGTACATCCGCCGGCGTCAACCAGCCGCGCCGCGCCTGGCCTACACCAAAGCGTAGGTTATCAAAGTCACTTGTTCGGTAGGCGCCGGAGTCGATGCTTATCAAAACACCCTCTTGCTTGGCCATTTGGCAATAGCTATCGACAAGATCCAGGCGCTTCGGTTGGGCATTGAGTTCAAGAAAGCAGCCACGATTCCGTGCTTCGTGAATCACACGCGCCATGTCTACGTTTATAGGTCCACGCTCCTCGAGTAGTCGACCACTTGGATCGGCCAAGATACTGAAATGGGGATGATTCATGGCCCGTTGTATGCGTCGGGTCTGTTTGGCACGCGATAACCCAAAATCACTGTAGATTGAGCCAAGCACGAGATCGAGTTGACCGAGGATGGTATCGGCAAGATCCAGGCGGCCATCCTCCAAGATGTGTACTTCGATACCCTTGAGCAAGTAGATCCCCTCCAGCTCGTCGTTTAGGCGATCGATTTCTTGCCACTGGGCTAACAGGCGACGTTCATCCAAACTGCGTGCTATCGACGATCCCTTGGAATGATCCGTGATGGCGAGATACTGCAGGTTATGGGCACGAGCCGCCAACGCCATTTCCCTTATACTATTGCCACCATTCGAGGCACGGGTATGGCAATGCAAATCACCTTTACAATCTGGAAGCTGCACTAGCGTCGGTAAAGGGCCACGCCGCGCTAACTCGATTTCTCCTCGATTCTCCCGTAGTTCTGGTGGCATATAAGCGAGACCTACTGACGCGTACACCGACTTCTCGGTGGCGCCGCCGACACGGCGATCATTCTTGAAAACACCGTACTCATTTATCTTAAGGCCGCGTCGTTGCCCCAGACGTCGAATCGCAATGTTGTGTGCCTTCGAACCAGTAAAATATTGAAGGGCAGCGCCAAGGCTTGTCTTCGGCACCACGCGTAAGTCCACCTGCAGTCCGCACTTGAGAACTATCGTAGTACGGGTTGTACCCTGAGACAGGACCTCTTTCACTTCATCGTAAGCCGTGAAACGATCCATCACTGGGCTGTCGCGCCTCGCGGTAGCGACGATATCCAAATCGCCCACTGTTTCTTTGCAGCGTCGGACGCTTCCCGCGACTATGACATCTTGAACACCCTTCGTATCCTTCAAGTATTTGACCAAGGATTCCGCGTACCCGGCCGCAGTTACCAACTGAAAGTGGCGTTTTTTTTGTAGATCGGCCTGCAGGACCTCTAGGATACGCGCCTCGGTTTTCTCCCCGAACCCGGGCAAGTTGCGGATCCGCCGTTGTTGCAACGCTGATTGCAGCTGCTTGCGTGTCCTAATGCCGAGCGCTTTGTAAAGTGCACCGACACGCTTGGGCCCGAGGCCAGGAATCCTAAGGAGGTCAGATAGGGCTGGCGGCACGCGCTCGTGTAGCTTCCTTAATGCGGCACAGCTGCCGGTATCAATGATTTCCTTAATCTTTGCCGCAAGGTCTTTGCCGATACCTGGAATCTGTGTCAAGTCTTCCCCTTGATCGAGTAATACCCTGAGATCAGCCCCCAGCCCTTGAATGGTGCGTGCCGCATTACGATAGGCGCGTATGCGGAACGGGTTGGCACTCTCGATCTCCAGTAGATCGGCGATCTCGTCAAAAATGGCAGCGATTGCAGCGTTCCGTACGGGCATATTGGATCAATCAATATTACTGGCGCGTTTGCAATGATGCAGCCACACACTCCTTCTGCTGATCGACTAGTTTTATGAGTCGCAGGGCGTCGCGAGGTGCCGCACCCTCAGCGTCGTTGTCGAAATAAACATGCACATCGCTTCCCTCATCGAGCCAAGTGCGTACACGCTTTGCCCAGTGCTTTAGCGAGACGCCGCTGTAGGCAGAGGCATAAGTCCGCGTGTGACCGTGTAATCGCGCATAAACGATATCCGTGGTGACGATGTCCCACCCAGGCCAATCGGCGGCATCAGAGATACAGCTAGCTAGCCGGTAGGTGTGCAAGCAATCCGCCACTTCGCCGTCGAACCAGGATGGATGACGAAACTCCAGCGCATGACGCGCCTCTGGCCATTGCTGTAACGCTTGCGCAAAGATGCACAATTTTTCTATGTTCTTCTTTAGATAGTGTGGCATCTGCCATACCACGGCCGATAATTTATCACCCAGACCTTGGGCGCGCTCCCGCTCGAGCTTTACCGACGGAAGTGGTTCAGCCAGCTTTTTATTATGTGTGAGGAACCGATTGCCTTTAATTGCGAAACGAAAATATGCCGGTGTCTCTTCGCGCCAGCGCTCGAACGTGCGTTTTTCTTGGAGGCGATAGAAGGTCGCGTTTACTTCAATCCCGGTGAAACGCTGGGCACAAAACCGTAGCCAGTCCTTTTGCGGTACACCCGCATAGAAACTGGTCTTCCACGTTTTGTAGCTCCACCCGCTGGTACCGATACAGGCACGTGTATTCATTTCGATTGATAGGGAGGGCAGTGTGCCGCCGATGAAGTTGTCACCGCGCTGCCCCGGCAAGGCTACCCCTTGACGCACGCCAGTGGTTCGAGCCGTGCCACTTTTCGCGATAGTCCTGCATCATGGGCAACACCCACGACGGCGTTCACGTCTTTGTAGGCGCCGGGTGCCTCTTCTGCGACACCACGCATCGAACGACTGCGAATCAGGATTCCAGATGCTGTGAGCTCGTCGACCAACGCTCGGCCTTGCCACCTGCGCTTGGCCTGGTGGCGACTCATGGCCCTACCGGCACCATGACAGGACGAGCTAAATGAGAGTCCCTCGCCTTGTGCAGTTCCTGCCAGAATGTATGAACCTGTGCCCATGGAACCACCGATCAGGACCGGTTGACCGACATCGCGAAACGCAGGTGGGAGATCGAGATGATTAGGCCCGAAAGCGCGTGTCGCCCCTTTGCGGTGCACGAACAAGCGCATTTGCTTGCCATCGACGACATGTTCTTCGAGCTTGCATGTGTTGTGTGAGACATCGTAGAGCAGTGTAAGGTGCGCCTGCGGGATTACATGGGCGAATGTCTGTCGCGCGAGATGGGTGATGATTTGGCGATTGGCCAGGGCACAATTAATGGCGGCGCGCATGGCACCCAAATAGGATTGTCCAACCGGAGAATGGATGGGAACACAAGCCAGTTCTCGATCCGGCAGCTCGATACCGTACTCGCCGGCGGCCATAGTCATCCGCTTGAGGTATTCGGTGCCAAGCTGATGTCCCAGGCCGCGGGACCCGCAGTGGATGCTTATTACGGCATCTCCTGGCTTGACATTGAATGCGGCGCCGGCCTGTGGATCATAGACTTCGGCGACATGCTGGACTTCCAGGTAGTGATTACCGGAGCCCAGGGTCCCCATCTCATCGCGCTGGCGCTTCTTTGCATGGTCGGAGACCGCTTCCGGCTCAGCCCCCTGCATACACCCGTGTTCTTCAACCCGTTCTAGGTCTTCGCGGTCACCGAACCCCTGTTCTACTGCCCACCTGGCACCCCCGACTAACATGGCGTCCATCGCCTCACGTTCGAGGCGAATATGCCCAACGCTACCCACACCCGCAGGTATGGTCTGGTACAAGGCATCAGCCAGGCGTTCCTTGTTGGCTTCGATGTCGTCCCGGGTAAGACCGGTGTGCAGCGTGCGAACACCACAAGATATGTCAAAACCGACACCGCCGGCGGAAATGACGCCACCTGCGTCCGGATCGAAAGCGGCTACGCCGCCAATGGGAAAACCGTAACCCCAGTGGGCATCGGGCATGGCATACGAGGCCTGCACGATCCCTGGCAAGGTCGCGACGTTTGTGACCTGTTCATAGACCTTGTTGTCCATGTCATGAATCAAAGATTCATCGGCGTAGACGATTCCTGGTACGCGCATTTTGCCTTGTGGCTCAATACGCCAAGCGAACTCCGAGTCGCGTTTTAGTAAATGCAGATCCATAGGCTCGATGACTGCTACTAGTTAGCTCTGCGGCTTACTGACTGATTGTTTACTTACCATCGTCACTAAACATCGACTACACACTGTGCTACCCAAGTGCCGTTCTCATCGCGTCCAACGTGCAACGCCGTATAGGTCGCACCCTTCACCTCCACCGCGGGCTCGTGTTTGGTAGCATCTACTTTTTCGCCCCAGGCCTTCGCGCGTAAGCTCCCATTTTTAGTATGAACATCAAAACGCCCGAAGAGCATTCTGCGTGTTGCCATTTCATAAATCAGCGCGTTGAGCCAGTCTATCAGCAGTAACTCGTAATCAGGCGCTTCACAGCTGATGTCAACCTCTTGCTCGGCGACCACAATGTCGGGGTCCGTGATGACTGCCATCATGGCAATGGCCGTCTGCTCGAAAGCCTGATCGCACGAACTACCAAAGCCGCGTAGCCCCATGTCGGCCTCGTGCGAAAAGTGCTCCCAGCGACCTTGGGTCATGCTGTCGTTATGGCCATGTTCCTCGCACATCATGGCAGCGAACTTTAGGAGTCCGCTGTCGCCTGATTTCGGTTAGTGCTCGTCACGCCGCGAAGTCTTTAAGACGTACCGGTAGACGTCGTGCCCCCCAAGTTCCCGATGTCGCCTCAAACACACCGTCCACTGGCGTGTTGCACGCGGGGCAGCATCCGTCCTCAGTCATGTTCCACGCTGTGATGACATACCAGTCTCGGCCAATCAATTTCTTGCCGCATTGATGGCAGTAAGTGCTGCCACCGGCCTCATCGTGCACGTTGCCGGTGTAGGCGTAGCGCACCCCATTCTTGGTGGCGATCCGACGGGCGCGAGTGAGCGTACTGGCTGATGTATCGGGTTTGTCCATCATCTTCCAATCGGGATGAAAGGCGGTAAAGTGCCAAGGTACATCCGGACCAACGTTCTCCACTACCCATTGCGTCATTTCCTCAAGCTCTCCGTCCGAGTCGTTCTCTCCGGGGATCAGTAGGGTAGTAATCTCAAACCATACGTTTGTCTCGTGTTTGAGATATTTCAGCGTGTCGAGCACCGGTTGCAAATGGCCGCCGCAAATCTTGTAATAGAACCCCTCCGTGAATGCCTTGAGATCGACGTTGGCCGCATCCATTGCTTCAAAGAATTCGGGGCGGGCGGTGTCAGTAATGTACCCGGCGGTAACCGCTACTGACTTGATGTCCTGTTCGCGGCATGCCGCCGCAACATCGACCGCATATTCCAGAAAGATAACGGGATCATTATACGTATAAGCAACACTTCGACAGCCAAGTTGTTGGGCGGCCTTGGCGATGGTTGCCGGTGTTGCGTGATCCGCTAGGGTGTCGATTTCACGCGACTTGCTGATGTCCCAGTTCTGACAAAACTTGCACGCGAGATTACAGCCAGCCGTACCAAAAGAAAGAATCGGTGTGCCGGGCAAGTAGTGGTTAAGCGGTTTCTTTTCGATGGGATCGACGCAGTAACCGCTAGACCGCCCGTAAGTGGTAAGTACGATTTGATTGTGCTGGTTGGCCCGGACAAAACAAAGGCCACGCTGGCCATCGCGGAGTTTACAAAACCGCGGGCAAACGTCGCACTGAATGCGCCCGTCCTTCAATTTTTGCCAATATTTGGTCGGGACGATCCTATCTGGTTCTTCCTGCTGGTTCATTTGAGATGGTTCGGGGTAGCCCGTATTGGCATTATATGGCGGCAAAGACACCAGAATTCAACCGTATCTGCCGCCATTGTACACCTAGACTACTTGCAAAACGGTCCGTATGGACGCATGTTAACGCCATTGACTACGGCGTGAGGAACGAATGATGGCGACGGTGCGGAACCCAGCCGTAGCCGGGATGTTCTACCCGGCCAAGGCGACCGAGCTGGAAACCATGGTGGGACGCTATCTTGGTGCAGCGGGCGTGGGCGGGCCGGTACCCAAAGCAATCATCGCCCCGCATGCGGGATTCATCTATTCTGGCGCAGTGGCCGCGAGTGCATACGCTCGCCTTGCCCCCGCCCGTGACACGGTTACACGCGTCATTCTGCTCGGACCGGCACATCGGGTTGCCGTCACGGGCCTGGCATTGCCCAGCGTCGATAGTCTGGCCACGCCGCTCGGTGACGTACCTGTCGACAAGCAGGCGATAACCATGATTGTTGATCTGCCACAGGTGAAGGTTATGGATGCCGTGCACGAGTCAGAGCACAGCCTGGAAGTTCATCTGCCGTTTCTACAAACCATACTTGCGGAGTTTAGCTTGGTACCGCTGGCGGTAGGTCAAGCATCGCCCAACGACGTGGGCGAAGTGCTAGAGCGGCTGTGGGGCGGGCCCGAGACGCTTATCGTTGTCAGTTCCGATCTCAGCCACTACCATGATTACGATACCGCCCGTCGATTGGACAGCGCCACCTCCCGTGCGATCGAGCAGTTGCGGCCCGAAGATATTCAATACGACCATGCCTGTGGCCGGGTCCCGATAAACGGCCTGCTGCATGTAGCGCGTAAACGTGGAATGAGTGCGACAACTATAGATCTGCGCAATTCTGGAGACACGGCGGGGCCGCGTGACCAGGTGGTAGGCTATGGGGCCTATGCATTTGAAGAACCTAGCTGAAACTCTGTCGAGCGGTGATCAACAAGATCTGCTGAGGCTCGCCACCGATTCTATTGAGAGGGGTCTGAAGGGTACCCAGCTCGAGGTCGATCTCGCCGCGTGTTCGCGGGCGTTGAGAGGCCCCGGTGCCAGTTTTGTAACGATAAACGTGCGCGACCAGCTTCGTGGTTGTATTGGTTCACTAGAGATAAAGCGGGCGCTTGCTGTTGATGTGGTAAAGAATGCCCGTGCCGCTGCGTTTGATGATCCACGTTTTGGTGCCTTGACGCAGGTAGAGTTCGAGAATCTGCATATCCATATTTCTGTTTTAAGCTCTCCGGAGATTATTGACTGTGCCTCCGAGGACGAGCTGCTGCGACAATTGCGCCCTGGCATCGATGGTGTGATCCTGGAAGACGGAACTTCTCGCGCAACCTATCTGCCCAGTGTGTGGGAAGTGTTGCCCGATCCGCACAATTTTCTGCAACAACTTAAGTGTAAAGCAGGGCTGTCTTTGGACCACTGGTCGGAGACTATGAAGGTACAACGGTATACAACTGAATGTATGTCTTACCGAGTGAGCTCAAAGAAATGTCGTTAGTTCTCGGCGGCGACAATCTTTAGGATTTTTCCGCCGTGGTCGACCACGTAGAGCTCTAGCACTTCGTCTTGACCAAAACTGCTGATCGAATAGCGTGATTTTGCGAGTTGCCGTTGGTTAGTAACTTTCTTACCGTCGTAGTGCAGCCCCCATATTTTTTTCGCCACATAATCGCCATAGATATAGGTACCGCAAAGGGCGGGGAATTTCGTACCTCGATAGACAAAACCGCCGGTTATAGAAAACCCCTCTGGCTGTGGATAGACAAAAATTGGAGCGGTGAGACCTGATCGATCGCATTGGCGGTTAACATCAGGGGTGCAGATGTTTCCCTCCATAATATTCCAACCATAGTTATGGCCTTTCTCGATGATGTCGATTTCCTCGATTCGATTCTGGCCGACATCGGCAAGATACAAAACTCCGTTTGCCGCATCGAACGAAAACCGCCATGGATTTCGTAACCCGTAGGCCCAAATCTCATCGCGGGCATTTGCTTGTCTCACGAATGGGTTGTCCGAGGGAATGCCGTACGATCGACTGGGTGTTTTGTCGTCTACATCGATGCGTAGCATCGCGCCCAACAATGTTGTCAACCGCTGTCCGTTATCATGGGGGTCGTTAGCCGCACCACCATCGCCCATACCGATGTATAAGTATCCATCTGGACCAAAGGCAAGTTGGCCGCCATTGTGGTTGCCCCACGGCTGGCGCACCTTTAGCAGAATTTTCTGGCTTGCTGGACTGGCACGATTGACGCTAGTGCGCTTGAATTCGGCGACTATGGTTTGTAGGCCATTCTGTCGAGTGGTGTAGTTCACATAGAACAAACCGTTGTTCTTATACTCTGGGTGAAATGCGACGCTGAGCAGACCCTTTTCACCACCACTACTTACGCGGTCACGAATATCCAGAAACGGGGTTGGGTCCAAGGTGTTATTTTTTATGATGCGGATAGTCCCTTGTTGTTCAACCACGAACAATCGACGGCTGCCGTCACCAGCATGCGTCAGATGGACGGGTTCCCTCAGGCCGCCGGCAATTTCCTTTAATCTGATAGATGGAATCGATCCATCGGTCTTCGTCTCGTCGCAGACCGCCGCTAAAGCCGGCAGCGGCGAGAAAAGAATCAATCCACATAGCAGTCGTCGTAGCGATTTAATCATTGGTTTTGAATATCGGTATGAAGGGGCCAGTGTGTATTGTACCCATTGTCGTCGGGTGCGCACGCACCTCTCCGCAACGCCGCTGGTAGACCGAAAAACCGCGATCTGAGCGCACTTACTTGTCAACCTGTGGAGGGGAAAGTACTATTTGGGTATTAGTTAGCCCCGAGGTCACGCGCTATGTTCAAAGGTAGTATGGTCGCACTGGTTACGCCGATGCGGGACGACGGCTCGTTGGATGTATCTGCCCTGCATCGTCTAATCGATTTTCATATCGAGAATGGTACAGATGCCATCATTGCGGTAGGGACGACTGGCGAATCAGCTACCGTGCCTGTGGATGAGCACTGTGAGATTATCCGGCATTGCGTAGGGCACGTCGGTGGCCGAATACCAGTGATCGCGGGCACCGGTGCCAACTCTACCTCTGAGGCTATCGAGCTGACACGGTTTGCACACGAGGCCCGTGCCGACGCCTGTCTGCTGGTGACACCTTACTATAATAAGCCGACACAGGAGGGGCTCTACCAGCACTATAAAGCGGTCGCCGAATCCGTAGCTATCCCGCAGATCTTATATAACGTACCGGGCCGCACCGCTTGCGATATGTTACCGGATACCATCATACGGCTCGCACCTATTCCCAATATAGTGGGCGTTAAGGAGGCGAGCGCGGACGTTTCGCGCGTTCCCAAGATTACGCAAGCTTGCGGGGACTCAATGGAAGTATATTCGGGCGACGATGCGACGGCGTTGGACCTGATATTAGCAGGTGGACAGGGCGTCATATCGGTAACGGCCAACGTAGCGCCACGCCAGATGAGTGACATGTGTAAGGCTGCGCTTAAGGGCGACGAAGTTGGCGCGCGCGCCATCAACGATCGGTTGATGAGCACACACAAGGGACTATTCGCAGAGTCTAACCCCATTCCAGTCAAGTGGGCGTTGCAGGAAATGGGGATGATTGAAGGCGGTATCCGGCTACCCTTGACGCCGCTTGCCAGTGAACACCACGAAACCGTGCGCGCCGCTTTACGCGATGCCGGGATTATCTAGTCAATACGTTTGATTTTCGTGACCCTCATACCATGAGAAACACCGCCGCTGTCGGCTTAATAGTTGGCTTATTGGTGATTGCTCTTGCGAGCGGATGTAGCAGCAAAGATCGCAAGAAGATCGATTACGACTCGGCGCGAACGTTGCCGCCCCTAGAGATTCCCCCCGGTTTGGGCACGTTACCGCCAAGTTCTAGTGTCCAGTCCGGGTCGGCAACCTATTCAGAGTTCGAAACAAAGCAACAACGACGCGGCAAAGAGCAGTTCGCGGGCCTGCTGCCAACGTTCGATAACGTGAAACTCGAACGTGCGGGCACACACAAGTGGTTAGTCGTCAAAGCCGAAGCCGAGAAGCTCTGGCCGCAAATGCGCGACTTTATCGACAGCGTTGGCTTGACGGTGGCGAAAGAGCGCCCTGAGGCCGGCATCCTCGAGAGTGACTGGGCGCAGAACAGAGTGAACGTTGGCGGCCCGATCGAGAGATTTTTCGACAAGATCGGTAGTGCCGTCGGTGGCCCCAGTTTTGTGGACAAGTATCGTATTCGACTCGAACGCGGTGAGGTCCCGGGGACGACGGAGGTTTACTTGAGCCATCGGGGTATGGAGCAGGTGCAGTTACCTGCTGGTGCGTCCCTGTCGCCGCGTGAGGCCGACACCTTGTTAGGATATAAGCCGCGCCCACCCGACCTCGAGCTCGAAGCCGAAATGCTGCGCCTACTTATGTTGCATATTGGGGTGACGGCGCCGCAAGCGGTTGCCGTGCTAGGTGCGGGGCCACCGCCGGCACAAGCGACTATGGGACGTAACGAATCGGGATTTCCAGCCCTAAGTTTATTCGATAGCCAAGAACGCGCATGGCGGCGGGTCGGTTTATCGTTAGACCGCATCGGATTTACAGTTGAAGATCGCGACCGCTCGAGGTGGACGTACCATATACGCTATGCAGATCCGGACGAGGACACAAAAAAGAAAAAGAAAAAGAAGAAAAACCAAAAAGAATCACAGGAGTATCAAGTAGCGCTAAAGCCGGTCGAAAACGGTACGGCGATCGAAGTATTCGATCAAAATGGGGCTCCCAGCGCGGCCAAGACCAGTGAACAGATCCTTAGCCTGCTTTATGAGCAACTAAAGTGAAAAGGTAGGTAGCGGCTGACGGCAAACCGACCTGCGATGCGATTTGCGTCTCTCGGCAGCGGTAGCCGGGGTAATGCTACTCTCGTCGAGCGCGGTGCCACCTGCATCATGGTCGATTGCGGGTTTTCACTCAAAGAGACTATGGCGCGGCTGCGACGGTTGGGCAAAGCGGCTGCGGACCTGACGGCCATCGTTCTGACCCACGAACATGGTGACCATGCGAAAGGTGTTGGTTGGTTGGCACGCCGTTTCAACCTACCGGTGTGGCTGACCGCCGGTACGCTCCACATGATTAAAGCCCGGGTCGGGCCACTACCGCTGACCAGGCTGTTCGATCCGCATCAAACATTTGCCATTGACGACATCTTGGTTACACCGTTTCCTGTCCCTCACGACGCGCGCGAACCTCATCAGTTCGTATTCTCTAATGGCGACTTTCGTCTTGGGATATTGACGGATACTGGCCGTAGTACACCACATATCGAAGCTACCCTGAGCGGTTGCCATGGGCTAATACTCGAGTGTAATCACGATCACAGTATGTTGTGGGGTGGGCCCTATCCGCAGTCATTAAAGGTGCGTATAGGAGGCGAACAAGGCCATCTCGATAACGCGACGGCAGCCGCGATACTCGATGCACTGGATCATACAAAACTACAACATCTGGTGGCAGCGCATCTCAGTGATACGAACAACACGCCTGCACTAGCGCGCCTAGCCCTAAGTGAAGTGCTTGGCTGCGCATCTCGCTGGGTGCACGTCGCCGACCAGGAATGTGGCTTGCCGTGGCATAATCTGTCACGCGTATTCTAGATGGCATATGAAAGCGCCTGAGTCGTCCGCTCAACCTCGTGACAACCACGAGGCTTTCCGTATTCTGCGTTTACGGGGTGCGCCGGCGCTGTCGGGGTTTCGCCTTGAAAAGTTGTTGCGCGAGTTTGCCGCTGTAATTCCTAATCTAAAGCAGGTTTTCGCCGAATACTGGCATTTTGCTGCGTCGACCAGCCCCCTCAGCGCAGAGCAGACGTCTGTATTGGAGCAACTATTGACCTACGGTCCGCGCCATCCCACGAGTGTGGCTCGAGGTGACTTGATATTGGTCGTTCCCCGACTGGGGACGATTTCTCCGTGGGCTAGTAAAGCGACAGATATCGCCGGTCATTGTGGCCTGGATTCCATCGTGCGAATAGAACGTGGTATTGCTTGGTACTTCGAAAAGGCAGAGCCAGTGCCGCTGACCCCCGAGGAGCGTCGACGTGTACCGCCTTTGATTCATGATCGTATGACGGAAAGTGTGTTGACGGAATTTCATGAGGTCGACCAATTATTTGGTGATGCTGTGCCCGCGCCCCTTAGGGTAATCGAGGTATTGACCGAAGGCGTATCGGCCTTCGAAGCGGCGAACATCGATCTTGGCCTCGCATTGTCTGCTGACGAAATAGACTACTTGTTGGAGAGCTTTACACGACTGGCGCGCAATCCGACAGATGTTGAGCTCATGATGTTCGCCCAGGCAAACTCGGAACACTGTCGACATAAAATCTTTAACGCCGACTGGTTGATCAATGGTCGCCGGCCTGGTCCTTCACTGTTCGCCATGATCAAAGAGTCGCACAAGCGTAGCCCGCGCGGCACGCTGGTGGCGTACACCGACAATGCGGCGGTCATCAAAGGTTTTCACATCAGTCGTTTCTTTGCTGACCTCACCAGCCAGCAATACGAATATCATGAGGCTGACACGCCTATACTGATGAAAGTGGAAACCCACAACCATCCTACCGCGATCTCGCCTTATCCCGGTGCCGCGACCGGTTCGGGCGGTGAGATCCGCGATGAGGGCGCGACCGGGCGTGGGGCTAAGCCAAAGGCAGGCATTACAGGTTTTTCCGTTTCTAATTTGCTTATCCCCGGCGCCGAGCAACCGTGGGAGACGGACTTTGGCAAACCCGATCGAATCGCAAGCGCGCTCGATATCATGCTGGCAGGGCCAGTGGGTGGCGCCGCTTTCAATAACGAATTCGGGCGTCCGAATATTGGTGGATACTTTCGCACGTTCAATCAACGCATCGATGGCGAACTCCGTGGTTATCACAAACCCATCATGTTGGCGGGGGGGCTTGGTAACATATGTGCACGACACGTAACGAAAGCGCTCATCCCTCCCGGTGCGAAATTGATAGTCATTGGCGGGCCTGCGATGTTAATCGGCCTTGGCGGTGGTGCTGCCTCCAGTCTTGCTAGTGGGCGTAGTGGGGAAGATCTTGATTTTGCCTCCGTCCAACGCGGTAACGCCGAGATACAGCGCCGCTGCCAAGAAGTCATCGACCAATGTTGGCGGCTAGATGACGGTAACCCGATCTTGTCGATTCACGATGTCGGGGCTGGGGGTCTGTCGAATGCGCTGCCCGAGCTGATCGACGGTGCCGGGCGCGGGGGCCGGTTTGACTTGCGTGCGGTGCCCAATGACCAACCAGCCATGTCGCCGATGGAAATCTGGTGCAATGAAGCACAAGAACGCTATGTGCTAGCGATCAAGGCGGCCGATCTAGAAATCTTTCACAAACTATGCGAACGCGAGCGTTGCCCCTACGCCGTCATAGGTGAAGCCACAACTGAGCAGCGCCTAGTGCTGAACGATAGCTACTTTGAAACTACTGATGACGGTGAGTCTAAGGGCGATACACTAAGCAAACCTATTGACCTTGAATTATCTGTTTTGTTCGGCAAGCCACCAAAGTTGCTGCGCGACGTAAAGCGGATTAGACGCAAATTGCCACCATTCAAGACCCGTGGTATTGATCTCAATGAAGCAGCCCATCGCGTGCTACGTTTGCCAGCCGTGGCCAACAAGACCTTTCTGATCACAATCGGTGATCGCACTGTTTCGGGAATGGTGTGTCGTGACCAAATGGTGGGTCCTTGGCAGATCCCCGTCGCGGATGTGGCGGTGACTACAGGTGGCTACCAAACATATTGCGGTGAGGCCATGGCCCTCGGCGAGCGAACGCCGCTAGCCCTGATTGATCCAGCCGCGAGTGGCCGTATGGCGGTCGGCGAGGCGTTGACTAACTTGGCAGCGGCACGCATCGAAAAGTTGCCAGACGTGAAACTCTCTGCAAACTGGATGGCGGCCGCCGGCCATACCGGCGAAGACGCGGCACTTTATGATACGGTGCGTGCGGTCGCGACAGAATTGTGTCCTGCCCTCGGTATCTCCATCCCTGTCGGCAAAGACTCGTTGTCGATGAACACGGTCTGGCAAGACGAAATGGGCGAGGCCAAACAAGTTACGGCACCACTATCTCTGATCGTGTCGGCGTTCAGTTCAGTCGTGGATGTACGCAAAACGTTAACACCACAATTGCGTACCGATCAGGGAGATACCGACTTGATCCTGATCGACTTGGGTAAAAAGAAAAATCGACTGGGGGGCTCGGCCTTGGCACAGGTCTACAAGCAAATGGGACGAGAAAGCCCGGATGTGGACGATCCTCGCGTGCTGCGACTCTTCTTTCACGTGATTCAAGCCCTCAACGAACTTGGCTTTATAGTGGCGTATCATGATCGTTCTGACGGCGGCCTGTTTGCGACTGTCTGTGAGATGGCGTTTGCCGGCCATACCGGCGTACATATTGATTTGACCACATTGGGGCGGGATCCGGTCGCCGCCTTGTTTAGCGAGGAACTCGGTGCCGTGTTGCAAGTCCCGCGCGAGCGCCAAGGTGGCATCTTCGGTGCATTGAAACAGGCGGGCCTCGGGCGTTACGTACATGTCATCGGCACTCTGACCGAGGATGACGCAATTACGTTTACGCACAGACAGCGGCTTATATTCCGTGACACGCGTGTCAACCTCCAGCGGACATGGTCGGAAACGACTTTCCACATGCAAACGTTACGTGACAATCCGAAGTGTGCGAAGGAGGAGTACGATCGTATCCTGGACAGCGCTGATCCGGGCCTAAGCGCACGGCTTTCGTTCGATCCATCTGAAGATATTGCGGCACCGTTTATTGCCAATGGGGAGCGGCCACGTATCGCCATTCTGCGCGAGCAGGGCGTTAACGGTCACGTAGAGATGGCGGCCGCGTTCGATCGCGCTGGATTCGCCGCGATAGATACCACTATGAGCGATATCGCGAGCAAGCGCGTCACGCTCAAGGACTTTGGCGGATTAGTAGCCTGCGGCGGTTTTTCATTTGGCGATGTCCTTGGCGCTGGTGAAGGCTGGGCCAAGTCCATTCTTTTTAACAGCCATGTGCGTGATGAGTTTGCAGGTTTCTTCGAGCGCGAAAACACGTTTGCCCTTGGCGTCTGTAATGGTTGCCAAATGATGTCCAACCTGCGTGAGCTGATTCCGGGCGCAGACCGGTGGCCGCGTTTTGTTCGTAATCATTCGGAGCAGTTTGAGGCTCGCGTATGTCGCGTGCAAACACCGGAGAATCCGTCGATCTTCCTCAGCGGTATGGCTGGGTCGATGATACCGATTGCCGTTGCCCATGGTGAGGGTCGGGCCGAATTCGTGCACCCTGATGACGCGCAAGGTCTGATCATCGATCGGTTGGTTGCATTGTGTTTTATCGATGACCGCGGCGAGGTTGCGGAATCCTATCCTTATAATCCAAATGGGTCGCCTTACGGTATTACTGGCCTAACCACGCCCGATGGTCGTTTCACGATCATGATGCCGCATCCGGAGCGCGTGTTTCGGACGCTGACAAACTCCTGGCACCCTGACGAGTGGGGCGAAGATGGGCCTTGGTTGCGCATGTTTCGTAACGCCAGGGTTTGGGTTGGGTGAGATGTATTAAGCTGTGATAGTCCAGACGGCCTGTTGAATAACCCACTTTTTTAGCATCAGATCATCGTATGATGAATTTAGTGTGCCAAGTGGGGTAAATAAGTTATGCGCTTCTTATGTGGCGCCCCTCGATCGAAGAACATCAATTTAAATAGACATAAATAAAGCCACAATGGCGTACTTTTGGCGACTCGCTTGAGGTTTTGCGAGATTGCCGTCATTAAGGCCTGTATAGATACCTTGGCCAACCCTCGGTACCGAGCACGACGTAATGAGTGAAACAATTTTGCTTCAGCGAACAAACCCTCGATCTTCCATTTACGCTCTGTCATCCTGGCCCCAAATGCAGGAGTGCGCTGACGCCGTCGCACATGGTCGATTTCGTGCTGATGCACGCTACGGTATACGTATCGTGCGCGTTGTTTGGCGGATTCAGGTAAACAGGTTTCACGCTGCGGACAAGCGCGACAATGACCACCCAGCATTCGGTAACGTTTGATGCCCTTGTCTTGTTTCTCGTAAGGATAGAGGTAGTGACCTTGTGGGCATAGGTACCTATCCGTACGGCTTTGGTAGATGAATGTAGTAGGTGTCAGCTTGCCCTTTCCCAGTCGGGCATCATGTAGCGGGATATAAGTTCGAATTTGGCGTTTTCTAAATGCACTGTAAGTCGGTCCACGTCCATAGCCACGATCCGCGATGACCTCACCGACATCAAATCCCAACTCATTACAAAGGTAATCGATTCGGCCAGGGAGTAGTGGGCCTTCTTGGGTCGAACCAGTTGTTGTATAACAGTCCGTAATGATTCGGCTTTTTGCGTCTGCGCAATGATGCACTTTATACTTCAGTTCTCCGCTAAGGCCCCGACGAAAGACCATCGTGGCATCAGGATCAGTGCGACTGACGTGAGTCTGATTGGCTACGCGCCGTTGGCGCTTGCCGTGCTGAAAATCATGGTAGCGTTTGTCGTAGTTCTTTAGCGCTCGTGCATTGGGATCGCCATCGACTCGTTCAACCAGCGAATCGATTGCCGCGTTCGCCGAGATCAATGTTGCGTCGGCCACAACACGTTTACCTTCTACATGACCATGACCACGCCATTGGGCCAATAAACATTCGAATATCTCGCGATACTTCTCTTCTCCTAAACGATCCCGAATACGTGTCAGTGACGAATGGTCGGGGACATCTACCTGAAGCGGAATACGGCAAAACCAACGATAGGCCAAATTAAGATGAATCTCTCTGCACAGTTGGCGATCGGAATCGATACCGTAGAGATAACCGATCAGCTGCATCCTGAAAAATAATACCGGATCGACCGACGGTCGCCCGTTGTCAGCACAATACAGGCTTGCAGTAATGTCGTAGAGAAAATCAAGATCGACTATGCGATCGATCTTTCTGAGAAGATGGTCATTAGGAACAAAAATTTCTAGATCAATCGTACAAAACAGTTCGCGTTCCGGTGGCTGTTTCCCCCTACATGTTTAATCTCTCGATAAAAACAGGAGTCGTAATTTTACCAAGAAGTCATTCAATAACGAACTTTTTCAACAGGCCGCAGACTCAATCTTACGGACAGTGTCCGATTTGATCGAGACCGACCGACTGGCTGCTCTGGGCAAAAGCGGACGGTCGATGATCTGGCGCTGAATGAGTACTATCGACCCTGTGGTTTTGCCTCAGTAATGTGGACGGTTTCATTAGGCGCTAGTCTCAAATTCGAGGTCAGACAGTTCTCACACCGTACACCTACGCATACTCCAGTTTGACGATGTGCACCCTCCCTAGCATGTCGCCGCTAACTATGGTCAAACCATCCGCCGCTAGCGCACATGTTAGTAAGATGCCTTCGGCTGTGTAGGTCGCGACGACCGCACCGGTGCTTAGGTCCCACACCTTGAGCGTGCGGTTAGAAGAGGCCGAGACCGCGGTGCGCCCATCGACACTCACCGTGACGCCACGGACCCAGTCCGCGTGCCCTTCGAGCGTGTGTCGGACTGCTCCGGTGCTGACGTCCCACACCTTGAGCGTGCGGTCAGAAGAGGCCGAGACCGCGCTGCGCCCATCGGCACTCACCGCGACGCCATTGACCCAGTCCGCGTGTCCTTCGAGCGTGTGTTGTAGCGCCCCGGTGCTGACGTCCCACACCTTGAGCGTGCGGTCCAAAGACGCCGAGACCGCGGTGCGCCCATCGGCACTCAACGCGACGCTCCTGACCTCGCCCGCGTGTCTTTCGAGCGTGTGTTGTAGCGCCCCGGTGCTGACGTCCCACACCTTGAGCGTGTGGTCAGAAGACGCCGAGACCGCGCTGCGCCCATCGGCACTCACCGCGACGCCAGTGACCC
>Ga0224508_10001079_pt1 | contig 24844 bp, 24 predicted proteins | sample SF_Jan12_sed_USG_4_FD_170157 | JGI IMG/M metagenome (GOLD analysis project Ga0224508, IMG submission 170157) | Sediment microbial communities from San Francisco Bay, California, United States - SF_Jan12_sed_USGS_21 | ecosystem: Environmental > Aquatic > Marine > Sediment | place: USA... | reverse complement strand
GCCGAAACCAAAAGCTAGAAAACCCGCAGTAAGGAAAAAGGCACGCAAGCCTGCAGTAAAAAAGAAAGTAGCTAAAAGACCCGCAGCTAAAAGAAAAGTAGCTAAAAGACCCGCAGCTAAAAGAAAAGTTGCGGCCAAGAAAAAAGCAACCCGACCGGCAACCAAGAGAAAAGCAACCCGGCCCGCGGTCAAAAAGAAAGCGGCTAGGCCAGCAGCCAGAAAACGGCCCGCAGCTAAAAAGAAGTCTTCAGCCAGTTCAGCTGCCAATGCCAAGGTAAAAGCATTGCAAAAGCAGGTTGCCGGATTGAAAAATGAAGTTCGTGCCGCCAATAGACGCGCGGATGCACTGGGTAAACTATCCGCAAAACGGGGTGCAGCTATTGCACGCTTTGTTAGTGGATGGGACAGGAAAGCTAACTCGGCTGCTGCCAGGTCGGCAAAACCCAGGAAGAAAAAGTAACGGATTTTCATGTTAGTAACTGATCGAAAGGCACAGCTTGCTGTGCCTTTTTTTTGCCTGTGAAAAAATCGTCGCCTCAATCCCACGATCCCGAAATCGACCGTTATATCGATAGTCTGTGGTCGCAAAAGGGTTTAGCGGATCTAACCTTACGTGCTTACCAGCAGGATTTGCGCCAGTTCTCAGGTTGGTTGGGACTGCGAAATCAAAAGCTGGTTAGCGCCGACCAGTCCAGTATCCAGGATTTTTTAGCCGAACGGTTTGATGGTGGTGCGTCAGCACGCTCCAATGCTCGTTTATTGTCCACCCTGAAGCAGTACTATCGACATTTAATCAAGCTCGGTAAGCGCCAGGACAATCCCACTGCATTGATTAGTGCGCCCAGGATTCATCGCACCCTGCCGCAGTCGCTCACCGAGAGCGATATCGAAAAGTTGTTGTCGGCTCCCGACCTGGAAACTGACTTTGGCATGCGAGATCGTTGCATGCTAGAACTCATGTACAGTTCCGGATTACGCGTCAGTGAATTGGTGGGTTTGCAGATGAACCAGGTCAACACCAACCTCGGCCTGGTGCGGCTCATCGGCAAAGGCAGCAAGGAACGTGTTATTCCTGTCGGTGAAGAGGCATTGCACTGGTTGGCAAAGTATGTGAAGCAGTCACGCCCCGGTTTACAACGCGAGAAAGTGCCCAATGACGCACTTTTTTTATCGAGTCGCGGTACCGCGATAACGCGCCAGGCGTTTTGGCAGAATATCAAGAAATACCTGCTCAAGGCCGGTTTGAAAACGGTATTTTCGCCACATTCGTTGCGTCACGCTTTTGCCACCCACCTGCTCAATCACGGCGCGGATTTACGCACCGTACAAATGCTGCTCGGCCACAGCAGTCTGTCAACTACGCAAATCTACACCCACATCGCCCAGGCCCGCCTGCAGTCGATCCACGCCCAGCACCACCCCCGCGGCTAACCAAATCCTCGTGAGCGGCGCGGTCGTCGGAATCTATTTGCGGGATCGCCGTAAATACATCCATGTAGGCTCGCGCGCGACGTCCCTGTCGCGCAGCGTCCCGCAAATAGATTCCGACGCCCACGCCTCATCGATTGCCAGACATCACCGTTGAGAGACTGCAATTTGATAGTCAGTTAGCTCGGGGAATAGCCGCAAAAGTGTAGCGAGGCATGGATGCTGCGGTCCGACGCTTCGGGCTCCAAGCGATTCCATGGATGGACCAACCGGCGCTTGCGCCGGTTGGGAGCGTCTTTTGCGGCTATTCCCCGAGTTAACTGACGGATCGATGCCGCGATCGGAAAAATTAGTACGCGATTCTCTCAAAGATATCCAAATGGCCGCGCCGTTTACGATATGCAGACTGCTGTAGCCCTGGTTGATGCGAATTAGTGGAGTAGGGTGAATAGTTTGCGGCGATATTTTTGAACGCTGGGGTGTTCACCGCCGAGCAGATCAAATAATTCGAGTAGACTTGTGCGGCCGGCGTCATCTTCGAAGCTGCGATCGGTGCGCATAACCGTCAGCAGGCATTCCATAGCATTGTCGTAATCTTCCTGGACGGTTAAATGCCGGCTTTTCTGCAACAGGGCATCGAGATCGTTGGGATTCTGGGCCAGTCGTTGCTCGATATCGTCGAGATCCGGTAAATCGGCAAGCTGTTCCGCCAGCTTGATTTCGGCGCGCAGCTTGATTGCTGCGTCCAGACTATTGCCCTCGCTATCGAGGCTATCCAGTAACGCTACGGCGCTTTCAACATCGCCTTCGCCGTAAACCATTTGTGCGATCGTGACCTTCAGTTCGGCATTGTCGGGATCTTTGGCTAGTGCGTTATTCAGCACTTCGAGCGCTTCTTTGGTATGGCCCTGCTGGTAGGCCATCATGGCAGCCTGCACCAGTTGGTCAGATTCCGACCCGATATGCTTGTCGATCATTGCACGGATGTCCGATTCGGGTACCGCACCCATGCGTTCATCGACGATTTGTCCCTGGTAAAACAACTTCATCGTGGGTAGGCTCTTAATGCCGAAATGCGCTGCCAGTTCCTGTTCCTCGTCGGCATTTACCTTGGCCAGCTCGAACTTGCCGTCATATTCTTCCGCGAGTTTGGCAAGCATCGGCATGATGGTTTGGCAGGGTTGACACCAGTCTGCCCAGAAATCCACCAAAACAGGCTTATTAATCGAATTTTCCAGCACCAGATTCTGGAAATTCTGCATACTGACATTGTGAATATAAGGTGACTCGCTCATAATAGAGAACCTGAAAAAAGATGCGCATTATATCAGGCCGATGGTAATGAATTTCAAGGATTTGAAGCAGCGCGAGCGATTTAAACTCAGGAACCGCCTCATTTGAAAAATCAGTACGACGCCGCCTCGATCGAAGTCCTAACGGGGCTCGATCCGGTCAAGAAACGTCCGGGCATGTATACCGACACTACCCGTCCCAATCACCTTGCTCAGGAGGTGATCGACAACAGTGTCGATGAAGCCATTGCCGGCTTTGCCACCCAAATCGGCGTGATCTTGCACGCCGACCAGTCACTCAGCGTTATAGATAATGGACGTGGTATGCCGGTTGATATCCACCCGCAACAAAAAATCCCCGGGGTCGAGGTAATTCTCACCAAGTTGCATGCCGGGGGTAAGTTTTCCGACAAGAATTACCAGTTTTCAGGCGGGCTTCACGGCGTTGGCGTTTCGGTGGTCAATGCGTTGTCCAAACAACTCGACGTGCGGGTGCGGCGTGACGCTAAGGAATACACGATCAGCTTCGTTAACGGCGATAAAAAAGACAAGCTGAAGCAGACGGGTACCGTTGGCAAGAAAAATTCCGGTACTAGTTTACGTTTTTGGCCCAATCCGAAATATTTCGATAGCCCGGTTTTCTCGGTAACGCGACTGAAACATGTGCTACGCGCCAAGGCGGTGCTTTGTCCCGGCTTGAAGGTAAAACTTTATATCGAAAAGACCAAGGAATCGGTCGAATGGATGTACGAGGACGGGCTTTCCGATTATTTGCTCGCGTCACTTACTGATTATGAGTTATTGCCTGCGCAACCCTTCGTCAATTCGCTCGAGGGCGAGCACGAGGCGGTCGACTGGGCGGTGCTATGGCTGCCGCAGGGCGGAGATTCGATCACTGAAAGTTACGTTAACCTGATTCCGACATCGCAGGGCGGCACTCATGTCAACGGGTTACGAACCGGTATTACCGATGCCATTCGCGAGTTTTGTGAATTTCGCAACCTGCTGCCGCGAGGCGTCAAGATTGCGCCGGATGATGTCTGGGACAAGGTTAGTTATATACTCTCGGTCAAAATGGAGGAGCCGCAGTTTTCGGGGCAAACCAAGGAACGATTGTCATCGCGGGAGACGGCCGCGTTTGTCTCCGGGGTGGCCAAGGATTCTTTTAGCCTGTGGCTGAATCAACATGCCGATGTCGGCGATCAGCTGGCGCAACTGGCGATATCCAGTGCGCAAAGTCGATTGAAAAGCGCCAAGAAAGTGGTGCGCAAGAAAGTCACCAGCGGTCCAGCGCTGCCGGGTAAACTTTCGGACTGCAGCAGCCAGGATGTGGGCCGAACCGAAATTTTCCTGGTTGAAGGTGATTCTGCCGGTGGCTCGGCGAAACAGGCCCGCGATCGGGTGTTTCAGGCGATTATGCCGTTGCGCGGCAAGATACTGAATACCTGGGAAGTACCGGCTGACCAGGTGCTGGCTTCGCAGGAGGTGCACGATATTTCAGTCGCAATCGGCGTAGAACCCGCATCTGACAATTTATCGAACCTGCGTTATGGCAAAATCTGCATCCTTGCCGACGCCGATTCTGATGGCGCGCATATTGCCACGCTGTTATGCGCCTTGTTTTTGCGGCATTTTAAACCCCTGGTTGAAAAGGGGCATGTCTACGTGGCCAAACCACCCCTTTATCGAATCGATATCGCCAAGGACAAATACTACGCTCTCGATGAGGCTGAACGCGATGGTATTCTCGATCGTATTACCGCGGAAAAACGCAAGGGCAAGGTAACGGTAACTCGCTTCAAGGGGCTCGGGGAAATGAATCCGATGCAGTTGCGCGAAAGTGCAATTGCGCCTGAAACCCGGCGCCTGGCGCAGTTGACGATAGCCCCCGGGGACAAGACCTTCAAGATCATGGATATGATGCTGGCCAAGAAACGCGCATCGGATCGCAAGGATTGGCTGCAAACCAAGGGAGACCTTGCCGAAATATGAACGAGAACCTGGAACTCAATTACGAGGGCGTTGAGCAACAGCCGCTCCATGTTTTTACTGAAAAGGCCTACCTCGATTACTCGATGTACGTCATCCTCGACCGTGCGCTGCCGCATATCGGCGATGGGTTGAAACCCGTACAACGCCGCATTATCTATGCAATGTCGGAACTTGGCCTATCGGCGAGTTCCAAGCATAAGAAATCGGCACGTACCGTGGGCGACGTGTTGGGTAAGTATCATCCGCATGGCGATAGTGCTTGCTACGAGGCGATGGTACTGATGGCGCAGGCGTTTTCTTACCGCTATCCGCTGATCGATGGACAGGGTAATTTTGGTTCTCCCGATGATCCCAAGTCGTTTGCCGCGATGCGTTATACCGAATCGCGGCTGTCTGATTTTGCACGTGTATTGCTGCAGGAACTTGGGCTGGGCACAGTTGACTGGATCCCGAATTTCGATGGCACCATGGAAGAACCTTCATTATTGCCTGCACGCCTGCCGCATATCCTGCTCAATGGCACTACCGGTATTGCGGTCGGCATGGCCACCGACCTGCCACCACATAACCTGCGTGAAATTGCCACCGCCTGCATCATGTTGCTGGACAAGGCCAGGACCACGCTGGATGACTTGCTGAAGAAGGTTAAAGGTCCGGATTATCCAACCGAGGCGGAAATTATTACCCCGCAGGACGAGTTGCGCAGCTTGTATGAAAGCGGCCACGGATCGATACGTATGCGCGCGGTATACGAACGTGAAGAAGGCGATGTTATCGTTACCGCGTTACCGCACCAGGTTTCAGGCGCACGGGTCATGGAGCAGATCGCACAGCAGATGCTGGCCAGGAAATTACCCATGGTGGACGACTTGCGTGACGAGTCTGATCATGAAAATCCGACCCGACTGGTTATCGTGCCGCGCTCTAACCGTGTCGACGTGGAAGCCTTGATGGGGCATCTGTTCGCGACCACCGATCTCGAGCGCACCTATCGCGTCAATATGAACATGATCGGTACCAACGGTCGCCCGCAGGTGAAGAACCTGAAGCAGATTCTGCAGGAGTGGATTGCTTTTCGAATAACCACGGTACGCCGTCGTTTGCAATGGCGACTTGATAAGGTCGATAAGCGCCTGCATGTCCTCGAGGGCCTGTTGATCGCGTTTTTGAATCTCGATGAAGTGATACGAATCGTGCGCTACGAGGATGAGCCCAAGGCAGTGCTGATCAAGACCTTCAAGATCAGTGATATTCAGGCCGAGGCGATTCTCGAAACCAAGCTGCGTCACCTGGCGAAGCTCGAAGAAATGAAGATTCGTGCGGAGCAGGAAGAACTCAGTGCCGAGAAAAAAGAGCTCGAAACATTGCTCAAATCCGATCGTCGAATCAAGACCTTGATCAAGAAGGAAATTCAGCAAGACGCGGAAACCTATGGTGATGACAGGCGCTCCCCGATTGTCAGTCGGGAAGCAGCACGGGCCCTCGATGAGGCTGACCTGGTACCGTCTGAAGCAATCACTGTCGTGCTATCCACCAGTGGCTGGGTGCGCGCAGCCAAGGGGCACGATATCGATGTGCGCGCGTTAAATTACAAATCCGGTGATGGTTTCCAGGACATGGCGCAGGGTAAGAGCAACCAGAACGTGGTGTTCGTCGATTCCTACGGTCGGGCCTACGCTTTGGCGGCGCATTTGCTGCCCTCGGCACGCGGACAGGGCGAACCGCTTACCGGGCGTTTCAAGCCGGCAAGCGGGGCCGAATTCAAAAGTTGCCTGATGGGCCGTGACGACGATCAATTTCTGATGTCGTCATCGCATGGCTACGGCTACATCTGTCGATTCGAGAATATGTTAACCCGCAGCAAGAATGGCAAGGCCCAGATTAGTTTGCCCAAGGGTGCGCAACTGCTGCCAGTAGTTGCGGTATCCGACTATGAGAGCGGACAGATCGTGTCGATCACCAGTGACGGTTATATCGCGATGCTCGAGGTGAAATCGGTTCCGCAGCTGGCCAAGGGTAAAGGCAATAAAATCCAGGGGATTCCACCCCGCCGCATTAAATCCGGGGAAGAGGAAGTTGCCTTTATCACCTGCCTTGCCGGTAAACAAAAGCTGGTTATCCATTGCGGCAAGAAATACAAAACCATGAATTTGAAAGAACTCGAGGATTACCGAATTGAGCGTGGCAAACGCGGGCGTAAGCTACCGCGCGGTTATCAAAACGTCACTGCGATCGAGGTCGTTGATTGATACGAGGTTTTGATCCATTGTGCTTTTCAATTCAGGCACTGTGTTTTATATCTTCAAAATCCCTGCGAACCTGCTGAAGTGTTTTTTGATAATTCTCGCTGTCTCCATAAGCCAGGAATTTGTGATAGCGGCTGTGGATCGTGGATAATTTTCTTGCATGCTTGATTGGGCACCAGTATTGCTCGGTTCTGGCCGCAATTTCCTGAACCCAGGCAATCAGCCCGTTAAAATAACTGCAGAAAACGCAGTTCACTTTTTCGATCCAGTTCAGATACTCGAGGTTTTGGTGGTCGATGACGATATAGTCGCTGCGCCTGACTCTGGGAATGCCATATATCCTGAAACAAATTGTATGATAAAAGGATACAACGATATCTAAAAAAAGCGCAGGAACCAGGCAAAACCAGATGATTGGCAGAGTTAATATGTTAGTTATTGATGCGTTCGCAAAATAGGTGTGTATTTTGGTAGCAAGTGTCCGATGATAACGTCGGGTTTCTGCTTCGAACTTGACCCGTTTGCCATCGATAATATAAAGGTACTCGTCCTGCTTTTTTTGCAGTTCCTGTAAAAGCTCCTGCTCCAGCTGCTTGATTTCGGTGATTATCTTTTCAAGCTTGCTCATGACGACTCCGATCAGGTCAGAATAAGGAATGGATTACAAGACATTATGACCTGTTTCGACAGAGTCGGGTCACATATTAGGCCGGGCCTACATGGAGCTGAAGTCGTAGTTTAATTCCTTGCTCGGTGGCTGCAGAAATTCACCCTGGACGAAGTCAACATTCAATGTCCACAGGACGCTTAACACCGCGGCATCGGTTACCGCCGGTGTTATCGTATTAATTTTCAAGTCTTCGGCCTGGTAGGCAAGTTCGCGGATACTGCCCTGATTCTCTTCATTTTGGGCCAGGTTATCCATGTAGGCGTGGTTAACGCGCACGTAGTTCGCGTTGACGTGCTTGACCAGCTGGAACGGATTCAGCCCGGTGCCAAACTCGTCGATCGCGAATTTGCAGTGAATTTGTTGCAGGCCCTTGGCAAGGGTTTTAGTACCTTTCAGCTGATTTAGCGCCTCCGCTTCATTGATCATGAAAACCAGTTGCTCGCCGCTAACTTTAGCCTTGGTAAGATTTTCGGATATCCAGACCGCGAGACCGGCGTCCTGGATCGAGTCGGCACTTAAGGGCACGAAGAATTCGATTTTGCGGCCGCGTTGACCGGTATCAGAAACCTTTTTAATTGCGTGCAGTATTTTCCAGCGATCGAGCATTTTCGCTGTGCCGGTGCGTTCCGCGGCATCCTGGAATTCGTGCTCGTGAAGTTTTCGCCCATCTTCTGACTCGATTTGCAGGCTCGAAACGTATCGTTCCCCGTCCTGTGCCTTGACACCCACGATAGGCTGGTACAATCCGCTGATACGATTATGGTTTAGCGCATCCTTGATCAGGCTCGCGGTAATTCCGTCTTCTTCATCCTGGGTCATTTCACCCGCTTTCGGAATATAGGTCTTTGATTGATTGCCGCCGAGAGTCTGGATTTCCTCGCAGGTTTTCTCGGCACGGGCTATGATTTCGTTTGCATTGTCAGGTGAATTTTCATCGATAAATACGACCGATGTACTGCAGGTAGTGCTTATCGACTGATTCCCGATCTCCGATATATGATCTTCAACCAGTTTGGGTATTTTGACAGCCATTTCCTCAGCCATTTTTCTGTTCTTGATTTTACTCAGGCAGGTATAGGAATAGGCGCCGAAGCGAGCAATAATATCTTCTTCGGCAGTGTTTTCGGTCAGTATTTTGGCGATATCGTTAATTAATGTATCGCAACCGGAAATTCCGACCCTGTCGCGAATCGACTGGAAATTGTCAATGGCGATATAAATAAGTGCCGACTGATGTTTGCCATTGACCGCTTGCGTGATCGAGGTTTTTAGCTCGTCCATGAAAAACTGGCGGTTATACAATCCGGATATCAGGTCGTGCTGGTGCAGGTAGTTAATCTGTTCCTCCAGCTCCGAAGTATCTGCGCTTGAACGAATTAAAATCTGGGTACAGGGTTCGCCGTCATAACTGGCTCGGGAAAATTCAAGCGTTGCCGATACGCGCTCGCCACTGCTGTGAATCAGCTGTAACTCGAGTTCGTTGCTGGCGTTTTCGTTTTTACTGAGTTCACGAAGAAAGGTTTTCAGTTGACTCTGTTGCGAGGCGTCAACCATGTCAATTATCGGAGTGCCCTCGAGTTCATCGAAATCGGCATTACCGAACAGTTCCATGTAAACCTGGTTGGCAAAAATATGCATGCCTTCGTGAACATAGGCAACCGCGTCCTTTGAATGTGTCAGCAGGTTTTGACATCGTTTCTCGCTTTCCTGGAATTCAAGTTCAAGCCGCATCGCGCGTCGCCAGATATAGATATTATAAGCTTCGCGTTTAATTACCTGGATCAGGTGTTCAAGGCTAACGCTGGCGACAACATCCTGTGCGCCTTCGTCGATCGCGCTAACGATTACGTCGGTGTCGACTTTTTTAGCCATTGCGATTAGGGCCACGTGACGTCCGCACTCACGGATCAGGTGCTGGCCCTGGCTCAGCGTAAACCCTGGCAGATCGACTGAAAACAGCACCAGATCGAGGACTTTATTTTCCAGGATATCGCACATATCTTCGCTGTTTTCGGCAAACTCAGCACGCACATGCATGCCGGTGGCACGCAATGAGCTGGTTATTTGTTCGGCTTTGTGAAACCCCTCGTCGACGATCAGCAGGCGAATCAGTTTTTCTTCGTTTTCCATATACTTCGGCGGTGATATAAAACTATTGTGCTAGTCCTCAATAATAGACGATAACTACGAATCAAACATAGATTCCGGTATGATTGGCGTTTTTTCGATCGGGACGGAAATGGCAAGCTACAGCACTAATGAATTTCGCAGCGGATTGAAGATAATGCTGGACGGTGATCCCTGCGCAATTATCGAAAATGAATTCGTCAAGCCAGGGAAAGGGCAGGCCTTCAACCGTGTTAAAATCCGCAATCTCAAAACGGGGCGGGTACTGGATAAGACCTTTAAGTCGGGTGATTCGGTCGACGCAGCCGACGTCATCGATACCGAAATGCAATACCTCTACAACGACGGCGAGTTCTGGCATTTCATGGACCCACAATCCTACGAACAACAGGCCGCTGATGCCAATGCCGTTGGTGACGCCCGGCAATGGCTTAAAGCACAGGATAATTGTGAAGTTACGCTTTACAACGGCAGTCCGATCGGGGTTACACCGCCTAATTTTGTTGAACTTGAAATCTCCGACACGGATCCTGGCTTGAAAGGTGATACTGCCCAGGGAGGTACCAAGCCGGCTACCCTGGAAACCGGTGCCGTGGTCAAGGTACCTTTGTTCCTTGAGATCGGCGAACTGGTAAAGGTGGATACGCGTTCTGGCGAGTACATGTCGCGGGTAAAGAAGTAGCTGGAAATCTATTTTCCTGATGAATTGGCAGCCATCTGCAAGTCTGCAGGTCATTCGCGAAAGAGCAAGGATTTATCGTCAGATCCGCTCTTTTTTCAATACTCGTGGTTGCCTCGAAGTCGAAACTCCCGTGTTGGCCTCGACTACCAACACCGATGTACAGGTCGCTACAATTGAAGTGCCTGGATTCGAAATTCCATTTTATCTGCAGACTTCCCCCGAATTTGCAATGAAACGCCTTTTGGCTGCAGGCTGTGGCTCGATCTTCCAGATTACCCATGCCTTCCGACAGGGCGAAGCAGGGCGCCTGCATCACCCCGAGTTCAGTTTGCTGGAGTGGTACCGGGCTGGATATGACTACCACCAGCTCATGGACGAGATGGAATTGTTGATTACCACGTTGAGCCTGCATCAATGCAGCTTTACCCGGATTACCTACAAGGATTTATTCAGGCAGGTAATGGACCTCGGTGTCGACGAGGTCACGCTGGAACAACTCAGGGATCATTGTAAAAAGTCGGTTCCAGGCACCAACGTTGCGCAATTGGATTTTGACCAGTGTCTCGACCTTTTGCTGGGGGTGGTTATTGCCCCGACCATGCAAGGCTACCAGTTTGTTTACGATTACCCGCTATCTCAGGCCGCATTGGCACGTGTCAGGGAGGATGACAACAACGTAGCCGAGCGCTTCGAACTGTTTTTCGATGGCATCGAACTCGCCAACGGTTTCTCCGAACTCACCGATGCCGATGAACAACGTGCACGTTTTGAACAGGACAATGCAGCGCGCGCGCAAAAAGGACTGCCGCAGTACGCGATCGATGAACGCCTGCTGGCTGCACTTGAATCAGGACTGGATGATTGCGCCGGGGTCGCGCTCGGTCTCGATCGCCTGCTGATGGTGTTACTCGAACTCGATTCCATCGACCAGGTCCTGACCTTCACCGACTAAACCTGTGACCGCATCCCATCTTTTCCGAGGCTAACCCGCCAACGGCGCAGGCGCCGGTTGGGAGCGTCTTTTGCAACCATATCCCCGAGGTAGCGAAAGGCCGATTACTCTTATCCGGGCCTGGCAGGTATCAGGTTGGGAAGTGGCCGATGAGCTGGCCCATTTTTATGGTTTGGCCGGGCGCGATGTGGGGCAACCATTCGACATTCTTGCCAGTCAGGAGAATCACGGTTGAGCCCATGTTGAAGCGACCCATCTCGGCTCCCTTGGATATTTCCTTGCGCGTATGACTATAGTCAAACTCGCTGATTTTCTTGCCATGTGGAGGCGTCACCAGGCCGCTCCAGACGGTTTCGATCGCGGCAACATTGATTGCTCCTACCAATACCATCACCATGGGGCCAGCCGCGGTTTCAAAGTAGCAGGCCAGGCGCTCGTTACGCGCGAACAGGCGCGGAATTTCTTCGACGGTCCACTGAGCCACGCTGAACAAACGACCGGGAACATGAATTATTCGGTTCATATTGGCGTCAATCGGCATATGCACGCGGTGGTAATTGTAAGGCGCAAGGTAAATGGTTGCGAAGTTACCATCGGCAAACTCGGCCGCCATGGTCTTGTCACCACCTAGCAGTTCGAGCGCGCTGTAACCACGACCCTTGGCCTGCATGATGGCGCCCGCACGAATCGGTCCCGCTTGCGATACCGTACCATCACAGGGGCAGGCGAGCGTATTTTCACCGGGTGCAATAGGTCGAATGCCGGATTTTAATGGTCGGATAAAAAACTCGTTGAATGTCTGGTAGTAACCGACTTCAGGCTCTTCTGCTTCGTCCATATTGACGCCATATTTATTTATGAACCAGCTGATCATCGGCGCCACTTGCGGACCCTGCAGTCGGGTGAAAAAGTAAACCACCCGTGATACCGCATGGTGCGGCATGACGTAGAACAGCGCCTTTAGAAACTTTTGTTTTTTACTTAACTCGGCCATCGTTATTTCATCACCTGCATTTCGACTCTTTGTTCAGAACCGTCATCCAGCACGACCAAAATCTCGAGCAGATCGCCCGGTTGTGTCGGCTCGCTCGGATTCATCATCATTAAATGTAGTCCACCCGGCGCGAGATGCACGCTTGAATTGGATTCGATTTTTAAGTTGGTCACCTGTTCCATGCGCATCATGCCATCCTGTTCGATGGTCTGATGAATTTCAATGCTAGTAAACGCATTGCTGCGCAGCGATACGATACTGACTGCTTCCGATTGCGAGTTAAGGATGGTCATATAACCTGCACGAACCGGAACCGAGGCTGGCAGGTTTTTAATCCAGGGATCGCGAAACTCGAGTTCGGCCAACGCAATCGGCGAAAATATCAGCAACAGAACCAGTGACAAGCGGGAGGTTATCATTGAATGGTATTAGTTATATTCAACGATTCGTGTCAGGTCGCGGGCCATTGCCAGCGCGTCATGCGGTGCGCCGAATAAGCCTGCGAATTCAGCATTCGGGTTGATAAGAACAATTGCCGAACTATGGTCGACGTCGTAGCCCGGATTACCTTCGATCTTGTTACGAATATCATGCGCGATGCCGAGTGAACGAGTCAGCGGCTTTAGTTTTTCCATTATCGCGGTGGCACCTGTGAAGTCGGGATTGAAATAAGTGACGTAGCTGGCAAGGACCTCGGCATTATCGCGATCCGGGTCCACCGATATGAAATAAACTCGCAGCGCAGCGGCGACATCCGGATCTTCAATCGCCTGGACCATGTCGCTCATGGTTTGCAGGCTGGCAGGACAGATATCGGGGCAATGGGTGTAACCGAAAAACATCAGGCTCCATTTACCAGTTAAGCTGGTTCTGTTTAAAACCTGGCCGCTGTGATCAACGAGCTCGAATTCTGGCAAGGCGCGTGCCTGCTCACCAAACCAGAGGCCGGCTTCCAGCTCGATCGGTTTGTTGCTGCTAATAACCCAGGAAATCGAAAATCCACCGATCAGGGCTAGCAAGGCTACGATTGCGATACTCGATTTATTCATCGTCGTTATGGTGTAAAATCCGCGGCATTATATTTCAACTGCTAGTAAACACAACGTGTCGATTCCGGAACAATTGCAGGTCCTGACCACGATTCGCGATTTCATTCGCTGGGGAAGTAGCGAGTTCCTGCGGCACGAATTAACTTTTGGCCACGGATTTGTCAGCGCTTTTGACGAAGCCAGGTATCTTGTCCTGCATACGCTGTCCCTGCCTTATGACTGGCCCGATGATTATCTTGACACGGTGCTGACGCTGACCGAGCGCGAACAGGTAATCGATACCCTGCAACTGCGGGCTAAGTCGCGTCAGCCGGCAGCCTATATCACACGGGAATCTTGGTTCTGCGGGCTCAAGTTTTACGTGGATGAGCGTGTGCTGGTGCCTCGCTCCCCGATCGCTGAACTTATCTCGAATGGATTCGAGCCCTGGGTGGATAGCAGCAGGGTAGAGCGCATTCTTGATCTTTGCAGCGGCAGCGGCTGTATCGCGATTGCCTCGAAATACCAGTTTCCCAGGGCCGAGGTTTGTGCTTCTGATGTTTCGCGCGATGCGCTCGAAGTCGCCAGGATGAACCTCGAATTGCACGATCTGAGCGACGCTGTAACACTCTATGAATCTGATCTTTTTGACGCGATTCCGCAGCAACAGTTTGATGTGATCGTCTGCAACCCTCCCTATGTTGATGCCGGTGAAATGGCGAGCTTGAGCGATGAGTGCCGCTACGAACCAGAGATAGGTTTGCGCGCCGGTGACGACGGATTGCTGATGGTCGATCGCATTCTTGCGCGGGCCGGTGAATATTTAAGCGAACACGGTGTGATCTTTATCGAAGTTGGAAATTCCCAGCCAGCGATGGAGTGCAAGTACGACTTTTTGCCGATGACCTGGGTCGAGTTTGAATTTGGCGGCGGTGGGGTATGTTGTATTCAGTCGGGAGACCTGAAGCAGCAACAGCCGGCAATTGTCGCTATCGCCAGCTAGCCCGGGCAATCAATATGACCTCAAAAGTAGATTCGAAAGAAGTTGGACTGGTCGCTGGGCTAAACCTGTTTCATTTTTTTCTCGGCAGCCGCGATTTGCATTACGGCCTGTGGCAGGATGATCTCGAAGTCTGTATCCAGAATTTGCCGGAGGCGCAGAAACGCTATTCTGACTTTCTGCTCAGCCATATTCCGCAGGGTGTTAAACGGGTCCTTGATGTCGGTTGCGGTGCGGGTGGCGTTGCCACAGAACTGCTAGCAAGTGGTTACCAGGTAGAAGGAGTTTCGCCGAGTCCGCTGTTGTCGGAAGCCGCGCAGCAGCAGGCAGGCGAGGATTTTAAAATCCATCAGGGTCGTTTTGAAGATGTCTCTTTTGGAGCTGATGAAAAATTTGACCTGGTGATGTTCAGTGAAAGCTTTCAGTACATTACCCTCGACACGGTGCTCGAAGATGCCCAGCAACGTTTAAATCCTGGTGGCTACATACTGATCTGTGATTTTTTCAAGACCAATGCAACCGGCAGGTCGGTGATCGGTGGCGGGCATCCGATCGACAAGTTTATGATGGCGTTGGAAAAATCGGGACTGGAGGTGCTGGAGGATAAGGATATAACCCGTGAAACTGCACCCAACCTGGATATAGTCGATCAAATGGGACGCGAACTGTTGCTGCCAACCTTCAAATTAGTGGGTTATGCCTTCGGTAGCAACCATCCCTGGTTGGACAAGCTGCTGCGATGGAAATACCAGAAGAAGATTAGAAAAATAAATCGTAAGTATCTTAGCGGTGAACGCAACGGCAAAAGTTTTGCACGTTTCAAGGTCTATCGCCTTTTGCTACTACGTAAATCGGAAAATCAGGAGAGCTAAGCATGGCCTGGTGGGGTAAAGCGCTCGGTGGCGCATTCGGATTCATGATAGGCGGGCCGCTCGGAGCCCTGATGGGTATCGCCTTTGGCCATAGCTTCGATCGCGGCATGACCGGGCTTGGCGCAGGCGAAGCGGGTGCCGATCAGGAGCGCACCCAGGCGGCATTCTTCACCGCTACTTTCTCGGTAATGGGTTACATCGCCAAGGTGGATGGCAAGGTCACGCGCGATGAAATAGACCTTGCCGAGGCAGTCATGGATCGCCTCGGTCTCAGTGCTGAAATGCGCAGTTCGGCAAAGAAACTGTTCAGTGAAGGTAAGGCCAGCGACTTTCCCATCGATGAAGTCATGGAGCAGTTCCGGCGCGAGACGCATCGACGCACAACGCTGATCCAGATGTTTCTCGAAATCCAGCTTCAGGCGGCTTATGCCGATGGCGTCATGCATCCCGCCGAGAAAGAGGCGCTGATCGGAATCTGCGAGCATCTTGGGATCCCTGCCGCGCAGCTGGATCGCCTGGAGGAAATGTTACGGGCCGGTTTTGGTCGCAGTGATTATGATCCGGCGACAGCCAGGACATCGCTAAAGGATGCCTATCGACTGCTCGGAGTCGATGACAGCGTAAGCGATGCCGAACTCAAGAAGAGTTATCGTCGTTTAATGTCGCAACACCATCCGGATAAACTGGTGGCGAAAGGGTTGCCCGAGCAAATGATCCAGGACGCGACCGAGAAAACCCAGCAGATCAAGGCTGCTTACGATCTCGTACGAAAAACCCGCAATTCATGAAAAAAGTTTACACGCATGAAAATCGCATGATCGTGTTCAATATGAAAAACGTGTTGCAGGGGGAGGGCATCGAAACGGTCGTGGTCAACGAGTTTGCCGCGGGTGGTGCCGGCGATCTGCCCACTTTCGATACCTGGCCCGAGCTGTGGATTGAGGACGAATCAAAACTGTCCCAGGCACAGGCTATTGTGAAAGATATTCTTGCAGGTGCTGAAACAGACGCCTGGTTTTGTAGTAAATGCGGAGAGAAAAATGATGCCACGTTTCGAATTTGCTGGAACTGCGGTCACGCCTGTGAATAACGGAGGAACATGCCGATGAAGAAATTAATTGCGGGATTCTTGTTGCTGTCTTCGAGTAGCCATGCCGGCCAGGTCAGCATCCTCGAAGTCAGCGTGGAATGCCCCGGTAGCTGTACTTTTACGGTAACGCTCGAGCATGCGGACCAGGGTTGGAATCATTATGCCAATCAATGGGATGTGGTTACCCTGGAGGACAAAGTTTTGAAATCCCGGGTACTGCATCACCCGCACGATAATGAACAACCCTTTACCCGGTCGCTGTCAGGGGTTTTGGTTCCAGAGGGTATTAACAAGGTTAAAATACGAGCCCGGGATTCGAAGCATGGTTACAGCAGCGAGGAATTTATCGTCGATATCCCGGGGCGTAACTAGTGCTCTTTCAACATTATAATTACGGATTCAGCGTCCCTGTGCTGTTTCGCAGCAAGGCGCAGTGCGAAGCGCAAGGGCCATTCCCTTGTCGAGCACTGCAACGCGGCTGCGGAACAGCACAGGGATGCCCCCGGGTTAGCTTGTCAACGCCCACGGACTGCGTTGCGCCTCTTGACAAGGGTGTGGCCATTGCCTGCGAGGCGCGCCTTGCCGTGAACGTTGACAAGCTAACTGAGCTCGCAATTATAATGTTGAAAGAGCACTAATTTTCCTGCCACAGCAGGCGCAAACCCAGGAAGATTAAAACGCTGCCCGGTATCCAGCGCTGCAGCCATTCCTGGGATCTACCCTGCGCACGGGTAGTCCCGGCGGCAACCAGCCAAGCAAGCGATCCATTGACGACGACACCGGTGACCAGGAATATCGAGCCCAGCGCAAGCGATATGAGGAATCCCGGGTTTTCCACCGAAGTTAAAAATTGCGGGATAAAAGCGAGAAAGAAGAGTGCTATCTTGGGGTTGAGCGCATCGACCAGTAAGCCGCGGCGAAAGTATTGCCAGCCGTTCACGCCGTCCTGGTAAAAAGCTGTTTTCGCGATTTCTCGTTTGCCCCGGAACAGGTCGATGCCAAGATAAATCAGGTAGGCCGCGCCCAGGTATTGGACTATGGTGAAAGCAAGCGGTGCCGTTGCAAGCGCGGCGGCAACACCACTCGCGGCCAGTACCACGTGTACGAAAGCACCAGCTGTCATTCCGAGAACCGCAAACACGCCTGCCTTAAACCCACGTGCTGCACTCACCGATGTCACCAACAGTACCGAGGGTCCGGGCGTCAGGTTTACCGCGAGACAGGCGACTACCAGTAAAATAAAGCTATCCGGGCTCATGCCGAGGTGCTGCGTGCCTGCTCGCGTGCGTCTACGAAAGCCTTTACCGAGCGTGAAACATCTTCCGGCCTGGTCGCCCAGGAGCAAACACTGACGCGAATGACGCTACGTTGCTGCCACTGGGTGCCACCGACCCAGCATTCACCGGATTGTTGAATATTGTTTATCGTTTCAGTCGTTAAGGTATCACTCTCGCAAGCCACCAGTACCTGGTTGAAGACGACATCATTGAGAATTTCAAAGCCTTGTTGCTCCAGTTCCCGGGCGAATTGTCGAGCGCGCAAGTGAAATCCAGATACCAGCTCGTCGATACCGGACCTGCCCAGGTATTTTAGCGCTGCCCAAAGTTCGCAAACCCTTGCACGGCGAGACATTTCCGGTGTATGCAACATACCATCGCGGTTGTCGCTGTAGACGATATAAGCACCGGAAGCGTGTAACGCGTTTACCAGGGCATCGCGGTCGCGACACATGATGACGCCGCTATCGTAAGGTGTGTTCAGGGTTTTGTGGCCGTCGAACGACCACGAGTCTGCGAGTTCGATGCCCGCGGTCAGGTGTTTCAGTTGTTGGCTGGCCGCGGCCCACAGGCCGAATGCGCCGTCGACATGTACCCAGGCCCCGGCCTGCCGGGCCTTAGCGCACAGGGTCGAAAAATCATCGAAAGCACCCGAGTTCACGTTACCGGCCTGCAAGATCAGGATGGTCGATTGATCAAGTTCGGGAACGGCGTCGCTAGCAATTCTGCCCTGGTCGTCGGTATCGACCCATTCGACATTGTCGATACCGAAGCCAAGCAGCGCGATTGCCTTCGATACGGTGCCGTGGGCCTGTCGGCCGGTGATGACACGTAATCGCGGCGCATCAGCGAAACCCTTGCGGTTTATATCCCAGCCCAGGTGTTCGAAATTCCTCTGCCTGGCCGCGGCCAAGCCACAAAAAATCGACATCGACGAACCGCTCACATAACCGGCGACAGTCGATTCAGGTAAGTCGAAAAGTTCCCGCAGCCAGGCTTCGGTGATTTCTTCCAGCCGCGATGCAATCGGCGATGACAGGTACAACGGTGTATTCTGATCCCAGAAATCCGTCAGCCAACGCACCGCGAGTGTCGCTGGTATTGCGCCGCCGTTAACCAGGCCGAAGTAACGCCCGCCGATCTGGGCCACGGTGGCGGGTGATCCGAATGCATTGAGTTGGTCCAGGATTTGGTGCGCATCACCTGGATCGTCAGGCAGTGGCTGATCAAAGCCAGCCAGATTCTCGATTGCCTCCGGGGTTGGAAAGACGTTGCGCTGCAGGGCCTGGTCGGCATAGTTGTAGGCGGCATCGCGGGCCTCGTCAAAGATGGTTTTCTGTTCCATTTCATGAAACATGCGCCTGCGAATTTCATCACTCATCGATTTGGCCTTTCAACACTTGTTTTATCCGGGTTTTCAATTCCGGCAGGACCTCGGTTTCGAACCAGGGATTCGTTTTAAGCCAGCGATTGTTCCTCGGGCTAGGGTGCGGTAAGGGTATCATGGCGGGCCAGTAATCCTGCCAGGACTTTACCAGTTCGGTCAGCGAACTCGAACCCGGGTCGAAGTGGTACTGTTGCGCGTATTGCCCCATGACCAGTGTCAGTTCGATTTGTTTCATTTGGGCAAGCAGTGATGTACGCCATTGGGGCGCGCATTCGGGACGCGGTGGCAGGTCGCCTGATTTACCGGTACCGGGATAGCAAAACCCCATCGGTAGAATGGCAATCTTGGCAGCATTATAGAAAGTTTTACGGCTGATCCCCATCCAGTCACGCAGTCGATCTCCACTTGGATCGTCGAAGGGAATACCGCTGGCATGTACTTTACTGCCGGGTGCCTGTCCGGCGATCAGGACTTTGGCAGATGTCGAGCACTGCAGTACCGGGTTCGCTCCGAGGGGTAAACCCGGTTCGCATATCCGACAACTGGCAACTTCCGACAACAGCGCTTTTAGTGGTTTCATTGGTTGGTTCATGGGTTATAAAAACACCGTTTCGTATGCCTGTTGATGTTTTGTCATGCCAGCCAGGCTTGCCATATTCCGCTCACTGTAAATAGATACAGGGCAGGGTTCAAGCGACAGGACGAAAGCCGGGTAACATTTTCCAACTTCTTGTTACCCGATTCTGAAGCACAAATTGTGGGATCTGAACGCGTTGATTTACGGGCAGGCTTGCTATGTTCGGCCAGGGCAAACCTTGAAGTCGATTCGACGGAAAAATCCAAATCTGCCGCCTGGACGTACATTAGGCAGGTACAATATCCTGTTATCGAGTCATGGACCTGGTTCCCCTGGGTGAGATAAGCTCGAAAGCGGGAAAATCGTTTTCGCCGCAAACCTGGAAATACGCATGTTACACGGGACCTGAATCATGAAAGTTTTAATGTTAATCGCACACGGCAGTCGTAAGCAGGCCGCAAATGACGAGGTGAGTCGACTTGCCGAGCAGATCTCGAAACTTGAAGACAGCGAATATGGTGCGGTAGTTCCGGTTTTTCTCGAGTTTGCCGAGCCCGATATCCACCAGGGTGTCGAGCGTTGCGTTGAGCTGGGAGCGGACACGATAGTCGCAATGCCTTATTTTCTGGCCGCGGGCAGGCACGTTGCGGAAGATATTCCAAAAGAAATTGAGTGTGCCAGGGCGGGTAATCCTCAGGTTAACATCGAGATATCCCAATACCTGGGAGAAAGCCAGGCCATGGCCGGGCTGGTAGTACAATGCTCGCACAATACGGGGCAGACTGACGAATCGGTTCAACATTAGACCTGGGTGTTCCCGGTACTTCATTGCCAGGTCCGTGTTAGCAGGATGCGCGACAGTACCGTCTCCAGCAAAGTGTTCCGCGATTAACGGTAATCCAGGAGAAAGAATTGTCGCGGTGTTGGTAGTCGGTATATCTCGCTAAAATTTCTTGTAGTAATGCTTCAAAGCGGGTTCCATCAATCTGGCGAACCCCTATAATACAGTTCTCGTTGCGTCCCCAGGGCGTCGTCGAGTTTAATTCCGGAAAGAGAGAAATCCTATGAATGCCCCACTCAGTAATAGTGCCTTTATCGAAAAAGATCAGGAGCATATGATTCATCCGCTGCATCACAACCCTGCGCATGCCGGTGGGCGGGTTTGGGTGAAGGCCGAGGGGTCTCACCTGATCGATGCTGACGGCAATCGTTTCATCGACGGCCTGTCCTGCCTGTGGAATGTCAGTTGCGGCCACGGCCGTGAGGAACTGGCGGACGCTGCATCGCAGCAGATGCGGGAGATGGCATTTTGCTCAAGCTACAACGGTAGTTCAAATCCTCCCGCGATCGAACTTGCCGACCGGCTTGCTGCCATGTGTTATCCGCAAATCAATAATTTCTATTTCACCTCCGGCGGTGGGGAATCCACCGATAGTAATTTCAAGCTTGCGCGATATTACTGGAAGGCCAAAGGCAAACCGGAAAAGACCAAGGTTATCAGTCGAATCTGGGGTTATCACGGGGTAACCTTCGCGGCGATGTGCGCCACCGGGATAGCCGGTTATTGGCCCTCTTTCGAGCCCCGGATTCCGGGTTTCAGCCATATCCCGGCGCCCGATCCCTATCATTACCCGGTGCCGGAAGACGGTTCTTCGCTGGGAATCGCCGCTGCCAATGAACTGGAAAAAGAAATTCTCGCGCAGGGACCTGAAACCGTGGCAATGTTTATTGCCGAACCGGTGCAGGGTGCCGGTGGCGTTATCGTGCCGCCGGACGACTATTTTCCGCGCATTCGAGAAATTTGCGATAAGTACGAAGTGCTTTTCGTCGCCGATGAAGTCATAACCGCCTTTGGACGAACTGGAAGGATGTTCGCGCTTGACCACTGGGGCGTGCAACCCGACCTGGTACAGTTCGCCAAATCGATTACCTCGGGCTATTTACCGCTCGGCGGCATCGGTATCAGTGATGAAATCGCCGAAACTATTCGCAGTAGCGACAAGCCGTGGATGCACGCCTATACCTACAGTGGCCATCCGACTACCTGTGCGGTCGGGCTGGCGACACTCGATTTTATTGAAAAACATGACCTGCCCGGGCAGGCGGCCAGCAAGGGTGAGTACCTGCTGGCGAAGCTACACGACGAACTGGATGGTCATCCGCATGTCGGTGACGTGCGCGGTAAGGGCATGATGTGTGCTGTCGAACTGGTCGAAGACAAGGCGAATAAATCCTGGTATCCACCCGAGTGGGGCGTCGGCCCGAAGATGACCAGGGCAATGATCGATCACGGCGTGTTTACGCGTATGCGCAGCGAAGTGGTCTGCCTCGCGCCACCGCTGACCACCGACGAAGCCACCCTAGATGAGCTGGTGGCCGGCGTACGCAATGCCGTTGTCGATGTGTTTGGAGAGTAAATCCGGCGTTTAGACCCGGATTTCCGGAGCCTGGCTGACGATGTACTTTTTGCTGGCCGGCATTGCCTTGTTATCAACTATACTCAGCCTGTTCTGGCTGAAGGACCGGATCGAAAGTCCGGTACTCGCTCGTATCGCCTTTTCCGAACCGGTGGCCCGCCTGGCGGTGGTTGCCGCGGTGTTTATTGTGCTCGGTTTTTTACTTATGCTGTCTGAGTTCCTCACCCACGGATCGGCGTGACAGCTATTCCCCTGGCGGCATTTGCTTGATGTACAGGTCATGCTTGGAGTAGGGGATTTCGATCTTCTCTTCGATGAAGCGTTTGTAAACCTGACAGTTAAGCGCGTCAAGTACGCGCCCGCGCAATACCGGCTGTTCGATCCAGCAGAGTAATTCGAAATCGAGGCTTGAAGCACCGAAAGTACGAAATCGGACCCGTGGTTCCGGATCCTCACATACCGCTTCGTCGTTGAGCGCAATATCCATCAGAATTTCCCGCACCTGATCGATATCGGACCCGTAGGCTACTCCGACCACGACACGGATGCGGAATTTTTCTGCGGGTCCTCCGGATTCGTTGATGATCTTGGTGTTGCCCATGACCGAGTTGGGTACGGTGATTTCGATGTCATCGCGGGTCCTGAGGCGCGTGCTGCGAATGCCGATATGGGTAATTTCTCCGCGCTCACCTGAATCCAGCACGACGAAGTCACCAATCTTGTAGGGAGCGTCGGCCATGATAAAGACGCCCGAAAACAGGTTGGCAAGCGTATCCTTGGCGGCGAAACCAACCGCGATGCCAACGATGCCGGCCGATGCCAGCCACGCGGTCATGTCGACGTTCCAGGCGGAGAATATAACGTATACCGCGAGCACGATTATGAGGATCAAAGCGATGTTTTCGAACAGGGGCAGAGTTTGGGGATGTAAGATCGCCACGCGCTGATCGTTAGCGGCGACAGTGCGCAATATGGAACGCACTACGCGTAGCAGAAATATGGTCCAGACGACGTAGGCGATGGTTCGCAGGCTGGAAAAAATAATGAAGTCGTAGGGTTCACCGAGTACCAGTAGCGTAACCGCCAGCGCCAGGCCAATCAGTATTACGCTGAAATAGATCGGGCTGTGTAAGTGTTCGATTATCTGGTCATCAAACTTAAATCGGGTACGCGCAGTGAGATTTTTTAGCGTGGCACTGATAAAGCGATCGAAAATCCAGGCAATTACCAGAAACACAAAGACAATGGCCACAGCCTTGAGCCAGGGATGATCGCCGAAGACACTGAGGTAGGGTGCGATCCAGGTTTGCAGTTTGCTCAACATTCGATGATATTAACCGCTAAGCCACCCCGAGCGGTCTCCTTGTACTTGGTTTTCATATCGGCACCGGTTTCACGCATGGTTTTAATAACCTTGTCGAGCGATACGAAATGCTGGCCGTCGCCGCGCATCGAGATACGTGCGGCATTAATCGCCTTTACAGATGCCATTGCATTCCTTTCGATACAGGGCACTTGCACCAGTCCGCCCACCGGATCGCAGGTCAATCCCAGGTTGTGTTCCATACCGATCTCGGCCGCGTTTTCAACCTGTTCCGGGGTGCCGCCGAGGACCTCGGTCAATGCCCCCGCCGCCATCGAGCAGGCACTGCCGACTTCACCCTGGCAGCCGACCTCGGCACCCGAAATCGACGCATTTTCCTTGTACAAAATGCCGATCGCACCCGCGGTCAGTAAGAAACGTACGATACCATCGTCTTCGGCCGCCGGGTAAAAGTGCTGGTAGTAGTGCATGACCGCTGGAATGATCCCTGCGGCACCGTTGGTTGGTGCGGTCACCACGCGCCCACCGGCCGCGTTTTCTTCGTTGACGGCAAGCGCCCATAGATTGACCCAATCGAGTGTCACCAGGGGATCTTTATAGGTAATGCCGGGTTGTCCTCTCAATTTGCGATGCAAATCTGCAGCGCGTCGCTTGACCTTCATGCCGCCCGGTAAAATGCCCTCGTTACGACAACCATTGTTGACGCAACTGCGCATTACTTTCCAGATCTCGAGCAGCCCGTGGCGAATTTCTTCCTCGCTACGCCAGGCTTTTTCGTTTTCCATCATCACGTCGCTGATCGACATATCGTGGTTGGCGCAATGAATCAGCAGGTCGACCGCGCTTAAGAATGGATAAGGCAGTTTAGTGTCGTCCTCGACGATGCGATCGTTGCCCTGTGCGCTTTCGTCTACGATGAAACCGCCGCCAACCGAGTAGAAAGTGGAGCTTCGCAGCTCCTCATCCTTTGCATTGAAGGCGCTAAAAGTCATGCCGTTGGAGTGGAACGGCAGGGTTTCGCGGCGATGCATGACCAGCTGCTTTTTCTCGTCGAACTTGACCGGGTGCTCGTCGAACAGGTTCAATTGCCCGCTTGACCGGATTGACTCCAGCCGCGATTCGACGCTGCCGGTATCGACCGATTCAGGCAGCTCACCCTCGAGACCCAACATCACCGCCTTGTCACTGCCGTGCCCCTTGCCGGTAGCACCAAGCGAGCCATACAGATCGGCTTTAACCTTCGTCACTTCGCCCAGCAAATTATCCTGCTTGAGGCCCTGAACAAATTTTTGCGCGGCACGCATCGGCCCGACCGTGTGCGAGCTTGACGGCCCTATACCAATTGAAAACAGATCAAAAACGCTAATCGCCATGGGGCAATCCTATCTCAGTGCAAGGCTGGAGTATAACGCCAGAGCAGGACATTAAATTCACCAGTATACTTGCCGGAAACGCCGCGCTGTTGCCTGGTTACGCTTCGTCGTCGGCG
>Ga0224508_10001078_pt1 | contig 24859 bp, 25 predicted proteins | sample SF_Jan12_sed_USG_4_FD_170157 | JGI IMG/M metagenome (GOLD analysis project Ga0224508, IMG submission 170157) | Sediment microbial communities from San Francisco Bay, California, United States - SF_Jan12_sed_USGS_21 | ecosystem: Environmental > Aquatic > Marine > Sediment | place: USA... | reverse complement strand
GAATACGGTTCCCACGATAAAACCTTTGAGATCCCAAAAAACGGAATGGTCAATGTCATTGATGAAAACAGTGGTGCAAACCTACTTTCACATGCTGTACAGATCGGAGATATTTGGCGCATGTGCCAGGTAAAAGATGCCCCGGTCAGGGATTGGGTAAAATTAGCAGTGAGTCGCGCAAGAGCTACGGACACACCGGCCGTTTTCTGGCTGGATGCGAAGCGAGCCCATGATAGCGAGCTTATTGAAAAAGTGAAGGCATATTTAAAAGATCACAAGACGGATGGATTGGATCTGCGTATACTCTCACCTGTTGCCGCTACTCAATTTACCCTAGAACGAATGAAAGCCGGTAAAGACACCATCTCTGTTTCCGGAAATGTTCTTCGCGATTATTTGACCGATCTCTTTCCCATTTTAGAAGTAGGGACAAGTGCTAAAATGCTTTCTATTGTACCCCTGATGAATGGAGGCGGACTCTTTGAAACAGGAGCCGGGGGCTCTGCTCCAAAACATGTTGAGCAGTTTGAAGAAGAAGGGCATCTTCGATGGGATTCACTAGGTGAGTTTATGGCGCTTGGTGTATGTCTTGCCCACTATGCTGATAAAAATGAAAATAAAAAAGCCAAAGTATTGGCTGACACTCTTGATGCCGCAACTGAAATGTTCCTGGACAACAAACGATCGCCATCCCGAAAAGTGGGCGAACTGGATACCCGGGGCAGCCATTTTTACCTGGCCTTGTATTGGGCCCGGCAACTGGCAGAACAAAATGAAGACGCAAGCTTAAAGGCAGAGTTTCAAGAAATAGCGGCCTCCTTAACCAATAATGAAGCTGCAATTACACAAGAACTCATTGATGCTCAAGGAGTTCCTCAGAATATTGAAGGCTACTATCTACCGGATTCTATTAAAGCTGATCAGGCTATGCGACCCAGCAAAACGTTTAATAATATCCTATCTGATTTGGGATAATTCTTCCCTATACAATAACCGTTCAGTTGGGGAGTAATCCCTATATTTAGATCAAAATTGCACCTATGAAGGCAGCCCGCTGCTCTATCATTTTTTGCCTCTTGTTTTCAGTTCTTTTTGCCCAGGGACAAAAAAAATATACCCTTAGCGGCACCATCCGTGAAGCGGCTACCAATGAATATCTTATAGGTGTGACCCTGGCCGTGCCTGAATTAAGAACAGGAGTTACTACTAACGAATATGGATTCTACTCACTCACCCTTCCTGAAGGAAGCTATACCATCCAAATAAGTTCCCTGGGGTATCAAGATCTTGTTGAGACCATATCCTTTACTCAAAATAGCCAACGGGATTTTCAATTGCGCGCTGAAGCAGAAGAATTGGAAGAAGTTGTGGTCTCCGAGGATATTGAGAAGATCAATATTCGTAAACCCCAGATGAGTGTTAACAATCTGTCTATAAAGACTATTAAAAGCATCCCTGTAGTTTTAGGGGAGGCCGATGTCATCAAATCCCTTGTCCTCTTACCGGGGGTTACCAATGCCGGGGAAGGGGCTTCAGGATTTAATGTGCGAGGCGGGGCAGCTGACCAAAATTTAATCTTATTAGACGAAGCCACCATTTTCAATTCATCGCATTTGTTCGGCTTTTTCTCCGTATTTAATCCAGATGCCATAAAAGATGTGAAATTATTTAAAGGCGCCATTCCCGCACGGTATGGAGGACGAGTGTCTTCTGTGCTGGAGATATTCCAAAAAGAAGGGAATAGCCGTAATTTCAGTATGAACGGGGGTATTGGTGCTGTTGCGAGTCGTCTGCTTGCCGAAGGCCCAATCGTAAAAGACAAGGCCGCCTTCCTGGTGGGTGGAAGAGGCTCCTACGCCCATTTCTTTCTCCCCTTGTTCGATGTAGATAACGAGGCCTACTTTTATGACCTGAATACGAAATTGAATTACCGGATCAATACGAGAAACAGCCTGTTCCTGTCAGGATATTTCGGCCGGGATGTATTTAGTCTGTCCGATAAATTTGTCAACACCTATGGAAACAGCGTGATCAACTTCCGTTGGAATCACCTGTTCTCAGATAAATTATTTTCAAACCTTTCTTTGATCTATTCCGATTACTACTACGGACTTCTTCTTGATTTTGCGGGCTTCGAATGGGATTCCGGGATCCAGAACTTTAACCTCAAGTACGATCTGAAACACTATCTCAGCGATAATCTCCAGATCAATTATGGGCTGAATAATATCTATTATCGCTTCAATCCCGGAAAGATCCAACCTAATGATGAAGAATCCGGCATTATAGAAGAGCAACTGATTGAAAAATACGCCAATGAAACAGCCGCTTATATCGATGTGGAACATAAGATCACAGAAAACATCAGCCTGCAATACGGACTGAGGGTTAGTCATTTCTTGCGTCTTGGCCAGGATGAATTGTTTGTATATGAGAATAATAATCCGGTTGATTTTGATCCTTTTTCCTTAGTCTATAATGAAGCTATACCCATTGAAACCATTTTTCCGGGCCGCGGTGAGAATCTGGCCGATTTCACCAACCTGGAACCCCGATTTTCGGCAGCAGTGATCCTCAATGAGAATAACTCTATAAAAGCAAGCTACATCCGCATGTCTCAGTACCTGCACCTCTTATCCAATACCAGTTCACCTACACCCCTGGATGTCTGGACGCCCAGCGGGCCATTTGTAAAGCCACAGCTGCTGGATCAATATGCCATGGGATATTTCAGAAACTTTAATTCCGGCAAATACAGCCTGGAAGTGGAAGGGTTTTACAAAGACGTTCAAAACCGGATCGACTATATTGACGGGGCGAATCTGATCGCCAATAACGCGATTGAACAGGTGATTTTAAATGGGAAAGCCAGGGCCTATGGACTCGAACTGCTGTTGCGCAAGAACGAAGGAGCATTTAAAGGATGGTTAGCCTACACCTTATCGAAATCTGAGCAGCGTACACCTGGTCGGCCTCCATTTGTAGATAATGGGCGGTCTAATACAGAAACTGGGATTAATTTTGGGGAATGGTACAATACGCCCTATGACAAAACACATGATCTGGCCCTGTATGGCAGTTGGGATCTCTCTCCCCAATGGAATATCAATTCCAATTTTATCTTTCAGACGGGTCAGCCCACGAATTACCCCATTGGTCAATTCCAATTTGAAGGTCTGGTAGTGCCCTATTTTGGATTGCGAAATGTAGAGCGCCTGCCTGATTACCATCGCCTGGATCTGGCTGCTACCTTAAAGCCTAAAAAAAATGCCAATCGTTCCTGGCAATCAGAATGGGTTTTTAGTGTATATAATGTATATAATCGGATGAATGCAGCGAGTATCTCATTCCGACAGAACCAGGACACCGGGCGTAATGAAGCAGTACGTACCTCCATTTTCGGGATCGTTCCTGCAATAACATATAATTTTAAATTTTGAGATGAAGAAGTGGGTTTACATACTATTAGCCTTGTTCATAAGCAGTTGTGAGGACGTCATCGAAGTAGATGTACCCCAGGAACCTCCGCGTTTGGTGGTGGAAGCCCTATTCCGCGTAGATAGTAACGAACCCTTTGTTCCCGTAGTGGTCAAACTCACAACAACCAATAGCTTTTTTGATGAGATCACGGCTACCAGTGCAGATGATAATATAACCATCCTAATTGACCAATATGAGAATCGGGAAGGGATAGATGTTATTATTTCATCCGGCTCTTCCAGTCTGTCAGAAACAGAACCGGGAAGTGGTATTTATGTGCCCGATCCGACCTTTGATAATGACCAACGGATCCCTAGCGTCGGTTTGAATGAAGACATGCAATTTACCATGATCATTCCCTATCAAGGACGCCGCTATGCTGCACAAACCCGTTATGTGCCTTCAACACCAATCGATAACCTGGCCCAAGGTACTGAGACTTTATTCGACGAAGACGAAACAGAGGTCGTCATTACATACACCGATGATCCCAACCGCTCGAATTTCTATGTATTTGATTTTGGGTTTGGCGAATATTTCGGTTCTGAAGATACCTTTTACCAGGGACAGCCATTCAGCTTCTCCTACTTCTATGACGAGAAATTCGATCCCGGAACAGAACTGGAGATCAGCATCCTGGGTGCCGATCAGGAATTTTTCAATTACATGAATCTCTTGGTGGAACAATCCGATGATGATTTCAATATTTTTGACACCCCAGTGGCCACCGTACGCGGTAACGTCTTTGATATCACTGATCTGGACAATATTGAAGTTTTGGATAATGTAGACCAGCCCAATAGTTTTGCCCTGGGCTATTTTGCCATCGTTGAAGAGTACAAGGCGACACTTATAATCCAGTAGGGAAGCCCTGATCTTTTAATCGGGCCATAAATTCGGCCGACTTACCCTCCAACAAAGTCGCAGCATTTTCCAGGTTGTATAATAGGGATCTGTCTTTCTCGCCTATTTCCAGCACATCGTAAAAACCCACTGCCTTGGCTTGTTCTTTCGATATTTCTAAGCCCCCGCAAAAAGCGACGACAGGAATTTTGTGGATATCACTTAGGCCAAGCACTCCCTGAACCATTTTTCCCGATAGGGATTGTGAATCTAGTTTCCCCTCACCTGTAATGATCAGGTCCGGATTTACCGTTTCAATCATCTTTTCGGCGCCTGCCAATTGTAGAATAAACCGACTGCCACTGAGAAAATGGGCATTACAAAAAACTTTAAGTCCGTATGAGAATCCGCCCGCTGCTCCAGCCCCTGGAAGATGCGCGGCATCTTGGCCCAGATCGTTTAGCACAACTTTTTCCAGCTTGCGCAAACCGGCGTCCAACAGATGAACTTGCTCGGTAGTAGCCCCTTTTTGAGGTGCGTAAACAAAGGCAGCACCCCTTGATCCGTACAAGGGGTTGTTCACATCATTCAGCGCATAAAATTGCACATGAGAAAAAGCCCGGGCAGGAGGAATTATTTTGGTTAGTTGATTAAGATTTGCACCTATGGCATCCAGCTTATTGCCTGATGTATCCAGAAAGCTATAGCCCAGGGCAGCTGCCATGCCCATACCTCCATCATTCGTTGCACTGCCTCCGATACCCAGGTATATGTCTGTTGCACCTCTTTCGATCGCATCTTTTATTTGCAGTCCTGTTCCCCAACTTGTTGTTTTCGTGGGATCTTTTTCTTCATCCGTAAGCAGTTCCAAACCACTGGCCATGGCCATTTCCACATAGGCAGCCTGCTCTTCCGCATCCCACAGATAATATGCCTGTATAGGTCTTCCAAGCGGGCCTGATGTCATCGTCTCAACCCATTCAACCCTTCGATTTCTACTCACTGCATCCAAAAATCCTTCGCCCCCGTCAGAAGCGAGAATATGATCAATAACCGCCTCGGGATAAACGCGACGGATCCCATTGCTCAAAGCCGCTACAACCTCTGTTGCGCTTAAAGAACCTTTGAATTTATCCGGGATGAGTAAAATTTTCATGTTAAATAAGTGCCTGGATGACACCCACTCCTTAAGCTTTGTTATCACTGGAAAAAAAGAAGTAGTATCAAGAAATTAAATATAACCATAATTCCTACTTTTGAACCGAACAATACCTTTCAAATTGCGAACCAATAAAGAACTCTTAGTTAAAAGCCTGTCTTATTTGGCTTATACCATATTCCTGATGTTTTTAGCCCCCATAGTACTCTTCCAGGCTTTTAAGAACGCCGGGCATACCCTCTACCCTTATGTGCTTCAAGTTGGCCTCCTCCTGGCTGTTGCAGCTATCGTTATGGGTTTTTACAGCATTAATGTAATGATGCTCGCCATCTTTGGAGCAAAGAAATAGACGACTAATCATTGCCATCCTTCTGCGCAGGTATTATCTTTGCCTGCTTAAACACGCATTGTGCAGCATATCAACATTACACTTCCGGATGGTTCGGTAAAGCAACACCCTAAAGGCAGTACGCCCATGGACGTTGCAAAAGGCATTAGTGAAGGCTTGGCAAGGAATGTCATTTCCGCCAAATTCAATGATACTACTGTAGAAACCGGAACACCACTGGAAGCAGATGGCAGCCTAATTCTTTTTACCTGGAACAATCCCGAGGGGAAAAAAGCTTTTTGGCATTCAACTTCACACGTCGTAGCCCAGGTTTTAGAAGAAATGTACCCAGGTGCCAAGCTTACGATCGGTCCGGCTATTGAAAATGGATTTTACTACGATGTAGATTTTGGCGAGAACAGTGTTTCTGAAAAGGATTTTCCGGCTATTGAAAAACGGGCTATTGAGATCGCAAGGGAGAAACACGCGTTTACCATGAAGTCGGTTTCGAAGGCCGATGCACTGCAACTTTACAAAGATCGCAGTAATGAATACAAAGTAGAATTAATTGAAAACCTTGAAGACGGGGATATTACCTTTTGTGACCATAGCACTTTTACAGATCTCTGCAGAGGCGGACATATACCAAATACCGGGATCATTAAAGCGATAAAAATCCTGAATGTGGCCGGTGCCTATTGGCGAGGGGATGAAAAAAGGCCTCAGTTAACACGTGTCTATGGTATTTCCTTTCCGAAACAGAAGGAATTGACCGAATATCTGGAAATGCTGGAAGAGGCCAAAAAGAGGGATCACCGCAAACTTGGGAAAGAATTAGAACTTTTTACCTTCTCTTCAAAAGTAGGTCTGGGGCTGCCACTATGGCTTCCAAAAGGAGCGGCTTTGCGTGAGCGATTGGAAAATTTCCTTAAAAAAGCTCAGAAAAAAGCAGGATATGAAATGGTTGTTTCACCGCATATCGGGCAAAAAGAACTCTATGTTACTTCCGGTCATTATGAAAAATACGGAGAAGACAGCTTTCAACCCATCCATACGCCTAAAAAGGATGAAGAATTCTTATTAAAACCTATGAATTGCCCTCATCATTGCGAGATCTATAATGCCCGTCCATTTAGTTATAAGGACCTACCCAAACGTTATGCTGAATTTGGCACGGTCTATAGGTATGAGCAACACGGCGAATTACACGGACTTACGCGGGTACGTGGTTTTACACAGGATGATGCACATATATTTTGTACCCATGACCAATTGAATGAAGAATTTAAAAATGTTATAGATCTGTCCCTTTATGTGCTGGGCTCTTTGGGCTTTGATAATTTCACGGCCCAGGTATCAGTACGTGATCCCGAAAACCCCGATAAATACATTGGAAACATAGCCAATTGGGAAAAGGCAGAAAAGGCGATCATTGATGCAGCAGACGAAAAAGGCCTGGATTACAAGATTGAAAAAGGTGAAGCTGCTTTTTACGGACCCAAATTAGATTTTATGGTCAAAGATGCCCTGGGACGTCAATGGCAGCTGGGTACAATACAGGTAGATTATAATCTTCCGGAGCGATTTGACCTGACTTACAAAGGCAGTGATAATGAGTCGCATAGACCGGTAATGATACACAGAGCGCCTTTTGGAAGTATTGAACGTTTTGTTGCCTTGCTACTGGAACATACAGGCGGAAACTTCCCATTATGGCTCATCCCCGACCAGGCTATTGTTCTCCCAGTCAGCGAGAAGGTCGAAAATTATGCCGAAAAAGTTTTAAAATCGCTTGAAAATCACGAAATTCGCGCGCTCATTGATAGCAGGAATGAGACAGTAGGGAAAAAGATCCGTGAAGCGGAAATGAATAAAATCCCTTTCATGATAGTAGTTGGTGAGAACGAACAACAAAATGAGACTATTGCTGTAAGACGACATGGAGGTGAAGACCTTGGTACCATTACGGTTGAAGCGCTTTCGGATTTGATTCGCACTGAAATTAATAGTACCTTAAAGTCTTTTAAAAACTAGTTTAACAAAAATTAATAGCCATAGCCATACGTAGAAGATCAAGACCCCAACCAAGGAGGATTATAAAAAATCCTCACAATATCAATGATAAGATCACAGCACCGAATGTTCGATTGGTGGGTGATAATGTGGATGTAGGTGTATATCCATTTGCCAAAGCACTTGAGCAGGCGAATGAATTAGGACTGGATCTTGTTGAGATCTCCCCTAAAGCCGATCCGCCGGTTTGTAAGGTCATAGATTATAAAAAGTTCTTATACGAACAGAAGAAGCGGGAAAAAGCCATGAAGGCCAAAGCTTCGAAAGTTGTAGTGAAAGAAATTCGTTTTGGTCCCAATACAGATGACCACGATTACGAATTTAAAAAGAAACATGCAGAGAAATTCCTGAAAGACGGTGCCAAATTAAAAGCATACGTCTTCTTTAAAGGAAGATCGATCGTGTATAAAGATAAAGGCGAGATCCTGTTATTGCGTTTGGCCCAGGAATTAGAAGAATTGGGTAAAGTAGAGCAGTTGCCAAGGTTGGAAGGTAAGCGAATGACGATGTTCATCGCCCCGAAAACAAGGAAATAAGGCGAACATAAAAGAAAAGAGATGCCTAAGATGAAGACTAAATCCAGTGCCAAAAAGCGTTTTAAGCTTACAGGATCTGGTAAAATAAAAAGGAAACACGCTTTTAAAAGTCACATTCTGACTAAAAAATCTAAGAAGCGTAAATTAAAATTAACGCATTTTACATTGGTTCACGAAGCCGATGTGAATAGCATCAAGGAACAATTACGCCTGAAGTAATCGTTTCCGGTAAGTTTAACCCTGGAGTCGGGCTTTACAAGATCTTTCAAAGGAAAGGCGCCTGCTACAAAAAATAACATCATATGCCACGTTCAGTTAACGCTGTTGCTTCCAGAGCACGTAGAAAAAAAATCATTAAACAAGCCAAAGGATATTTTGGCCGAAGGAAAAATGTCTATACGGTAGCTAAAAACGCCGTAGACAAAGCGATGCAATATGCGTATCGCGATCGTAGAAACAAAAAACGGACGTTCCGGGCCTTGTGGATCACGCGTATTAACGCAGGAGCCAGAATGCACGGTATGAGCTATTCCCAATTCATGGGAAAGGTTAAGTCGAACAAAATCGGACTTAACAGAAAGGTCCTCGCCGATCTTGCCATGAATCACCCGGAAGCTTTTAAAGCCGTAGTTGATAAAGTAAAATAGTGAATGTAGCCCATAAAAAAACCCACCAATTGGTGGGTTTTTTTATGCGTTAGCATTGTTATTCCTGAGCTTCGGAAACTTCCTTCTTCTTTTTGAGCTCTTCTAATTTATCTTTAGCATTATTGGCACCAGGATAGTGCATCAATGCTTTATTATAATACTTCATGGCATTCTCATTATCGCCTTCATTCATGTAAAATTCTGCCATTGAATCATAGGCATTATAGCCCTTCGGGCGTAATTCTACATACTTTTCAAAATGCGCCTTTGCTTTGTCTTTATTGCCCATAGCATAGTGGGTATATCCCAACATGTTATGAACATGACCTGAATTACGATCAGCTTCTTCCAGCTCCGCCGCAAGTTTTTCATACTCAGCGATCCGTGCATTCTCATCTTTAATTGTCTGGATATAGCGGAAGTGAACAAATTTGCCATCAAAAGCGAGTTCGTGCATTTTCTTCCAGATTTCGTCCCTTTGCATTCTGGCATTCTCTTCATTGTCTTTCCATTTGATGTTCATGAGAGAAACATAAAGTTTTGATACCTCATTCTTGCCTTCGACTAACTTTTGCGCTTGTTCTTTGTGATAGGCGCGCTTTTCTCCTTTGGAGAAATTACGCAGCATTACATGCGGGGCAAATAAAGTTGGGTCCTTTGCTACTGCTGCATCAAAAAAGGTATACGCTTTTTCGAACTCAATGTTCATTGCGCAGTCAATACCTGCACCGACAAGTGCATTTGCGATTTCATCGTCCCCAGTCCACTGTATATACTGCGATTCAGTTTCCTGGGCGATTACTAATAGCGGGAGAAGCATTAAAATAGTTACTAATTGCTTACCAATTTTCATAGTGGATGTTTTAAATTATACTTCCACAAGATACTAAATAAAAGGACACTTTTACTGTCCCTACAGAAGGTAAACGAAATAAATATTACTTAAAAAATAATAATTAAGTATTTGATTCTCATATATATACAATATTTCATAATAAAATTCTTACGTGACATCCTCAATCTCATCAATAGCTTCTTTGAATTCTTCCCAGCTGATAAGACGGTCATTCGTAGTATCATATCCCTGCACTAATTTAGTGGCCACGATACCCCGGATAAAAGCACTGATCTCAGCCTCTTTTAATAGTCGGATCACCTCACTCTTTTTTAGTTTTCCACTGCCGTCCTTATCAAAAAAGTCAAAAGCTTCCTCGGGCGATTCAAATTGATTGGTGATCAGGATCTGGATCTTGCTTAAAATAGATTCTTTTGTTGCCATAGAAATAAAATTTTATTGATTATCATATTAAAAGGATCGTATCACGACCCAAAGGCCGTAACTACCAATTTGCGCGCTCCTCCCCGATCCCGGTGCTCACATAAATATATGCCCTGCCATGTGCCCAATTGTAAGGCACCATTTTTTACGGGTATCTGTACGCTGCTTCCCATCATGGACGCCTTGATATGGGCGGGCATATCATCCGGACCTTCCATGGTATGTGTAAAATGTGCGGCATCTTCCGGAACCAATTTATTCATATGACTTTCAAAATCGTCCCTGACAGATTCATCTGCATTTTCGTTGATCGTCAGGCTTGCCGAGGTGTGCTTAATAAAGACATGTAAAAAGCCTGTTTCGATGGATTTGATATCGGGAAATTGCGAAAGCACTTCCCGCGTAATCAAATGATATCCCCTGGGAAAGGCAGGCAGACTAATTGTTTTTTGAAAAAAGTTCATCCCTACTAAGGTACTGCGAAATCAGATTCAATGCCATTCATCTTGATGCAAAGCCCTACTTTTGCAGGAATTATTTTCTATGGAACTGTCAAAGGTCAAATTAGTTGTTACGGACATGGATGGCACCCTGCTAAATTCTAGACATGAGGTGAGTAATCGCTTTTTTGATGTCTACCATAAATTGAGTGACAAGGGTGTGCAGTTCGTCGCTGCCAGCGGCCGACAATACAACAATATTGTCAGTAAGCTTATTCCGATTAAAGATGAACTGATCTTCATTGCGGAAAACGGAGGTATAGTAATATATGGAGATGAGGAATGGCTTCATATTCCCCTGGATGACAGCTTGAAAAATAAAGTGCTGACCGTAGTTGAAAACAGCCCGGATATGTACCCGGTCTTATGCACAAAAAATATGGCCTATATCCGTAAAGATCATACCCATTTTGTCAGTCTGTTGCAGGAATATTACACCCAATTCGGATACTTGGATAACCTGGTGACTTTTGCAGATGAAGTCATAAAAATTGCCGTTTTTCACGAGGAGGACTCCGAAAAGTATATCTATCCGGTGGTACGTCAGTTTGAGAATGAATCTATGGTCAAAGTATCCGGTCAGCAATGGGTAGATCTTTCCCATATGGATGCGCATAAAGGACATGCCTTAAAAGAGGTTCAGGCCCGACTCAATATTAGCCCTGCGGAGACCATGGTTTTTGGAGATTACAATAATGATCTGGAAATGATGGAGCAGGCTGCATTCAGTTTTGCCATGGCCAATGCCCATCCCAATGTACAGGCAGTAGCACGCTATGCTACCGAGAGTAATGATGCTTTTGGCGTGGAGATCGTCCTGGAAAAGTTATTGGAGGATTTATCCTAAGTTTTTTGCTTCTTCTTTTTCGCTGCCGGAAATAGCACGTTGTTAAGGATAAGTCGGTATCCCGGGGAAGTCGGGTGCAAGGATAATTCTGTTTTAGGATCCCCTACCCTGTGTTGGTAGTCTTCCGGATCGTGGCCCCCATAAAAAGTAAAAAAGCCTTTGCCTTTAATTCCGTGAATATACCGGGCCTCACCATTGATCTTATTTTCACCCAGTACAAGTACATTGGGTTTTACTTCCTTGCGTTCAAAAGAAGTTGTTTGCCCCATAAAGCCCTTCACTAATGCTGTATGATTCTGGCAGAGCATGGTAGGAACCGGATCCCACTTGGCTGAAAAATCCATCAGCGAAAAATAATCAGTCTCTCTCTGTACATTATTTCTCTTATTGGTCATATCAATGGAAGAGAATTCATAACGCAACGGATTTCTTTCCAGTTTAAAATTAGTAAAAGCAAAAGTACGGGAATAGTCCATTTTAGTCTGATAGTTGGCATCTGAAGGATCCCCGTCGAACATTGGTTCACAAATATCCACGCCGTCGGCGGCCAGTGCAATATCAAAGCTGTCCGTAGCAGAACACATGGCAAACATAAAGCCACCGCCTATTACATAATTCCGGATCTTTAAGGCTACATCTCTTTTCTCTTCAGAAACTTTGCTATACCCAAGTTTTGCGGCAAGGGATTCGGCATTGCGTTTTCCTTCAATATACCAGGGTGCTGCCCTATAGGCGCCATAGAACTTACCATACTGACCCGTAAAATCTTCGTGATGTAAGTGCAACCAATCATAAAGTACGAGCTTGTTATCTAACACCTCTTCATCATAGACGGTCACATACGGGATCTCAGCATAAGCCAGGACCATTGTAACGGCATCGTCCCAGGGTTGATTGTCTTTAGGGGAATAAACGGCAATTTTCGGAGCTTTCTCAAGGATCACGGCTTCCTGGTTTTGAGACGGACTGCTAATACCATCCAGAATAGCCTGCGCCTGGGCATCTGACACAATCTCAAAGGAGACGCCTCTGATCTGGCACTCCCTTCGAATATTTTCTCCATCAGGCAATAAGAAAGAGCCTCCTCTGAAATTTAACAACCACTGTACTTTTTGTTGTTTGGTGAGCACCCAATACGTGATCCCATATGCCTTTAGGTGATTTTTCTGGCTCTCGGCATCCATAGGTATCAGGATCATAGAAGCCATAACCCCTTGTGTGCAAAGCAATACTATAATAAATAATAGCTTCCTCATGAATGGTAATTAATTGGCGTGGTTCCCTCTTGTAAGCAGAACAGCTTAGAAAGGAATATTATTGTCTTCGTCCTCCTCACTTAGATCGTCATTCAATGGACTTCCAAATGCTTCTTCTGAGCTTGGAAGGTTTTTGGTGATGAACGGGTTGTCTTCCTTATCATTCATTTTGGATTGGAATTCAAAAGGTGAGTCAAAATCGTCCAGGTTCTCAAATTTACCAAGTTGTGCGATAAATTTCAAACGAATGGAATCCAAGCCGCCATTCCGGTGTTTCGCTACAATAAACTCTGCCTGTCCTTGTGTTGGTGTTCGTTCTTCATCGTCCCACTCATCAATTTTATAGTATTCCGGGCGATAGATAAAGGAAACAATATCGGCATCCTGTTCAATAGCCCCAGATTCTCTAAGGTCGGAAAGAATAGGTCGCTTACTGCCACCCCGGGTTTCAACGGCTCTTGATAGCTGTGATAATGCAATGACTGGCACGTTCAATTCCTTGGCCAGGGCTTTTAAATTCCTTGAAATGCTACTGATCTCCTGCTCCCTGTTACCTCCTTTATTGGAAGTTCCGGAAGTCATTAATTGCAGATAATCCAGGACGATCAACTTAATATCATGCTGAGATACGAGTCGCCTTGCTTTTGCTCTTAAGTCAAAAATGGACAATGAAGGTGAATCATCTATAAATAATGGCGCTTTCTCCAGGGATTTGATTTTTACATTCAGCTGTTCCCACTCATGTGTTTCCAGCCTGCCCGTACGCAATTTATCAGAAGAGAGCCCGGTTTCCGCAGAGATCAAACGCGTGATCAATTGTACTGAGGACATTTCCAAAGAGAAGAATGCGACAGGAATATTATCATTGACCGCAATATTCCTGGCCATGGACAGCGTCAAGGCTGTTTTACCCATTCCTGGTCTGGCGGCAATAATGATCAAATCACTGGGCTGCCAGCCCGAAGTTAATCTGTCTAATCTTTCATAACCGGAAGGAATACCGCTCAAGCCTTCTTTATTGGATATCTCTTCGATCTTTTTCTTTGCTTCAATTACCAGGTTGAGTGCTGACTGGGCCGATTTTTTCAGATTGCCCTGTGTGACCTCATAAAGTTTTGATTCTGCACTGTCTAAGAGATCAAATACATCAGTAGTTTCGTCATAGGCATCTTCAATGATCTCGCTAGATATTCGAATCAGGCTTCGCTGGATAAATTTTTGCAAAATTACCCGTGCATGGAACTCAATATGAGCTGATGACGCTACTTTTTGGGTGAGTTTGATAAGGTAAAAATCACCACCCACGGCTTCGAGCTTCTGAACTTTCTTCAATTGGCCCGAAACGGTTAATAAATCCACCGGCTCCGAATTTTCGAAAAGAGTATATATGGCTTCAAAGATCAACTTATGCGCGTCTTTATAGAAGGCATCCGGGTGAAGTATGTCGATCACTTCATCTATCCCTTTTTTGTCAATCATCATTGCGCCAAGTACAACTTCCTCTAAATCAACCGCTTGTGGCGGTAGTTTTCCTTTTTCAAGTTGTATGAGCGTAGATTTACCGATCTTATGAGCAAGTACCTGACTTGGTTTATCCATATCCGCTAAAGTATACAATACGCTTAAGTTACCACTTTTTTTTACCCTTTCGGATATTCACGATTTGATTAACAACTACTGTTAATAAGTCCCTAACTTATGTTAATAAGCCAAAAAAAACCGGATTTCGATAAAACCCGGTTGTGCAGTTTATCGATGTTTTATAGGCTCATGAATTATAGACGCCCATTTCGGCATATTTGTTCATTCGCTTTTTAACCAGTGCTTCTGGTGATAACTTTTTAAGCTCTTCAAAATGTTTCAAAATCTTGTTCCTTACTATCGTAAATGTTTTCTCACGGTTCCTGTGGGCGCCCCCAATAGGTTCCTTCACGATCTCGTCAATAAGGTTTAATTTTTTCATATCAGTGGATGTAAGTTTCAAAGCATCCGCTGCTATTTCTTTATATTCCCAGCTCCGCCAAAGGATCGAGGAACAGCTCTCGGGCGAGATCACTGAATACCAGGTATTCTCCAGCATGAGTACTACATCGCCCACACCAATACCCAGCGCACCACCGGAAGCACCTTCTCCTATAATAACCACTATGATCGGAACTTTAAGTCGGGTCATTTCCAATATATTCCTGGCAATGGCTTCTCCCTGGCCACGCTCTTCCGCTTCGATCCCGGGAAAGGCTCCCGGCGTATCGATCAGGCAAACTACAGGTACACCGAATTTCTCGGCTGATTTCATAAGGCGCAGCGCTTTGCGATAGCCTTCCGGATTGGCCATTCCGAAATTCCTGTACTGGCGTGTCTTTGTATTATAGCCTTTTTGCTGGCCGATAAACATAAAACTCTGATCACCAATTTTCCCCAGACCTCCGATCATCGCTTTGTCATCTTTTACATTGCGGTCTCCATGCAATTCCAAAAATGTCTCCCCGCAAATAGCGCGGATATAATCCAGGGTATAAGGCCTGTCGGGGTGGCGGGATAATTGCACACGCTGCCAGGCGCTCAAATTCTTATAGATCTCCTTGCGGGTTTCGAGGAGTTTTGATTCGATCTGTTTGCAGGTTTCAGATACATCAACCTCACTCTCTTCCCCAATTATCTGGCATTTTTCCAGCTGTTCTTCCAGCTCCTTAATCGGTAATTCAAAATCTAAATATTCCATATAAAAGTGTCCCTATCTGTAGAGGCAAAGATATAGTTTTATGGCAAATGACGGCAAGATTAGTGGGCCGACTTACTTCTATTTTTAAGGATGCCATTTGTGATCACCGTAACTAGTATAATCAAGGCTCCCAGGTAGAAATTCGGGTGCATTTTTTCATCCTCCCCAAAAATAAAATAGGCCAGAACGATCCCATAAACAGGTTCTAAATTCACCGTAAGCATAACAGTGAAAGGCCTGATATAGCGCATCACCTTTACGGAAGCGATAAAAGCATAGGCCGTACAAACAGTCACCAGGATCCCCAAAAATAGCCAGTCAGCCATTGGGAGTGATGTAAAGGGTAAAGTCATATCGGATACAGAAAATCCATATAGGGTAACACAGATCGCGCCGACCAATAATTCATAAAAAGTAATAGTAGTAGGACGCTCCTCCATAACCAGCCGGCCATTGATGAGGGTAAAGATTGCCCCTAGAAACGTAGACAAAAGCCCCAGCCAGAATCCCAATTTGTATTCCGAATTAACCTGAAATATTATTGCCAATCCCAGGATTACCAGCAGTCCGAATACAAGTTCATAGCCGATAAATTTTCGCTTGTACCAAATAGGTTCCAGGATAGCAGTGAAAAGGGCTCCTGAAGCCATGGTAGCCAGTGTTATAGATACATTGGCCACTTTGATAGCATGAAAGAAAGTGATCCAGTGCAGTGCAATGGCTATTCCGCCCAGGACCAGCATAGGCCGGATTTTTTTAGAAACCCGGAAGGAATACTTGCGTACCCACATGAATCCCAAAATGAAGAGAACAGCAAAGAGCATTCTTGCCCAGACCAATGGCAAAGCATCAAGGTTTATGAGTTTGCCCAGTATTGCGGTAAAACTCCAAATAAAGATTATAAAATGGAGGTGAAAATAATTGGTCAGTTTAGCGTTTGGCATTTTGCAGCAGGTAGATAGCAAATATACCAAAGAAGATATTGGGGAGAACTACGGCCAACAGGGGCGAGAATCCGGATTGTTCTGCCAGCGTGCCGAATACTTTATCAAAGAAAATATAGATAAATGCCACACCAATGCCAAAGGCCAGATTAACCCCCATGCCTCCCCGCCTTTTGACGGAAGATACCGATACCCCAATTATGGTCAATATAAAAGCGGCTATAGGCAAGGCCCATCTGCGGTAACTTACCAGCACATAGGTATTAATATTAGAGGCCCCTTTTCGCTTTTGATCTTCTATGAATTTGTTTAACTGAAAAAGATCCTTGGTTTCTGCAATGTAGGATACCGGAGTAAGATCATCGATCCTGAAATTAAATAAGGTGTCCAGCCTGCGCTTGGTCTCGATAATTTCGGTGTCTCCTCTGATCTTCCGTTTGATGTACGAAGTGAGTCGGTATAAACTATCCTTTGGCATCCACCGAATATTTGCGGCAGAGATCTTATAATCCAACTTATCTTCTTCATTAAAATGCTCGAAGGTAAAATTGTTCCCAATTTGGCGACTCGGATTAAAGTTGCTGACATATATGAAATCAGTATCGTTCAATTGGTTAAAGAGGTTCGTGGTGACCCGGTCTTTCGTACCCTTTTTCAGGTATTTGAATTTAAATTCATTAAAACCGACACTTGCCCTGGGAACAATGAACATGGCTAAAAAGAACATGATCACGGCAATGATAGTTGCCCCTATCCAATAAGGTCTCAGAAATCTGCCAAAAGAAACCCCTGAGCTCAAAATAGCGACGATCTCGGTATTGCTCGCCAGCTTGGAGGTAAAGAAAATAATAGACAGAAAGAGGAAGATCGGGAATAATAAGCTGCCTACATAGATGGTGAAATTCACATAGTACATGATGATCTCGCCAAGCGGGGCTTCATTGTCTATCATTCGCCCTATCTGCTCCGCCAGGTTCAGCATAATCCCAATTGGGATAAATAACAGCAACATCATGGCAAAGGTTACCAGGTAGCGTTTTAAAATGTACTTATCCAGTATGGTCATTTTACAACCTATTGTCTAATTGCTTCACCATTTTATTTTTCCAACTTGCGAAATCGCCCTGAAGGATACGCTCCCTGGCTTCACGCACTAACCAAAGATAAAAACCTAAGTTATGAATGGTCGCAATTTGTTTTCCCAGATACTCGTTGGCCATAAACAAATGCCTCAGGTATCCAAGGGAATATTCCGTATCCACAAAGGTATAGCCTTGTTTATCAATGGGATTGAAATCGTTTTCCCATTTTTTATTTTTGATATTGATTGTCCCATGAGCCGTGAAGAGCATTCCGTTCCTGGCATTCCTGGTTGGCAATACACAGTCGAACATATCTATACCCAAAGCGATATTCTCCAAAATATTGATAGGCGTACCCACACCCATGAGATACCTGGGTTTGTCTTCCGGTAAAATATTGCATACTACTTCAGACATGGCGTACATTTCCTCTGCAGGCTCTCCCACCGAAAGTCCGCCAATGGCATTGCCCACGGCTCCTGCCCCGGCCACATATTCTGCTGATGCTTTCCTTAGATCTGTATACACACTTCCCTGTACAATTGGGAAAAAGGCTTGTTCAAAGCCATAATGAAGAGGGAGTGTTTCCAGGTGTTTTATACAACGATCCAGCCATCTGTGGGTCATTTCCATAGAGCGTTTGGCATAATCATATTCGCAGGGATAGGGTGTGCACTCGTCAAAGGCCATGATGATATCTGCGCCTATGGCCCGTTGGATCTCCATGACATTTTCGGGTGTGAATACGTGCAAAGACCCATCGATATGCGACTTAAATTTCACCCCTTCTTCTTTTATTTTCCGATTGGCAGATAAGGAATACACCTGGTATCCGCCACTGTCAGTTAGGATATTCCCTTCCCAACCCATAAACTTATGGAGTCCGCCTGCCTCCTGAAGGATAGGCACTGAAGGGCGTAAATATAAATGATAAGTATTCCCTAAAATGATCGGGGGTTTGATCTCCTCACGCAGTTCTTTCTGGTGCACCCCTTTTACTGTGGCTGCTGTCCCCACCGGCATAAACATAGGGGTGTGCATATCGCCATGCGGTAATTTAAGTGTTCCTGCGCGTGCTTTGGAAGCGCTGTCTTTTTTATCTAGGGTATAGTTCACAGTACTGAAAATCGGTAGCAAATATAGGAAACCACACCCCATTATGTCCCTAAGGGAATATTAAAGTTCCGTAAAATCAGTATCCTACGGGAAGCCTTTGCCATTCGCTTCTAATCGTTAATAAATTGTAATAACTCCTGTTGTGGATAATTTATAATGCCGTTACTTTTGACCTCAAATAAATAGACCGTACTATGCCCGACATTCAGGAATTGCAGGATTTGGTGATCCAGGTAAGGCGCGATATTCTACGAATGGTTCATAAGGTAAATTCCGGACATCCAGGGGGTTCCCTGGGGTGTACGGAATTTTTTGTTGCCTTATACCATGTTTTGATGAATCGCCATGAAACATTTACTATGGATGGAATTGATGAAGATATTTTCTTCCTATCAAACGGTCATATTTCACCTTTGTTTTACAGTATTTTAGCCAGAGCGGGGTACTTCCCGGTGGAGGAACTCAATACATTCCGGCTTCTAAATTCGCGTTTACAAGGGCATCCGACTACTCATGAAGGATTACCGGGCGTGCGTGTTGCATCAGGCTCCCTGGGACAAGGAATGTCTGTTGCTATCGGTGCTGCTTTGGCTAAAAAATTGAATAATGACCCATCATTGGTTTACAGCCTGCATGGCGATGGTGAAATGCAAGAGGGCCAGAATTGGGAAGCAATTATGTTCGCCGCCGGTAAAAAGGTAGACAACCTGATAGCAACGATCGACAGGAATGGTCAACAAATTGATGGGGCCACAGAAGATGTAATGCCAATTGGCGATCTGAAGGCAAAAATTGAAGTCTTTGGCTGGGATGTTTTGGAGATCGAAGAAGGCAATAATCTGGAATCTATCATTGAAGGTATGCAGGAGGCCAAAAGCCGTACCGGGAAAGGGAAACCGGTCTGTGTGATCCTGCACACCGTAATGGGCAATGGGGTCGACTTTATGATGCACACCCATGCATGGCACGGCAAAGCCCCGAATGACGAGCAGCTTGAAATAGGATTAGCACAAAACAAAGAGACCATTGGAGACTACTAATACACTACAGGTACAAGAGACCATGAAAAAATATGTTGATCAGGGAAAACAGGATACGCGAAGCGGTTTTGGCGCAGGACTCACAGAATTGGGTCGCAGCAATCCAAAAGTAGTTGCCCTGTGTGCTGATCTGATCGGATCTTTAAAAATGCAGACGTTCCAGGAAGAAAATCCGGATCGTTTTTACCAGGTTGGGGTCGCTGAGGCCAATATGATGGGAATTGCAGCCGGTCTTACAATTGGAGGGTACATTCCCTTTACAGGAACCTTTGCCAATTTCTCTACGGGTCGTGTTTATGATCAGATACGCCAATCAATTGCCTATTCGCACAAAAATGTAAAGATCTGTGCTTCACATGCCGGGATCACGCTCGGGGAAGATGGCGCTACACACCAAATCCTTGAAGATATCGGGCTTATGAAAATGCTTCCTGGAATGACGGTGATCAATACGTGTGATTTTAATCAGACAAAGGCCGCTACCCTCTCTATTGCCGAGCATCACGGACCGGTTTACCTGCGTTTTGGGAGGCCCAAAGTGCCAAATTTCACTGCTGTTGACCAGGATTTCCAGATCGGGAAGGCAGTAACGCTGATTGAAGGTAACGATGTGACTATTGCCGCCACCGGACACCTGGTATGGGAAGCACTCCTCGCAGCAGAAAATCTTGCCAACCAGGGAATATCGGCAGAAGTGATCAATATTCACACGATCAAACCGCTGGATGAAGAAACTTTAGTCAGATCCGTCCGTAAAACCGGCTGCATTGTCAGTGCAGAAGAGCATAATTATTTAGGAGGTCTTGGGGAAAGTATTGCGCGTACAATGGCGCAGCATCACCCAAGTCCACAGGCTTTTGTGGCAACCCAGGATACATTTGGGGAAAGTGGGACTCCTGCCCAGCTTATGGAGAAATACGGATTGAACAATAAAGCGATAGAAGAGGCCGTTGTACAGGTGTTAAATCGAAAAAGGTAAATATTGGTATCGTTTTTGATACCCTTATTGCCAAACAATCGAACACCATATGAAATGCGCTTCGTTAAAGGAAAATCCTTCAACTACATTTATTAGCATACTTCATACTGTTGTTCTCTAATTTAAATTCAGAACAATGAGAAAGACACTTATGTCGGCGGTACTAGCGTTAATCGCGACCGTCACTTTTGCTCAGTCAGAACCCGGAATCGGGATCAAAGCAGGTTTAAATTACAGCGCCAACGGAGACTATTTTGAATCGATCAGTGCTGCGGCACAGGATCCGGACCGTAATGTCGGTTTTCACATCGGTCTGTACGGGAAATTGGGACGCGATCTCTATTTCCGTCCGGAATTGGTTTACACCAAGACCAAATCGGATTACAGCGGTGATGTATTTGATGTCAGTAAACTGGATGCCCCATTATTGGTGGGCACTAAAGTTATTGGACCATTACACGTATTTGGAGGCCCGGCCTTCCAATACATCCTGAACTCCGATTTTGATGGCATATCTATAGATCGCGTGGAAAACGATTTCACGGTAGGCCTTAATTTAGGTGCAGGCGTGAATTTGGGTAGATTAGGTGTTGAAATCCGCTATGAACGTGGCTTTAGTGAGAATGAAGCACGTTTCATCAATACAAATATTACGACGATTGAAGACAGTCGGATCGATACGCGGCCAGATCAATTAGTATTGAGTGTCTCTATTAGTTTAGGGAAGGATAAATAAATAAGGAAAGAAAAAGTAAAGACCCTGAAGCACCTGCTTCAGGGTTTTTTAGTTTGTATCAGGATCTAAATAATCCGGGATTCCATCACCGTCAGAATCCGGCGTTGAGATCAAATTGCCCTCATCGTCCAATTCTATCTCATCGCGGGTAGGTGTTCCGTCCTGATCATCATCGGGGTCCAGAAAATTTGAGAAACGGATCAATTGTCCGGTCGACTTTTCGGCTTCTTCATCCGTATTATCATTGTATAAATAGCCATCCCCATCCAGATCTTCCTGTATGGAAGGGATACCATCATTATCGTGATCTGTTGGATTCACAGCAAAAAGATCAATTTCAAAGATCAAGGGACTATATGCAGGTACGGGTCCCTGGGGTACATTAAAGAATCCCAAACCAGAAGGCAAAAAGAAAAGTCCTACGCCATATCCTTCTACGGTAACCGTACCATCTCCATTATCAATGAAATTTGTGCCGGCTTGGAAAAATGGTGTTGCCTCTGAAAAACCACGTGCGCCCTGTTGCGGGCCTTGCAATTGTGCCAGGTCGAACCAAACGCCAAAATTTTCTGAGGCATCAAATGCTTCACCTGTTAATAAGGATCCTTTATAGCGAACAAATACAGAATCTGCCACAGACGGGCTCGGTCCTCCACCAGGTCGGGCGCTCAGATAGTAGAATGTATGATCGATTGTCACATCTTCATCCAGGAAGAACTCTCCGGCTTGTATACCTCGGGTCTCACTGCTTACCTGATCGATCAATGGGGTCTTATCTGCGTTATCTCCAGCTATAGTATCCAGAACGATCTTAAAATCAAATCCGGCAGGCGGATTGTCAAAGTCCTCATAATTATAGAAATGCGTCTGAAGGTATTCAATTAATTCGGCCGCATCCTCTGCTTCAACTTCGGCAAAGTCGCGAGGAGGAACTACTTCAAAATCAGGTCCGTCATCATTAGAACAAGAGAAGAGGATTAGGATGAGAAGCAAACTAAACACCCGTTTGGAAAGATACATCACAGCTACTTTTTAAGCCCGCAAGATACAATTTTCCCCTATTTTTGCGTCCTACCTTAACAAAGATTTTGGGAGGATGCGAATCGACAAATACCTGTGGTGTACCCGTTACTTTAAAACCCGCAACCAGGCTACGGAAGCGGCGAAAAAAGGACATATAAATTTGAATGGTGTGTCGGCTAAACCAGCCAGGGAGATCCGTATTGGAGATCACATTGGTGTGCGTATCAACCAGGTAACCTATGAACTGGAGGTTTTGGAGATCCCGAAAAGCAGAGTAGGCGCCAAATTAATAGATGGACTCCGAAAAGATTGCACCTCAAAAGAAGCGTTAGCGCATAGGGATATGATGCGTCTGGCCAAGAAGCATTATCGAAAAAAAGGAGAAGGACGGCCAACTAAGAAAGACCGAAGAGATATTGAAGGCTATCTCGATGATACGGAATGAAACTCTTTCCTATCTTTGATCAGAAATCAGGTTTGAGATGAAAAATAAGATCTTATCGCACACACAGATCCAGCATAAAATAAGGCGCATCGCCTATCAGATCTATGAAACTAATGTCAATGAAAAAAAGATCATCATTGCCGGGATAAAAGGCGGGGGGCTGAAGCTAGCAACCAAGATCCAGGAGATCCTGGAAGAGATCACTTCAGCCAAAATCGTGCTTTGTACAATTAGTATGAACAAGAAAGATCCCTTAGAAAGTGGCGTAGCTACTTCACTTGAAGAAAAGGACTATAAAAATGCCTCGGTGGTGATCGTTGATGATGTTTTAAATTCCGGGACTACCTTGATCTATGCGGTGCACCACTTCCTCCAAACTCCGTTAAAGCGACTTAAAACTGCGGTTTTAGTGAACCGCAATCATAAAAAATATCCGGTAAAAGCCGATTTTAAGGGAATCTCTTTGTCGACATCCCTGCTGGAACACATAGAAGTTAAGATCGCAGCAAAAAACGCAGCAGTCTACTTAGACTAATGCCTCACGGATCTCGTTGACGATCTGCTCTAAAGACTTCTCTCCACAACTAATATGATGCTTTGCCTGAGTGTAGTAAGCACTTCGCTCAAAAATATGCTTCCCTATAAATTCAACCAATTCGTGATCGTCTAAATGGCTTATTAAGGGTCGATGTGCTTTCTCTTTCTTCAGGCGCTGGGCCAATACAGCAATGGGTGTTTGAAGATAGAGGGTGCGCACTTCATTTTTTTCCAGAAGTAATAGGTTGTTTCCATAACACGGCGTTCCTCCGCCGGTAGCAAGGATAAATTGATCATTCGTGTTTAAGAATTCCTCTAGTATTTCTGCTTCTTTTTTTCTGAAGAATATTTCCCCTTTTTTAGAGAACAACTTTTGAACACTAGTTCCTGTTGCTTCTACGATCAGGGTATCCAGGTCAAAAAAAGGCAATTGCAATTCCTCGGCCAGGGCAGATCCAATGGCCGATTTACCACTACCCATATATCCAAGAAGCGCGAATTTTTTAGGAGTCATGTTGCAAAAATGAGGGAATTGAAACACAATTCAAAGAATTGCCAAAAATATACATAGCAGCTCTTGAAAAATGGAATTATGATAGTATATTTGCCCTCCTTTGCAATCCTTACGGATGGCTTCGGCGGGCTAAGCACCCGAAATTATGATATTTAGACCTGATAGCTCAGTTGGTAGAGCATCTCCCTTTTAAGGAGAGGGTCCTGGGTTCGAGCCCCAGTCAGGTCACGAAGTGACATGGAATCCCGGCTATCTAGCCGGGATTTTTTATGCAATAAAACTGGGGTGAGAAGTTTATGCTGTAAAGCAGCGAAGCGCTTTTACAGTAAGCCCCAGTCAGGTCACCAGAGAGAGCAAAACCCACCAATTTGGTGGGTTTTTTTATTGTAGCTAATTCGGTAATGATGTTCAACAAGCTCTGTTATTCCTTTTTTTCTACAGATTATTTAAGACTTCTATTTGGCTTTTAAATCTTTTAAAAATCTTTTCTTCTTCTCGTTGAATACCCTTTAGAACGTCCTCTAATTCGATAATATCTGAATTTCGGGACAACATCTTAATACAGGCGTATTGAACGACATTTGTTATACTTCCTCCCGACAGTTCGTATTGTGCAACTATAGAAGGTATGTCAACATCATTCTTGAATTTGACATTTTTTGGAAAGGATAGGTCCCAAATTTCCTTTCTCTCTGTATAGGCTGGGAAAGGAAATTTTATTATGGCATTAAACCGTCTCATAAACGCTTCATCCATATTAGATTTGTAATTGG
>Ga0224508_10001077_pt1 | contig 24865 bp, 24 predicted proteins | sample SF_Jan12_sed_USG_4_FD_170157 | JGI IMG/M metagenome (GOLD analysis project Ga0224508, IMG submission 170157) | Sediment microbial communities from San Francisco Bay, California, United States - SF_Jan12_sed_USGS_21 | ecosystem: Environmental > Aquatic > Marine > Sediment | place: USA... | reverse complement strand
CCTCACGGCAGCCGACGAGCATGTCGCGGAGCTGGCCAGGAAGCACGCGAAGAAAACCTGGCTCGCGGTCAATAAAGCCGAGGGACTCGATGCTGCAATCGCGTCCGGCGAATTTCACGCCCTGGGCCTGGGTGAACCGGTCGCTGTCTCTGCCGCGCACGGAGACCGGATCGGCGCGCTCATGGAGGCTGTGCTCGGCGAGTTCGACGTTGAGCCGCCGGCCGACGAGACCGATCCCGATATCGAGGAGCTTCGCATTGCCATCGTTGGCCGGCCCAATGTGGGCAAGTCGACACTCGCCAACCGCTTGCTCGGCGAGGACCGGCTGGTTGTTTACGACGAGCCTGGCACCACGCGCGACAGCGTGGCGGTGCCGTTCGAGCGCAACGATCGCAAGTACGTGCTGGTGGATACCGCCGGCATCCGGCGGCGCTCGCGCGTCAGCGAGGCGATCGAGAAATTCAGCATCGTCAAAGCGCTGCAGGCGATCGAGCAGGCGCAGGTCGTCATCGCGGTGCTCGACGCGCAGGAAGGTGTCACCGAACAGGATGTCAGCCTGCTTGGGCTCGTGCTCGAGCGAGGGAGGGCGCTGGTCATCGTTACCAACAAGTGGGATGGGCTCACGGCCGACCAGCGCAAGAAAGTCCGTGACGACCTGGATCGCCGCCTGCCGTTCCTGGATTTCGCCGAGCGCATGACGATCTCGGCGCTGCACGGCACCGCCGTTGGCGACCTGCTGCCTGCGGTTGAGCGTGCTTACAGCGCGGCGACGCGTGATTTGTCGACGACCGAGCTGACGCGTGAGCTGGAAGCGGCAGTCATGGAGCATGCGCCGCCGCTGGTGCGAGGCCGTCGTATTCGTCTGCGCTATGCGCACCAGGGTGGTCGCAATCCGCCGGTCATCGTTATTCACGGCAACCAGACCGACAAGCTGCCGGAAGCGTACCGGCGCTACCTCGCGAATCGTTTTCGCAAGGTCTTCAAGCTCAAGGGAACGCCGGTCCGCCTGTCATTCAAGACCAGCAAGAATCCGTTCAAGGGGCGGCGCAACAAGCTGACACCGCGGCAGGAGCGCAAGCGCAAGCGGCTGATGCAGCGCGTCAAGAAATAGCCTGTCCGGCTATACTGGTCGGCGACAGGGAGCTTCAGATGAGTTCGGCAACCAAAATCGTCACGTTCGAGGGAGAATTCCGCATGCACCGCGCCGGTGTTCTGGAATCGCCCACGCTCGCCTATGAAACCTGGGGCGAACTCAACGGGGCGAAGGACAATGCCATCCTGATTTTTTCAGGCTTGTCACCGTCCGCGCACGCCTCGTCCTCTGCCGAGGACCCGGCCCCCGGTTGGTGGGAAGAGATGATCGGCTCGGGTTTGCCGCTCGACACCGACCGTTACTTCATCATCTGCGTGAACTCACTGGGCAGCTGTTTCGGCTCGACGGGACCGGCATCGATTGATCCGCTGACGGGCAAGCGCTATCGATTGAATTTCCCGGTGCTGACGCTCGAGGATGTGGCTGAATCGGCCTGGCTGGTCGTCAGGTACCTCGGCATCGAGCGGTTGCATACGGTCGTCGGTTGTTCCATGGGCGGCATGAGTGGTCTTGCCTTGTGCGTGCGGCATCCCGAGGCCACCCGGTACTTTCTTTCTATCTCGTCGGCGACGCGGGCGCTGCCTTTTTCAATTGCCGTACGATCGCTGCAACGCGAGATGATTCGCTCCGATCCGAAGTGGAAGAAAGGCAGATACGCGGTCGGCCAGCCACCGATCATGGGGCAGCGCCTGGCGCGCAAGCTCGGCATGATTACCTATCGCTCGGCCGAGGAGTGGGCGCAACGCTTCGGGCGTGAACGCTCGACCACGCATGAGCGCATCGAGGACCAGTTCGTTGCGGAGTTCGCCGTCGAGTCCTACCTGGAAAATCATGCGAACAAGTTCACGGGCTCGTTTGATCCCAATTGTTACCTGTACCTGTCGCACGCCTCGGACCTGTTCGATCTTGCCGAATACGGTGGCTCGCTCCAGTCGGGATTCAAGAGACTCAATCTCGAGCGAACGATGGTCATCGGTGTGCGCACCGACATCCTGTTCCCGATCGTACAGCAGCGCGAGCTGGCTGACGGATTCGCCGAGGTCTGCGACGACACGCAATTCGTTGAACTGGACTGCATCCGCGGCCACGACTCGTTCCTGGTGGATATGGACGCGTTCCGGCCGGTAATCTGCGAGTTTCTCGAGGGCACTGACTGCGTTTAGTCAGCGTCTCGCTATTGCAGTAGCAATCCCGGATCGACGGCGGTGCCGTTGAGATAAGTGCCGAAGTGCAGGTGCGGCCCGGTGACTCGCCCGGTGGCGCCGACCGCGCCAAGGATTTCACCTGCGGTCAGAGGCTGCCCTTCATCCACGTTGATTTCGCTCAGGTGGCAGTACATCGTCACGTAACCCTGGCCGTGATCGACGATGACCGTGTTGCCGTTAAAGAAATACTCACCGGTTGCGGTCACGATGCCGGCGCGCGGCGCCATAATCGGCGTACCGGCTTCCGCCGCAATATCCATGCCTTTGTGTGGAGAGCGGGGTTGATCGTTAAAGAATCGCCGCAAGCCAAAGCTGGAACTGCGGCGACCTTCGACCGGGGCGGCAAGCGCCACGCCATCAGCCGTAACGCCGCGGAAGTTACCGAGGGCGGCGTCGATGGTTTTTCTTTCACGACCAATGCGCTCGAGCTGCTCGGGATCCGGGCTGACATAGCTCTTGTTCTTTACCGTCAGGCGCTGCTCCCGGTAAGCGTGCTCGGCGACATCGAAGGCAACGCTCCGGTCACCGACCCGAAGGACGGCTTCGCCAGGCTGAGTATCCAGCGGAATACCAGCGACGGCGTACCATCGACCTTCGCGTTTCATGACCAGCACCGGCTTGTCGTTGAATGTCACGTCCGGCGCGGGCGCATTGGCGCAACCAAGCTCGATGACAGCGATGCCACCCGGCCAGGGTGAATGTTCGATCGCTGCGCTCGCGACATTCGCGATGAAAAACACAGCGGCGGCGAGCAGGATTCTGTCAATCTTCATTAATGAACTTCTTGACGGTTGCCACCAGTTCACCTTTGGACAAACGGGCGCGAATATCGTTGCCAATTCTGACCTCGTCGGCGCGCAGTAAGACCTTGCCGGTGCCGGGATCCTGCAAGATCGCGTAGCCGCGATCGAGTGTCGCCAGCGGGCTGACCGAGTGCAAAGCCCGGCCGAGCAGAGCAACGCGGTGATCGGTATCGCCGACAGCGCCGCGGATACGCGCAACCAGCCGTTGTTGCAACTCGTTGAGCCGACCGATCGAACGTTGTACAGATAGCGCCGGGGATGATTGCATCAGGTCGGAGCGAGCCGCCTGCAACTGATTCTGCTGCGTCAGCAGTTGCCGGCGTAATGCACCGATCAGGCGGCCGTTGTTCTCGCGGAGTGAGTCACGCTGGCGATTGAGCGTTGCCGCCGGGCTGGCCGCCATCAGGCGTCTGGCCAGCCAGTCCAGGTCCTGCGCCTTGTCCTCGACGCTGCGCTCGCCGATACGACCAAGGCGCGCTGCAAGCGTCGCGATTCGATGCAGCCAGGCCTCCTGGTCCGGAACTACGAGCTCGGCCGCGCCGGACGGTGTGGGCGCGCGCACATCGGCGACGAAATCGGCAATGGTGAAATCCACTTCGTGACCAACGGCGCTGACAACGGGCAGCGAGCAAGCGGCAATAGCGCGAGCGAGCTGTTCGTCATTGAAAGCCCACAGGTCCTCGAGCGAACCGCCGCCGCGGCCAATGATCAGTACGTCGCATTCGTCGCGCTGCTCGGCGGCAGCCAGTGCCGCGATTAATTCCTGCGGTGCGGCATCGCCCTGTACGGCGGCCGGGTAAATAGTGACGGGCACGGCCGGGAAGCGTCGCGCCAGCACGCTCAGGATGTCGCGGATCGCAGCACCACTCGGTGACGTGATGACCCCGATGCGTTGCGGCAGCACCGGCAACGCCTGTTTGCGGTCCTCATCGAACAGGCCCTCTTCGAACAGTTTCTTCTTCAGCGCCTCGAAACGCCGCTTGAGCACGCCCTCACCGGCGGGCTCCATCTGCTCGACGATGAGCTGATAGTTGCCGCGCGCCTCGTACAGACTGACGCGCGCATAGGCGAGGATCCGGTCACCGTCTTTGAAGCGAATGGCCGGCCCTCGCTGCCGCTGGCGAAACCAGGCGGCGCTGACCTGTGCTTTGTCGTCTTTCAGGCTGAAGTAGATGTGCCCGGACGCCGGCCGCGACAGGTTGGATATCTCGCCCTCGACCCAGAGTCGGCCGAAGCCCTGTTCCAGCAGTGTTTTAGCGCGACGATTGAGCTGGCTGACGGTAATGGCGGCTTCTGCGGGCATCGCGTGAGTATAACGTTTACCCGCAAATCGCGTGCGCGTACAATTGATCGATTAACCGCCACCAGTTGAAGATTCTTCATGCGCATCGCCAAGGAAGCTCTGACATTCGACGACGTCCTCCTGCAGCCGGGATTCTCCGATGTGCTGCCACGCGAGGTCGATCTCAGCACGCGCCTGACCCGCGAGATCCGTTTGAGCATTCCGCTGCTTTCAGCGGCGATGGACACGGTCACCGAGGCGCGGCTCGCGATTGCGCTCGCGCAAGAGGGCGGCCTCGGAGTGATTCACAAGAACATGGCCGTCGAGGAACAGGCGAAGCAGGTCCGGATGGTCAAGAAATTCGAGTCCGGCATGGTGAGAAACCCGATTACCGTCTCGTCGGACATGAGCATTCGCGAGGTCATCGAACTGACCCGGGCCATGGGCATCTCGGGCGTGCCGGTCGTCGATGGCAAAAACACGGTAGGCATCGTGACCCACCGCGATTTGCGTTTCGAGACGCAGCTCGATGCACCGGTATCGACCGTAATGACGCCCCAGGACCGGCTGGTGACCGTGCGCGAGGGTGCCGATGAGGAAGAAGTGCTGTCGCTGTTGCACCAATTCCGCATCGAGAAAGTGCTGGTGGTCGGCGATGACTTTGAATTGAAAGGCATGATCACCGCCAAGGACTTCCAGAAGGCCAAGGACTTCCCGCTGGCTTGTAAAGATGGCAGCGGCGCACTGCGCGTCGGTGCGGCAGTCGGCACCGGTTATGACACGGATGACCGTGTGGCCGCACTGGCCGAAGCGGGCGCCGATGTGATCGTCGTCGACACGTCGCATGGTTTCTCGAAGGGCGTGATCGATCGCGTACGGCGGGTGAAAAGCGCACACCCCGACATCCAGGTGATTGGCGGCAACATTGTGACCGGCGATGCGGCAGAAGCGCTCGTCGAGGCCGGCGCTGACGGCGTCAAAGTGGGCATCGGGCCCGGGTCGATTTGTACGACCCGCGTCGTGGCCGGCGTCGGCGTGCCACAGATATCGGCCGTGGCCGAAGTGGCGGAAGTGCTGCGCGCGTCCGAAACGCCACTGATCGCCGACGGCGGCATTCGTTACTCTGGCGACATCTCGAAGGCGCTGGTGGCGGGCGCTTATGCGGTCATGATCGGCGGGCTGTTCGCCGGCACCGAGGAATCGCCGGGCGAGGTCGAGCTGTTCCAGGGCCGTTCTTATAAGTCCTACCGCGGCATGGGCTCACTCGGGGCGATGGGGCAGTCGCACGGCTCCAAGGATCGCTACTTCCAGGACGCTACCGAAGAACTCGAGAAACTGGTGCCGGAAGGCATCGAGGGCAGGGTGGCCTACAAAGGCGGCATGGTGGCGATCGTGCACCAGCTGATCGGCGGCGTGCGTGCCGCGATGGGTTACACGGGCTGCTCCAGCATCGAGGAGATGCGCACCAAACCGAAGTTCGTGCGCATCACCGGCGCCGGAATGGCCGAAAGCCACGTGCACGATGTGACCATCACCAAAGAAGCACCGAATTACCGCACGAAGACCTGAGCATGCATCCCGACATTCACGCCGACAAGCTGCTGATCCTCGATTTCGGCAGCCAGTACACGCAGTTGATTGCGAGACGTGTGCGCGAGTGCGGCGTGTACTCGGAAATACACCCCTGGGATATGTCCGACGAAGACATTGCGGCATTCGCGCCGAAGGGCGTCGTGCTGTCGGGTGGTCCCGAGTCCGTGAATCTCGACGATCCGCCCAAGGTCTCACACTCGGTGTTCGAACTCGGCATTCCGGTGCTGGGTATTTGCTATGGCATGCAGACGATGGCGGCCGAGCTTGGCGGCAAGGTCGAAGCGTCGATTCACCGCGAGTTCGGTTACGCGGAAATCACGCCGGACAAGTCGGGCCTGTTCGGCGGTCTCAGCGATGTCGAGGGTGAAGCGAGGCTGAAAGTCTGGATGAGCCACGGCGATCGCGTCGAAAGCCTGCCACCGGGATTTGTAGCGACCGCGAGTAGCAGCAATTCGCCGCTCGCCGCGATGGAAGACGCCAGCCGGCATTTCTATGGCGTGCAGTTCCACCCCGAGGTCACACACACGCTGCAGGGCATGGAGATCATGCGACGTTTCGTGCGCGATATCTGTGGTTGCGCGGGCGAGTGGACGCCCGATCACATCGTCGTCGATGCGATCGATAACGTGCGTCGCGAGGTTGGCAAGGACAAGGTGTTGCTCGGCCTCTCCGGCGGCGTGGATTCTTCTGTAGTGGCGGCATTGCTGCACGAGGCGATCGGCGATCAGCTGACCTGCGTATTCGTGGATCACGGATTGCTGCGGCACCACGAAGGCGACCAGGTCATGGAGACGTTTGCCGAGCATATGCACATCAATGTCGTCCGTGTGAACGCTGCCGATCGTTTTTTTGATGCACTCGAAGGCGTCAGCGATCCGGAACAGAAACGCAAGATCATCGGCGGGTTGTTTATCGAAGTGTTCGACGAAGAGGCCCACAAGCTCGAAGGTATCAAGTGGCTGGCGCAGGGCACGATCTACCCGGATGTCATCGAGTCGGCCGGCGCCAAGACCGGCAAGGCGCACGTCATTAAATCGCATCACAACGTCGGTGGTCTGCCGGAGAAGATGCGCATGAAACTCGTGGAACCGTTGCGCGAGCTCTTCAAGGACGAGGTGCGCAAGATCGGGCTCGAACTCGGATTGCCGCGCGAAATGGTCTATCGGCATCCGTTCCCGGGACCCGGCCTCGGTGTGCGCATCCTGGGCGAGGTCAAGCGCGAGTACGCCGAGAAGCTGCAGCTTGCCGACGATATCTTTATTGAGGAGCTGCACGAACAGAAGCTCTACGACGAAACCAGCCAGGCATTCGCCGTATTCCTGCCGGTGCGCTCGGTCGGCGTCATGGGAGACGGCCGGCGCTACGAGTACGTGATCGCGCTCCGAGCGGTCGAGACCATCGACTTCATGACGGCGCGCTGGGCGCGGCTGCCGTACGAGTTCCTCGAGCACGTCAGCTTGCGGATTATCAACGAGGTCGACGGCATCTCGCGCGTGACCTACGACATCTCCGGCAAGCCGCCCGCCACGATCGAGTGGGAGTAACTGTAGGTTTGAAACTATCTAACTTAAATGAAAAGGAAATTCTTAATATCATTGAACCGATAATGGATAATTGCCTTCAGGGTTCAAACGAAGGTGATCATGAAAAGCATGTAAGGGACTTTTCTGACAGAATGAAACAGATCGTCACTCCTGAAGAACTTGAAAGACAACTATCACACAACCCAAGAACTTACTTTAAAGAAAGAGAATTCTTGCATTTATTTAGAAGAGTGAATTCTGTTGGGGTTGTATGGAAACAATTCACATCATCATCTGATGATGAATTAATCAATCAGGCAATTTTTATAGAAGTGGATGGAAGAGTATTAATAGATCATTGCATGATTTGTTAAATTTTCTTAAAAAAAATAATACTTCTGAAAATTAGAGCCTTTTTCAGCAAGGCAAGAATACGACAATATTAAAAAATGACCTCGCAAACCCCTATAAAATAGAGGTTTATCTTTGTGCAACTATTGAGTGGGAATGACTGGCGCTAGCCGGCAAGAGCAGGGTATTAATCGATCGCGAGTTTCATCCCGCTCGCGACTTTCTTCAGTCGTTTGTCGGCTGTCCAGAGCAGGGCATCTCTCGCCAATGCGGTTGCGGCAAGCAGGTGGATATCAATATAGCCAATGCCCCGTCCCATGAGCTGATTGTGTCCGATGAAGTGCAATGCTTCTTCCGGAGAGGCGACAGGCGATTGTGGAAGATCGCCGAGTAGTCCCAGTATGCCATCGCGATTTTGCAGATTGCCGCAGGCCAGTTCACCGATGACGAAGGGGTGTGCCAGTACCTGGCCGTGGTCAAGCAAATCAACCAATCGGCTATCCACGGAACGAAGATGCTCGACCCAGATCGACGTATCGACCAGGATCATTCTGCAGAGTCGGACTGACGACGAGGTATCGGTGTCAGTTGCGGCTCGCTGCCGCCCAGCCGCGCCAACCGGCGTGCGCTTTCGCGTTCGATCAGGGCACGCAGACCCTCTCTGACGAGCGCGGCTTTCCCGCTGACCCCGGTAACCCGCTGAGCCTCTGCCAGCAACTGGTCATCGATATTCAGAGTGGTTCTCATGAGCCGTTCTCCTCGCCAAAAGGCATAATAAAAGTCATCAAATGATGTTATTCTAGATGCATACACGATGCAAGTCTGTTTCTCCGACACAATGTATTCTCCGTGGCATTATCATCTTTCCCGGCGATTAAGCCATTGAAATTTATCGGCAATAATGGCTAATTTACGATTGGATCGCTTAACCTGGATTGTGATGTGTAACCAGGGGCGTTACAGTATCTCACAGTCAAGGGCATGACCTTCAGTTAAAAACATTCGGGAATCTCATGAACATCACAAAACGGCAGCCCGTCAGCGTCGGTGAGATCATTACCGAGGAGTTCCTTGTGCCCATGGGATTGACCCAGGGGAAACTGGCGGAAGCGATGGGTGTCAGTCGAAAAACAGTCAACGAGTTGTGCACTAGTCGTCGGGCCGTTACAGCGGAAAGCGCACTGATGCTCGCCACGGCTTTCGGTAACACGGCCGAATTCTGGTTGAACCTACAGCAACGTAACGATCTTTGGAGGGCCATGAATACGCCAAAGCGGCGAGCTCGCGTTGAAAGGGCCAGGCCCGTCGTCGCTTGATATGTTTGAGAACACAACGACTCGTGTTGAAACCGCCGACGGGGGCGGACAAGCACGCGATTGTTAAGTGCATCGGCGATTTCGACGTCGCACGCTGGCTGTCGAACGTCCCGCATCCCTATACTCTGGCGGATGCCGAGGAGTGGATCGGGATCGTTGCCGAGTCGTTGAAAGATGAAGTTCCAGGTTTCAAGCTGTCCATCTTCATGGACGATGCGCTGATCGGCGGCGTCGGGTTGAACCACCGCGAAGACAATGTCTACGAGCTGGGCTACTGGCTGGCGAAGGAATTCTGGGGCAGGGGTATCGCGACGGAAGCGGCAACAGGGTTACTGCAACATTCGAGGCAGACTTTGCCGGACGCGAAGTTCGTCGCGCACTGTATGAAGGGCAACCCCGCTTCCGCACGGGTGCTGGAGAAACTCGGCTTTCGCGTCACGGGCGAGGTGGAGATTGAGAGCCTGTCGCTCGGCGGCCCGACGCCATGCTTCGAGTTGGAATTGAAATGAGCTATTCAGATCAGGACACCCAGGCGATGCGTGAGGCACTTAAGCAGGCGGAGCAGGCTGCCGCCGCCGGTGAAGTGCCGGTCGGCGCCGTTGTCGTCCTTGACGGTACCATCGCCGCCACCGGTCACAATCGATCGATCGTGGATGCCGACCCGAGCGGTCATGCCGAGATCATTGCGCTACGCGTGGCAGCGAAAACGCGCGGCAATCATCGTCTTTCCGACGCGACGTTGTACGTTACGCTCGAGCCATGCGTAATGTGCGTCGGCGCGATCGCGCAGGCGCGCATAAAGCGCGTGGTCTTCGGGGCCTACGATGCGAAGGCGGGCGCACTTGGCAGTGCGACGGACCTGGCGGACTCAAAAGCGCTGAATCATCGGTCCGAGATCAATGGCGGGTGTCTGGCCGACGAATCCATCGCTTTGTTAAAGGAGTTTTTCCGGTCTCGCCGTTAGCGGCGCGTTACGCTGCGTCTTTCGAGGTCTCCGCTTCGACCAGTTCGAGGTTCTCGGTATCTTCCTCAGTCTCTTCCTCGGCCGGTTCTTCACCCGCCGTGAGCCATTGCATGATGTTGTAGTAACGGCGAACGTTGGTGACGTACAACGCCGGTTCCCAGCCGCGCGCATAACCGTATGGCACCCGTGAATACCATTTTCGCTGCGACAATAGCGGCAGTGCATTCTTGACATCTATCCACGTGTTCGGATCGCCGCCCTGCATGTCGGCGATCATCAGCGCGTCTTTCAAGTGGTAGAAGCCAACGTTATAGGCTGCCAGCGCCATCCATGTCCGGTCCGGTTCAACCACTGTGTCGGCGACCCGCTCGGTCATTCGCGCGAAATACTGCGCGCCGCCGAAGATGCTGCTTTCCGGATTCGTTCGGTCATCGATACCGACGTAATCGGCAGTCGCCTCGGTTAGCATCATGATGCCGCGTACACCGGTCGGGGAAACGGCGTTCGCGCGCCAGTGCGATTCCTGGTAGCCGATCGCGGCGAGCAGGCGCCAGTCGAGACCCCAGTCCTTGGCGGCCTGCTCGAACATGGCGCGGTAACGTGGCAGGCGGCTCTCGAAATGTCGTATGAAGTTGCGGGTGCCAACGTAGTCAAACTTCTTGGTATGACCGTAATAACGATCGTGCACCTTGGCGAGGTAGCCAGCACGATCCGCGTGAATCAGAAAATTGTCGGCGCGTGCGAGCAGCGAGTCCGCCGTGCCCTTGGGAAATGCCCATGCGATCGGATCATCGATCTCGAGGTCGAGCGCAATGCGGAGATCCGGATAAAAGTGGCGCTGTATGTTGAAGTCCGGACTGTCAGCGACCGTTAGATCGACTTCGTCCATCGCAACTTTGGTCAGCAGTTCGGCGAATTCTAGATCGGCGTTTTCCATCCATGAAAGTTCGGGATAAACCGATTGCAATGACACGAGCAGGTCGACATGACTGCTGCTGGCTGCAACCTCAATGGACCGGTCAAGAATGTCGTCGACCGAACGCGGCTTGCCGTCGCCGAGCTTATAGATGAGATGTACGTCGACGAATTCATAGGGGTGGCCGAAGCTGAGGAACTCCTGCCGCGATGCGGTTATCGACAAGCCTGCGGCAGCCATGTGCGCCTCACCGGACAACAGTTTCGGCAGGATTTCCGACACGGTACCAACGGTCTCGATGACCAGCTCCACACCGAGCGCGTCCGCGAATGCCTTAACGAGATCGTACTCGGGACCGGACGGTCCATCCGGTGTGATCGTGTAGGCGGTGGGGCTGTCACGCGTGACGACGCGAAGCTGACCGGTTTCGAGCACCTGCTCAAGAATGGACGGTGGCGACGAGCAAGTCCCGATCAGCCCCGCCAGCATGATGATCAGCAAGAATCGCACCACCCAGAGGCTACCTCAGACGGTGGAGGAATTCAGCGCAGAGTCGCCTTGAGCAACGCTGCGTATTGACTTTTAGTTAGATATTTGTCTAAATATATAAATGTCATCAGCACAACAACCGGTGTTCAAGGCGCTCGCCGACCCGACACGGCGCGCGATTCTGAAGCGATTGCAGGCGGGATCCGAGACCGCGGGCGAAATTGCAGACGATTTTGCGATCTCGAAACCGTCTCTGTCACACCATTTCAATATTCTGAAGGCGGCAGATCTCGTTCGCACAGAAAGGCGGGGCCAGCACATCGTGTACTCACTGAACGCGACCGTATTGCAGGAAGCGATGGCATTAATGCTTGATATTTTTTCTCCGGGCGATTCGTCGCAGGATAAGGACAATGACGGGAGTAAGACCCGATGACCAGTATGCGCACCAACGTGCTTTCACTATTGTTTATCGCGATCATCATCGCGGTGGCCACCTACATGTATCCGTCTTTGCCGGAGCAGATTCCGACGCATTGGAATTTCGAAGGCGAAGTCGACGATTACACGCCCAAACCCTGGGGCGTCATGGTCTTGCCGCTGGCTGCGATTCTGATCTTTGTGATCATGAAACTCATACCGGTGATCTCGCCGAAAGGATTCCGCACCGACCAGTTCAAGGACGTCATCAACATTTTCACCGTGACGCTGGTGGGCTTCATGTCGGGAATCGGGCTGCTGGTGTTGCTGGCGGCGAGCGGCCGCAACATTCAGATGAATGAGATGGTTTTTGCCGCCGTGGGCCTGTTGTTCATCGTGCTGGGTAATTACATGAGCAAAGTCCGCAAGAACTTCTTCATTGGCATTCGAACTCCGTGGACACTAGCCAGCGACGAGGTGTGGAGCCGTACGCATCGTCTGGGCGGCTGGATATTCGTCCTGATCGGCTTCTTCATGTTCCTCAATGCGTTTATCCGGTTTCCCCAGGGGTGGCTGATCGGCTCGATCGTGGTCGTGGCGCTGGTGCCGGTTGTCTACTCCTTTGTTCTCTACAAGAACCTGGAGGGCTTCGAAGAGGAACGTTCCGACACCGACTAATTCTGGCCAACCCAAACGCCATTGCGTACAATCCGCAGCCGACTGAGGCGACCTTGCGGAGAGGTGCCGGAGTGGTCGAACGGGCCTGATTCGAAATCAGGTGTGCGCTTTACGCGTACCGTGGGTTCGAATCCCACCCTCTCCGCCAGTAACAAAGAAAGCCCCCTTCAAAGGGGGTTTTCTTTGTTACCAGTAGATATGTGGAGTTCGAACCCGTGGGTTCGACAAAACGCGCGAGCGTTTTGGACGCCCGCAGGGCGGGGCGAAGCCCCGAGAATCGGCTTAAGCCGGTTCGAGTCCATCCCACCCTCTCCGCCAGTAACAAAGAAAGCCCCCTTTGAAGGGGGCTTTTTTGTTACCAGTAGATATGTGGAGTTCGAACCCATGGGTTCGACAAAACGCGCGAGCGTTTTGGACGCCGGAGGCGCCCCGCAGGGGTGAAGATCGCCTTAGGGCGATCTGAGTCCATCCCACCCTCTCCGCCAGTCAAAGAAAAAGGGGTCAGACCATTTTGGGTCTGACCCCTTATTCAGTGATCTGGAGTCAGACAGCGACCTCGACGTAGTCAACACGACTCGATGCCGAAGGAATTGGGATGTTGTCTTCTCGAAGTCCGTCTAAATGAAATTCGATTGCCTCACGAATGGACGTTTCGGCTTCCTCAACTGAGTTGCCGGTGGCGACACATCCGGGCAGGTCCGGTACATAGGCTGAAAAATTGCTGTCAGCCTTTTCAATTACGATTGCGTATCGCATCGACAAATCACTCCTTTAGGCCAGCTTGTTTCAGGATACTGTTGAGCGTTCACGGTGCCAAGTCGTCAGAGTGTTTTCCCGGGACAGTTACGCGACCTTTCTTGGTTCCGTGCTCGGGTTGACGGTGGCTACCTCGCCGTGCGACTTCGAACCAACCGTCTCGCTTTAGCACTCGAAGAACATCTTTCACTTTCATTCACCCATAGCGGGTGCGTCGCGCTTCAGGATACCATGCGCAAATCTCGGCGAATTGCTCCCTAAGGGATGCAATGGCTTACAAACAATAAACCGAAACTAACTGCGTGAATTCAGGCTCTATCGTCCAGGAAGCTTGTGACAACTGCCACGCCTTGCTTGTTGTACCTGTGTCCGCCGCTGAAGTTTCGAGAAAAGGGGTCAGACCCGTTATTGGCGCAGCGACCATCGCGCTTCGGTTTCTTTGGAGTGGCGCCACAGATCCTCTTATACTCACTAAATACCCGATTCTCGTTCAATGGCCACGGCAAATGAGGCAGAAATTGACATGAAATATAAGCCGATGTCGTTCGTTTTAAAATGTGGAAACCACGCCAGGATGTTGGCCCCGGCCACCGCGCTGCTGCTCCTGTCCGGATTCGCCTGCTCCCAGGGGAACCAGGAGGGGCTGAGCTTCGATGAGGAAACGGCGCACATCGCGCAGGCTCTGGAACTCGCCGCCGGACTCGCCGTAGCGGACGTCGGGGCAGGGACGGGCCGGTACACGGTGTTCCTTGCAGAGGCAGTAACCTCAACGGGCACGGTCTACGCCACGGAAGTCGATGAAGGCCTGCTCACGGATATTCGGCAGGCTATAGGGGTACGGGAAAACGTGACAGTGATTCTGGGAAAGCATGACAGCACCGGGCTGCCAGACCAATGCTGTGATCGAATTCTGCTCCGGCGCGTCTATCACCACTTTGAGGAGCCACACGCGATGCTCGCGAGTCTCAGGGCATCGCTCAAGCCGGGTGGAATGATCGCCGTCGTCGATTTCCTGCGCAAGAGCAGTGACCTTGGGCGGCCTGATGCGACGCCGCACGATCATGAGCACGGCGTTCGGATCGACAGTCTTACCGAGCAGATGGAAAAAGCCGGATTCGAACTCGTGCGCCAGGTCGAGGACTGGCCGAGCCGCGTGCGCCATGGACGCGAAACCGATTTCTGTGTGGTGTTTCGACGGCCGGACTAGAACAGGGTTGGCAAGCGACTTTATGCATTCCAGCGAGTCAAAAGAGAATCGGCGGTGCGGGAAACTGGGGCAGGGCGCTCGAGAGCATCGTCCGCCCAGGACTGCGTCCACCGCCAGAAATTGAAAATGGAGCCTTTGTGGTCCCGTGTTTGATTTCCAGCAGTGGGTAATGGATGAGAGCTCTGCTCACTCGACGCAGCCGCATGGCGGCAAGTGAGCACACGCAACGTCCATTTTTCGTTCGAAATCCGATTATTGGAAAATGTTGCCGTGATTGATTAGTATGAGGGCCTTACGACTGGGGAGAATTATGGACAAGATCAACAACAATGTTGAACAGACTCCGGCTAGTGACGATCGCCCAGCCTACGAGGCACCGAAAATAAAGGCGATGGATCGTGACGATGTATTGCAGGCATTTCAAATGACGGCAGCCCAGATCTCTGCAGCGGGTTGCTGGTGGACGACTGCCTGTGCTGGTTCAGGTTGTTCGGGGGGGGGTTAAGGTCGAATTGACATTGCGCTAGCCAGCTAGATTTGCATCGACGAAAAGAACTTTACCCGTCCCCAGAGTTGCGGTAATGCGAAAACTGACGAACAACGATACCAAGGTTGTACGTGGTGCGACGATGCGCCGTGATCCGGCGCGTGAAGCCTGTTTCACGGTCGTTCAGCTCCACAAGGATCTGCATGACTACGAGGACATGTCGGACATCTCGCGCCGGCAACGCCTGCACCGGCACATGCACAATGAGATGCAGACTCTCGAGATTGCATCACAAGGCCTCGCCGATTTCCCCGACGTTCCATGGGAACTGCGCATGGAAATAGCCCGCCAATGCTGGGACGAGGTACGCCACACACAGCTGTTGTACAGGCGTCTGAAGGAGCTGGGCGGGCATAAAGGCGAATTTCCCATCATGAACTATGAATGGGGGGTCACGCTGCTGCTGGATTCAATAGCGGCGAGGCTCGCCGTTCAAAACCGGACGTTCGAGGGCGGCGAGATGGATCTGCTGCGACAGCAGGAACAGATGTGGACGGAAGCGGGCGATCCGGAAACGGCGAGCCTCATGGATACTTTGCTGGCGGACGAGATTCAGCACGTGCGATTTGCCAATCGCTGGCTCAAAAAGATGTCCCGCGAAAACCCGCGAACACTGTTACAAGTTGCTGCGGGCGTGCAGCGCCTTCGCCAGGTGACGGCAAGTCTGGCACCGAAACCCGGTGAGCTAAATGCGGTTGGTGTCGACCTGACGGCATTTACCCATAACGACGTGATGTCGAACGTAGACGATCGGCGGCTCGCAGAATTTACCGAGGAAGAGATCGTCGAACTACTCAAACAAGAAGGTTTCGGGCCGCTCACTCGCGCGAGTAAATCCGCGGCGGACGAGGAAAGTGGTCGTGCGAGCCTCGGCAGCGCTTAACTCCGCTACCACCGAGTACGAACGAACAGCGGGCAACGTTCCCTGGTGGCAGTCTAAACAGCCGTTCGCGGCACACGAGTTGGCGCAGCGCCGGCTGCAGGCGCAGGAAACAGCTTGTTTCCGAATTGGCGACAGGGTACTCGAGGTTTCGGCAGGTGAACCGTCGATTCTGGACTCAGTCAGGGCGCACTATGGCGATTGTGAACAAGTTAGTCTCGATCGAGCCAATTTGCCGTTCATCCGCTGTGTGGTCAACGCTGGAAGCCCATCATCGCTGATCGCCATCCATTTCTTGCATAAGCAGCCTCTCGATCTGGCAAAAATAGCGCTCGGCCTGTCGCATCCACCGAATAATTCGCCGCCTTATGCGATCAGTGACGCGCAGTGGGCCGGCTGGTCTCTGATAGGTGGCGCTGATCGCACAGTCGTCGCAACCTGTCGCACGGGCTTGTTGGTCGATCCGACAGGCGTTGCCGAGGATTTTGTCGCAGATTACTTGATAGCCGCGACATTGAGGGCTCAACCCGACCTGATGGTCCTGCACGCGGCCGCGTTACAGACAGGATCCGGCGGTGCAATACTGACGGGTGCCTCGCATGCGGGCAAGACGACGACCGCGATGCACCTCGCTTCTCGTGGCCATCGCTTGTTGGGAGACGAAATGGCCGTAATCAGGCTTGGCTCGCGAGAACTTTTGCCGTTGCGCAGATCACTGAGCTTGCGGGCCGGACCAAGGAGTCGTGCTTTGGTAAGTGCGTTGCAGCGTGCGCGGCCGGGCGAGGAGCATTTCTTGCGTGGCGATATAGGGTCACTGCGCATCAGTGAATTATTCTTCGAAAGTGGTGATGAGCCCGTTGAACTCAAAGCGGCGTTTTTTCTAAATGGTTTTTCCGAGCACCCCGCAATCGAACCGTTCTATATTACAATGAACGACGAGAATGCTTTCGATCATATGTCCGCAAATGACGTTGCCTCTATTTCCTGGGGATTCGAGCCGCGACGTCGTGCCTTGCGGTTGTTGGCATTGAAGCAACTCATGGGACATCTTCAATGTTGGAATCTGATCGTTGGATCGCCCGACGAAACCGCTAGGTTGATTGAAAGTACGATGGAGGAAGGATGATATTGTCAGTAAAGGAACGCGGCCAGTTTGTCGCAACGATGCGCTACATCAACGTGTGGCTAATGGAAACATTGGCGGGATGGGTGCCGTCGACACCCGAGATGGAGGTGAAGCTGCAATTCGGTGAGCACCTGTGGGACGCGGCACAGCACGCTGACGCGTTTGGCAAGCGCACGGCCGAATTGCGAATGCCCCTGCAGCACAGCTTGCCGCCGGTCGGCGAATACGTGGAATTCCTCGAAACCATTTCTGGCATAGAACCAACGCAGCAACGATTGGCCGCAATCTACGACGTATTGTTACCCGGCGTCGCAATGCGTTACCGACGATTCCTGGAAAAGACGGATTCACTGGCGGATGCGCCGACTGTGCGGATCATTGAGCGACATTTGATTGATATCGATCGCATGCTGCAAGCCAATCTCGAAATGCGCACGGAATTACCAGACCTGGCATTGCACGACCAGGGTTGGATCGATGCTCTTAAAAAGCGGGAAGCGCAGAGTGAACCAGTCGCGGGTTCAGACGTCGAGGCCGAAGTCCGCGCCATGGAGGCCTAGATGCAAACGAAGCGGGTACGCGGTCTCGATGTGCGCGATGATCCGGCGCGCGAGCCCTGTTTCGAGATCGTACATCTGCATGACGACGTTCCTGATATAGGCGGTATGGGTGTCGAACATCGTCGACAGCGCTTGCATCGCGAGTACAACCAGGAAGTTCAGGCGATCGAGGTAGCGGCAATTTGCATTACGGATTTTCCGAACGCCCCATGGGAATTGCGTTTGGAGCTCGCGCGGCAATGTTGGGACGAGGCACGCCACGCCCACCTCTACCTGCGCCGCTTGGAGGCAAATGGCGGCTATAAAGGTCAATATCCGATCGCGAATCTCGATTGGTCGCTTGTCGGCATGATCGATTCCCTCGTCGGCAGGCTCACGATCCAGCACCGGACATTCGAGGCCGGCTCTCTCGACATTGAAGCCGTCGCCGTACCGATGTTCAGGGAGGTAGGCGACAATGAGACCGCGGATGTCATGGAAGCTATCGAGGCCGATGAGATTCCTCACGTACGATTCGGCAATGAATGGGTGAAACGTATCACCGACGCTGATCCGCGGTCTGTATTACAGATTGCCAAAGCCGTGGCGTGGCTAAAACAGGTTGTCGCTGCCACCGGTGGTGAAGGCTTACACGAGATCCCGACCGAGCGTGGTGCTCGCGAACTTGCCGGATTCTCCGACGCGGAGATTGGCGAAGTTGAGAAGTTGGAGCAGGCATTCAATGCGGGCATTGAGTGCTCCGCAAGCAAATTATCCGATGACTGACAGTTCTTTACAATTATTGGCTGACAACCCTGTGCGCGATTCGCGTTTCAAGGTCGCGGAGCGATGGTCCGATTGCAAAAATTTTGCCGAGGATAATCCGCTACGCGAGATCGAGTTTTTTCATCGTCAGATGAACGAAGAAGTCGATAGTCTCGAATGCTCCGCACGCAATCTGAGCGATTTTCCTGAAACGCCCTGGGAGTTACGAATGTCGCTTGCGCGACAGTGCGTCGACGAGGCACGTCACGCGCGAATGTTCCGGCGAATATTCGAGTCGCGCGGTGGTCGCGTCGGTGAATATCCTGTAATAAATTTTCAATACCGGATAGTGATGAATCTCGATTCGCTCATCAGTCGACTCGCGGTTCAGAATCGGAGCTTTGAAGCCGGCGGTCTGGATGCTATCAAATCCGGCATTGAACTCGCATCGCAAAACGGTGACGAAGAACTCGTCGCACTATACGAAGCGCAGGTTGCGGACGAGATCAGCCATGTGCGTTTCGCAAACGACTGGATCCGGAGGGCGACTGCCAGTGATCCACGCACTGTATTGCAGATTGGCGCCGCCCTTAATGTAGCGACGCAAGCCTTTAAGATCGTGATGGGTCCAGAGGCGACCGATGGCGTGCATTACCCTGCCGATATCAGCGGACGCCAGGAGGCGGGTTTCACGGACTTGGAAGTCGAACAGGCGATTCAACTTCAGGAGCGACATGAGTCTGGCAGGCAGCCAAATAGCCTGACCAAGCCATGAAATTGGCTTCGACGATTGAATCCCGGTCAGTAAATGATGTCCCAGGAGCAGAAATCGACGAGCCAAACGAAGCATACGGCGGACCGAATAGGCGCTGTTAGCGCATTCTTGCTGGATAGGGATTCGTTGCTACCCGTTGTGGCGTCGCGCCTCGGCGGCGATGAGAGGTTCGAGAGTACGATTCGCGGTGGCAGCATGGCGCCGGCCATTCCCCAGTACTCGCGCCTACAAGTCCAACTTCTGGGCGGTAGGGTACCCGAGCGCGGGGACATACTTTATTACCTCGCAGATGATGGGTTCGTGATTCATCGCGTGGTGCAACACCTATCGGCCGATAGCGGCGAACGTTATTTCCTGACCATTGGTGATGATTGTCTTGCACCCGATCCCCCGCTGCCCGAACATCGGATCCTGGGGGTCGTGATAGCGGTCGAAACGTCATCCGGCAGATGCGCGCCGGGGCCACCACAGTCAAGATCGGCATTTCACCGCCTGGCGCGCGCTGTTTCCATACCTGCGACAGTTGCTGCTAGCCGCATCAGTCTATCCGCCGGAGCGCGGGTCGCCATGCTATTTCGTCAACTTGAAAATGCTGGGCGCGCTCGAGTTGGTCGCATGCTTCGTTTCGTTGGACTGCTTCGCGATCGTTGACGTGCCGAAATTTTTTCTTGTGGATGTCGGCCTCCGGATTCCTGAGCAGTTCGGCCGCGCAATGCGCCTGCTCTGGGCCAGCAGTCGCGCTTATTCGCTTGCGAGTATGTTCGTGGTTCTGGCACAGGCCGCCTTGTCGGTGGCAGCCCTTGTCTTGCTAAAACGGATAATTGACGCGGTAATGGATCATGCCGCGGGATCTGCATCCGAAGACGTCTTGGGGCCAATTGCATTCTTGATAGTTGCGGCGTCGTTAGTTGCCTTGTGCACGGCGGTTTTCGCCAGCCTGGATACTGCGATCGCCGATATTCACGCTGACCGTGTTCGCGACCATATACAAGATCTCGTGCACGCAAAGGCTACGAAAGTCGACCTCGAGTACTACGAGAATACGGAATTCTTCAACACCCTGCACCGAGTCCAGATCGAAGCGCCGAATCGGGCGACCAATATCTTGTCGAATTTCTTGCAGATCGCGCGAGCAAGCGTCACGCTCGTCGCGATCTTCGGGCTGTTATCCTTATTTCACTGGTGGATTGCTCTGGTTCTCGTCCTCGGTGACCTGCCCGGGGCGATCGCGAGGCTGCGAGCCGCCTGGTTGGAATATCGTTGGGGTCGCGACACGATATCGGAAGATCGCCGGGCTCGATATTTCAGCATGCTGTTAAGTACCCGTTATGTGGCACAAGAAGTTCGCCTATTCGGTCTTATCGATTTGTTTACGGAGCGGTTCCGGACGATAAGACATAAACTGCGAGAGGAACGCAAGCGCCTTGTGCTGCGGCGTGTCTCAATGGACGCTGCTGCACAAATCGGGGCGGCGATCGCGATGATTCTCTTCTACGGACTTGTTGCCTACGAAGCACTGAACGGGGTTATCACACTCGGCGATGTTGCCATGTACTTTGCTGCATTCCAACGTGGGCGCGGTTCTTTGCGCGAGCTGTTGTTCGGCGTAGCCCGATTTTATGAGAACAGCCTTTTCCTTTCGGAGCTTTCTGATTTCCTGGCGTTGGAGCAGCGCGTACTGGAGCCAAAGGATCCGACCCCGGTATCTTATCCACTCCAGGAAGGCATCGTATTTGAGAGTGTCGAATTTCGTTATCCGAATGCGGCGCATCCTGCACTGGAACAGATTGACCTGACCATGAAGCCGGGCGAACGTATTGCAATCGTCGGCCCCAGCGGATCCGGTAAAACAACGATGGCAAAGCTTCTCTGCAGGATGTACGACCCTACTGGTGGGAAAATCACGGCCGATAACATTTCCTTGCAGCTGTTTTCGAAGCAACAATGGTTACAGGGGATCAGTGCGTACTTCCAGGAGTCCGGCGAATATTACCTTGCTGCGCGCGAGAATATAGAGTTCGGTGATCTATCTAGAAAAGGTGACGACGACGCAGTCATCGCCGCTGCACGCCGTAGTGGTGCACACGACGTCATCACGAAACTTCGCGATGGATACGACACGGTATTGGGAACTGTACTGGAGCAAGGAAGTGAATTGAGCGTGGGTGAGTGGCAGAAAGTCGCGCTCGCGCGAACCTATCTCAGGGACGCGCATATTCTTATCCTGGATGAGCCGACCAACGCGATGGATGCGTTCTCCGAGCAGCAAGCGCTGGAAGCAATTTGGGATGTAGAGACGGACCGTATTACCGTTCTGATTAGTCACCGACTGTCCGCGGTACGCCGAGCCGACCGAATCTACATACTGTCCGCTGGGCGCATCGTCGAATCGGGAACGCACGATGAATTGATGAAAAGCGGCGGCAGCTATGCAGAAATGTTCGATATCCAGGCGAGATTTTATCGCTGATGTCGGTCGCAGATGTTGCATGGGTAGCCGAATTCAGCGCGATCGAAGGCATCGATCTCTGGCCTGATTGCGGCACGCAATCGGATCGGGCTACCTCCGGCGCGCAGCGCCTGCGGGTTGTCAACATTCCGGCAACCTGGCGTCCGCAATTTGCCGAGTCCAGGGCACAACGAATACTCTTCGACGGTGTTTTGCACAATCGGGACGAGCTCGAACGACGTCTCTCGTTCGACAAAGCGCATCCTGTTAACGACGCCGATTTAGCTTTGGCAGCCTTTTTGGCGTGGGATCAAGCCGCGTGGCTGCGGATGAAGGGCCAGTTTGCGGTTTTGCTGTGGGATCGGAACCGGGACCAGCTACTCTGTGCGCGGGATCCGATCGGCGCGCAGCCGCTGTTTTTTGCCGAGACTGCGGAGAAATTGATTCTCTCACCGTGTATTCGGACTCTTCGATCGCATCCTGACGTAGCGTCCGATTTGAATCGCCCCGCTTTAGTCGATTACCTTGCCCGGCGCCGTGTTAACTGCGAAGAGACTTACTTCGAGCAAATACGACGTGTGTTGCCCGGCCATGTCCTTCGAGCCGATCCCTACGGTAGGACCATCATTCGCTACTGGAACCCGCTGCCGGACAATGGAGTAATCGACTGGATTCCCGATGCTCAGGTGCAGGAACGGTTCGACACCTTACTTGAGAAATCGGTAGCTCGTTGTCTAAACGATGGACCTGCGGGAGTTCTTCTTAGTGGCGGCCTGGACTCCGCAGCCATCGCGATGGTGGCTGCGGATGTGTGTTCGCAAAATGGTATGCCGACCCCGGAATTATTCTCGTTTACATTCCCCGAGCCTTATGACGAAAGAATCGTGCAGCGAGGCGTCGCATCCAGGCTCGGCCTCAATCAACAACTACTGGATTTTGATGAGATCAACCCACCAGGTACGTTTCTTACATCCGGAGTAGCACTCAGCGCGCAGCTGCCATCGCCGCTCGTCAACACGTGGGCGCCGATCTATCTGAATATGTTGATGGAGGCCATGAGCAGAGGCTGCCGGGTGATGATGACGGGCGAAGGGGGCGATGAGTGGCTGGGAGTGCCCCCGCACCTGGCGGCCGATCTCTTGCGTGCCGGGAATATCCGCGGCCTGTATCGTTTGTGGCGCGCATCCGCCAACTACTACCCTGAGGTCAGATGGGCATCTCCGGTACATCTCGTCACACGATTTGGTGTGCGCCCGCTATTGGAGAACCAGTGGCCCGCATCCAAAGTCATCAATGCACTGAAGCGACGAAGAGCTCGCAGTCGACACCTGGCGACGGCCGATTCCGCTTCCTGGGTTGCACCGGAACCATGGACCGTACCCGACCGGGCGCTGCGCACCGCGGTGTCGACGCGGCTACTGACTCGCAGTGCGCAGGATAACGGTAGGCGGAATGAAAGTGCCTGGGTTACGATCTTGCGCCATCAGCTCGAAGCGCCAGCCCCGCAGCTACGCGCGGAAGAGGCATTCGTTCTTGGCCGCCAGACAGGCACGGAAATTCGCCAACCGATTTGGGACACGGATCTCATTGAACTAATGATCCGTGTCCGCCCATCAACACGCCAGCGCGATGGTGTAGCCAAAGTGCTGATCAGGGATAAACTTGAGCGTAGGTTCCCGGATCTCGGATTTGGCCGTCAGCAGAAGAAGGTCATAGGCAATCTCATCAAGTCGATCACTCGGGCGCAAATAGAACAGTCGCTTGGAACGTTTGGTGAGGACTGGGTACTGGACGAACTCGGGATCATCGATTCCCGACATATGTTGCGGGCAGCGGTTGATATAACGGGTATGAGGGTTTGGCGAGTCTGGGATGTACTTAACCTCGAAGCCTGGGTTCGTGCTAATCGATAGAAAGTCCCGGTCCAGGGCTATTGCCAGAAACGGATTATGAGTAAACTAGCGGCATCTCAAGACGAAATGCCCTGTAAATTTGCGGACAAAGATTATGGAAATGACGTTTGAACAAAATCGAGAAGTTGAGGCAGCCCCGCTTAATGAGGAAGCAATCCTGCTCGACCCGACCTCATCACAATTCTTCATGCTTAATAGCACCAGCGCGTTCATCTGGGACCAGTTATCGTCACCGGCTACTATCGATCGGATAGCAACGGCAATGGTGGACTCCTTTGCCGATGTGACAACGGAGACCGCGATTGCCGATGTTAGCAGTACGTTAGAAGAACTTGTCTCGAAAAATCTGGTTGTTGCGACAGGCGACTCTTCCTGATAGATCAGGCCGAGTTCAATTTTTCTTGGTCGCGCCGATTCGCTTTTGGCCGAGACCACCAGTGATCTTGGCGAGTTGTGCGCCCGCAGGCCGAACGAAATGATGCATGACCAAATAGGGGAGCATCACAAAATAGGGCATGACCTTCGCACCCGGTTTTTGCGCGGCCCGTGCCAGAAAGGGTAGCTCTTGAAACGTCCTGCTGGGCGCGGTGTTCTCCGCGAAACCGCGTTCGCGAATTTCGCTGACCAGCGTCAGGGTCCTCGGGCGCTGGCGAGCGATTTTGAGGACATTCGCTGGTACTGGTGCCTGGAGAAGATCGTGTGCCAGCACCAGGCCTATCTCGAGCATGATCTCTGCCCCCAACTCATGTGCTCTGCTGTGCAACGCTTCCCAATCGAGTTCAGGGTGGCCCCGGACTAACTCCGCGACGTCAACAAGCCACTTCAGCGTGTCCCAGATATGTTTGCAACCGTGTATGCAAAGCACGATGAGTAGATCTACCGGGTCCAGTGACGCTATGTCGGCACCCGCCAGACGCAAGCTCCCCAGCCTTTCCCATACCTTGTCATCTATTCGCGGCAGCAGCCAGTAGGCTGGGGCCTGCCGCCAATTGACCTCCAACCTAACCTCACTCAGAAGGAAAAATGTAAATTCACAGTGGAAATAGCGAAGTAATTGTTCGGCGAGCCGGGACACCGAACGGGCCGGAGGCAATCCGGCAGTCATGAGCACACGCCTTGCTTTTACGGCGTCGCCGGGCTTAACCAGGATGTCGAGATCGACAAACTCTCGCAGGACGAAGTCCCGATAGACGTACTGGGCCAGTGCCGGACCCTTGTACGGTATTACGCCGATCTCCGCATTCTGAAGTTTCGTTACGACGCGTAACAGTTCCG
>Ga0224508_10001076_pt1 | contig 24894 bp, 20 predicted proteins | sample SF_Jan12_sed_USG_4_FD_170157 | JGI IMG/M metagenome (GOLD analysis project Ga0224508, IMG submission 170157) | Sediment microbial communities from San Francisco Bay, California, United States - SF_Jan12_sed_USGS_21 | ecosystem: Environmental > Aquatic > Marine > Sediment | place: USA... | reverse complement strand
AGACCGCAGGCGGCAGCGCGAGCCCGAAGGGCGAAGCCCGGCGCGAAGCGCCGCCAAGGCGAAGCGCAGCGACCGCCGCGGCAGGGAGGACTACGGGTGGGGGCGGGCGGGCGGTGTAACCAAACCTAACCAGGCACCCCATCGAACCTTCCACCCCCAAACATCCGCGGCAGCGCAAGCCGGCCCCGTCCGTCGAACCCCTGTGTGGCGTTCACAGCGCCCCGGTTGGCGCTTCTTCCTAGCGCATCGCAAAGTTGGCCAAATGCCCACCGATGACGAACTGATCGCCCTCGATCGGGCGCACCTTTGGCGCCCTTACACTTCGAGTGACGATCACGAAAGGCGTCCGCTCTTCGTGGTGGATCGGGCGGAGGGACCCTGGTTGATCGCGGCCGATGGGCGGCGGGTGCTCGATGCGAGCGGATCGTGGTGGTGCAACAATCTCGGGCATGGGCATCCGCGTCTTCGCGCAGCGATCGCTCGGCAGTCCGAGCGGATGATGCACTGCACTCTGGCTGCTGCGACCCACGAGCCGGCCGCGCGACTTTCCGCCGAGCTCGTGGCCATCGCCCCGGGCGGGCTCGATCGCGTCTTTTACAGCGACAACGGCTCCACCGCGGTCGAGGTCGCGCTGAAAATGGCGTTTCAGTATTGGCAGCAAAACGGCCGACCAAGGCGCACACGCTTCCTCGGCCTTCCCGGCGCCTACCATGGCGACACCCTGGGAGCGATGAGCGCAGGCGCGGTCGACGAGTTCAGTGCGGTATTTCGACCGATTCTCTTTGATGTCGGAAGGCCGGCCGATGCGGTCGAGCAGCAATGGGAGCCGGTGTTTGAACATCTGTTCGAGCTCCTGCGCACGGACGCCGATCGAATCGCGGCCGTGATCGTCGAGCCGCTGGTGCAAGGCGCCGCTGGGATGCGGATGTACCCGGCGGAGCTCCTCGCCGCGCTGCGAGAAGAAACCGAGCGAGCCGACACCTTCTTGATCGCGGACGAGGTCTTCACCGGCTTTGGTCGAACCGGCCCAATGTGGGCATGTGACCAGGCCCGCATCGCGCCAGATTTGCTGTGCACAGCCAAAGGCCTCTCTGGCGGCGTGTTACCGTTTGCTGCCACCCTTGCGACCAACCGCATCTACGATGGCTTTCGGGGGGACAGGAGCCGCGCGCTCATGCACGGACACACCTTTTGCGGCAATCCTCTCGGCGCAGCGGTCGCGCGGGAAGTGTTGGCGATTTATCGCGACGAAGGGGTTCTCGAAGCCGCAAAGCCCAAAGCGGCATGGCTCGCCAATCGCATCCGCGAGATGAATGATGTGGTCGGTGTGTCCTCGCCGCGGGCCCAGGGGATGTGCGCTGCCTTCGACGTTGGAGCGCGCGGCTACCTCGGTACGGTTGGCTGGGAGATCTCCGAGGCCGCCCTCGAGCTCGGTGCGCATCTCCGGCCCCTCGGCAACACCGTCTATCTGGTTCCGCCGCTCAACATCGAGGACGCCGACCTCGAGCGCTTGCTCGGCATCGTGCGCGAATCCACCGAACGCGTGCTACGAAGCGCCCGGTGACCGAGACCAGCTCCAGCAAGTCGAGCCCGAGGCCTCGCCGCCAGGCGTACGGGCTCGCGATGCTTGGCGGCACGTTCTACTTCCTCGGTTGGGCCGGATTCGGGTTTTGGCCGCTGTCCCTGATCTGCCTGGTCCCGCTCTGGGGCGCGCTCGAGCTCGGCCTCGGACGAACATGGCGCCACAGCCTCGCGGTCGCCTGGCTCTACGGCACGGTGACCTGCGCCGGAGGTTACCACTGGCTCGTCGAGTTCCTCGATGTGTTCTCGGGGTACGGATACGCAGCGAGCGCGCTCTTTTGGTTGCTGTTCTCCGCCTATCTGGGATTCAACTTCGCAGTCTACGGCCTGGTCTACCGCGCACTTCGAAACTGCGGTTGGAGCACGAGCTTCGTCGCCATCCCGACGCTGCTCTTGATCGAGTGGCTCTATCCGTCCCTGTTTCCCACCTATCTCTCCAACAGCCTCTTCGCCCAGACGGCACTCGTCCAGATCGCAGACCTCGGCGGCCCGATGCTCGTCACGGTCGTGGTGGCCTTGGTGAACCTGTCGATTTACGAGACCTGGCGGTGGAGACGAGAACGCCGACCCGCTCCCAAAGCGCTCTGGAGCCTGACGGCCGCGGCGGTCGCCTTCGCGACGATTTACGGAACGGTCCGCATTGCTCAAGTCGAAGCGGAGCTCGAGGAGGCACCCATCCTTCGTATGGGAATCGTCCAGGTCAACATGGGCATCTTCGAAAAGCGAAGCGAGGCGGAAGAAGGCCATCGGCGCCACCTCGAACAAAGCCGCCAACTGGAAGAGCAGGGCGAGCTCGACCTGCTGATCTGGCCCGAATCGGCGTTCGTCGGCAGCCTTCCGCGGAGGGTGCCGCTCTCGGCCTATTCGGTGCGCGGAGACTTGAGATCCCCGCTCCTCTTCGGAGGCGTTTCGACGGAGCGAATCGACGGCAAGCGTAAGCTCTACAACACGGTCTTTTTGACCGATGACGAAGGCACGGTGCGCTCGACCTACGACAAGACCTACCTGCTGATGTTTGGAGAGTATCTTCCCTTCGGCGACATCTTCCCAATCCTTTACGACCTTTCGCCAAACAGCGGGCGCTTCAGCGCCGGGGCCCACGTTCGCCCGTTGACCTTGGGGCCATGGCGAATCTCTACACCGGTTTGTTACGAAGACGTGCTTGCGCGCTTCACCAGAAAGATGGTGCGTGAAGCCAAACCTCACGTGCTGATCAACCTCACCAACGACGCCTGGTTCGGCGACAGCCAAGAACCTTGGATCCACTTGGTGCTGTCACGGTTTCGCGCAATCGAGCACCGGCGTTACTTGGTGCGGTCCACCAACAGCGGCATCAGCGCGGTCATCGACCCGCTCGGCCGCGTCGTCGCCCAAACCGGCCTCCTCACTCGCGAGAACCTTCGATACGACGTTCATATGCTCGAAGGCGACACCGTCTACGGGCGTATCGGCGACTGGCCGGGATGGCTCGGGCTTGCGGCCATCTTGATCATGTTCATTCGCCGACGAGACGGGGCGTGATGAGCAGCCGGTAGCTGCCGTCTTCGCCCGACACGACCTCAGCGACCTGGAGAGGACGGGTTCCGCCGCTGCCTTGATGGAAGAAGTAGCCGCGCACGAGCGCGTTCGGCACCGTTTCCCCGTCGCTGTTTCGGATGACCCCGTCGACGGCGACCGGAGGCTCCAAGCGATACTCTCGGCGAAGGTCGCCCTCATCGAGGCTCATCCGCAGCTCGGGCTCGACCAGCCACGCGAAACCGGATTCCGCGGGCACCTTGACTTGCACGTCGTAGACGCCGATGTCGACACTCATCGCGAAGTCGCCGAGATCGTCCGATACCACCTCCTGAGACCGGTGAACGGAGCTGGGATCCGCCGCCGGCCGGGCGCGAGCGAGAACCGTCACCCCTGACGCCGCCTCATTGCGAAAGGTCAACACCGTGCCGGAAAGGTTGATCTGAGAAGCGACCAGCAAATTGCCGATCTCCGTCCCCTCTTCACCGACGGCGGCGTCGGCATAGTGGATGCCCCAATTATTCGCGATGTCTTCGGGCGGCGTCACGGTGATCGAATAGAAACCGGTCAATAGCTCCGCGCCAAAGCTGCCATCCTCGTTCGTCGTCGCGGACCCGCTGAAGGTGCCCTCGAGCCCCAGCTGAACCCCGCCAAAGATCTTCGTCGATAGAAATCGAACGGTTGCCCCCGGCACGGCCCTGCCGATCTTGTCGCGAACGCTACCGGAGACTTGAACCGGGGCGAGTCGCGGAATGTAAATGAGCTTGTCGAGCGGGTTGTTCACGAACAGCAGATCCGGGTCGACGGACACCGCCGGAAATGGAGCGCGTCCCGCGCTCGACGTGATGCGAATCAAATAGTCGGACGCGTCATTGCTGACTCGAATGGCAAATCGCCCGTCGGCGTCGGTCTCTGCGATCGATGACACGACGCGGCCGGTCTGTTTGTCGATCGCCCGAACTTGCAGCCCCGCCTCGGGCAGATCAACCAGGTCTTCACTGTCGCGGCTGTAAATCTCAGCGCGAAATGTACAGCCAATGTCGCGATCGACCGTGCAGTCGTCGGCAAGTCCGGCGGGAAAAGAGATGTCGATGCGAAAGGGCTCACTCGGATCGCCTTCAGCGATGGGAAACACTAGATAGAGCGGGGGCAGGCTCCGGATCGCAGGCGCAGGCTCTTGGGCGGGTACCATGACCATGTCACTACTCGGCATCACGACGAGCTCGTAGGTTTCGCCAGCGACCAGAACGGTGCTGAAATCGTTGCCCTGCGAACCGTCTGCGGCCGACGGGTCGAGAAACGTGTCTACCTCGATCGCAATCGGGGCAAGCGGAGCGAGGGCCTCATCCATCCGGCGAACGAAGCGAAGTGTCGCAGGGACCGGAGAGCCGTTCCAGCGAACCGTTCCGACGACTTGCCGAGTCGCGGGCAAGAGGAGGTCGCGGCTGGTCTGGCCAGATGTTGGTTCTGCAGCGAACGCCCAGCTCGCCGGCGTCACGACTTGGGCTTCCGCCGGTCCGCGCAGGACTTCGATCGCGAGGGCGACCGAAGCGCCGGAATCGTCGACGCAGATGCTTCCGTCGCACACTCCCTGCGCACAGCTCGCATTGCCCGCGCAAGAGTTGTCGATCGTTGTGACCGTCGCCGAGTCGAAGCTGCAACCAATGAGCACGACGAGCGCCAAGAGCGGCCGCGGTCTCATCGGCATTCCTGTAGGATGACGGGGTTGTCGGTGTCGGTTACGCGAACCCACCAGGTCGCATCGTCGAAATCTCCCTCTTCCGCTGGACGGCGTGGCTCGACGAAGCTGTCGAACTCCCCCACGACCACCAACTCGATCCGGTGGCATTCGCCGGCGGAGAGCAGATCGTACGGAACGAATAACGCGGTCGGGCGCTCGAGGAAGCCCGAGGGCGGGATCTCGCCGCTGGTGAAAGGAACGTCAGGCGCTGGGGGCGAGTCGAGAAACAGCCGATAGTCGAGCGTCTGATCGAAGTTTGGGTCGCGAACGATGATCTGGAGCGGCATCTCCGGGGTCTCGACGGCATCGTCGAGGTTGATTTGCCCGATTCGGTTGAGCGGAAAATCGGCGGTCGGCTCGCTCACGATCGAGGGGGGGAAGTTCTGCGCGGGGTCGAACTCGACCGGACTGGTCGCAATGCATCCGCCGTTCGAGGCGAGGGCGAGCAGCACCACAGATGAAGCAAAGTAAAGCATCCCAGCGAATTTAGAAGCAAAGGCCATGCCGCGGTTCCGAACCCGAAAAACCTTGGGCTTTCCACAGTGTCACATGAATTTCGGCGCTTACCTATGACATTAATGTCAGCCCTCCGCAGCTCCGCCAGGGTCCGGAGCATCGGGCTCGCGCTCGAGATACCGGAAGATCGTCCTCGGATCGACACCCAGATCCCGGGCCGTTCGCGTGCGATTTCCACCGTTTCGCTCGAGGACCTCGAGGATGTACGTTCGTGTGAACTCCTCCCGGGCTTGCGTGAGCGGAATTACCGCGCGCTGTTGATCGCCGTCCAAGTCCAGGTCGTCCGGGCCAATCAGCGTCTTGTCTGCAAGCACGATCGCCTTCTTGATGCGGTTCTCCAACTGACGAACATTCCCCGGCCAGTCGTAGTTGTGCATGCCTTCGAGTGCCTTTGGGGTAAAGCCATTGACCGTTGCACCGAACTCCGCGGCGTACTTGTGGAGTAAGAACTTCGCGAGGATGGTGATGTCGTCTCCACGCTCTCGAAGCGGTGGCAGATGAAGGTTCACCACGTTCAAGCGATAGTAGAGATCCTCTCGAAACGTCCCGTCTTTGATCGAAGCTTCGAGATCGCGGTTGGTCGCTGCGAGGACGCGAATGTCGACCGCCTGAGGCTTCGTATCGCCAACTTTGACGACGACGCGTTCCTGTAGGGCGCGCAGCAGCTTTACCTGAAGCGCCGGCGGCATCTCGCCGATTTCATCGAGGAACAGCGTGCCCCCGTCCGCCGCTTGGAAGCTGCCTTGCCGCGTCGACACCGCACCGGTGAACGCACCGCGCACGTGACCAAAAAGCTCCGACTCCATCAGGTTCTCGGGAATCGCACCGCAATTGACGACGATGAAAGGGCCTTCGGCCCGATTGGAGCGACGATGTAGCTCGCGGGCGAATAGCTCCTTTCCGGTTCCGGTCTCGCCGGTTATCAGGACGTTGATGTCGGCCGCCGCCACTTTCTCCACGCGGCGAAACACTTCTTGCAAGCTCGGACAGCTGCCAATGATCCCGCCGAACTTCTGCGACTCGAGCTCCTCGGCGATGCGATCGCGATCGGTGGTGAGTTGGTTGAGCAGGATCGCGTTCTGCAAGATGAGCGATGCCTGGCCCGCGAACACCGTGAGCACCTCGAGGCTCGATTGCTCGAACAGGTTGACCACGTTGTCATTGCCCACGTAGATCAGTCCGAGGAGCTGACCCTGAGCAATTAGAGGCGCAACCATGACGGAGCTTAGCTGCAGGTCCATCACGCTTTCGCTCGAGTTGAACATGGTGTCATTGACGGCGTCGCTCACGATCAGTGGCTGGCGCGTGTCGATGCAGCGGCGAAGAATGCTGTCTGAAAGCTGAGTCACGGCATCTGGAATCGTCTCCCGATCGACGTTTCGAGCAGCGGCGATCTCTGGGTCTCCGTCGCGAAGCAAGATGACGAAACCCTTGTTTGCATGGATGACGTCGATCACCGCGTCGAGCAGTGCTTCGATCTGGTCGGGGATGGCTCGTATCTCGAGCAGCCGGCGATTGAAATCGCTCAGCTTCACCATCCCCTCGAGCTCCGAGGTCTGCGAGGCCCTGCCGCCGACGTCCGGATCGCGCGAGCTGCTTTCGTCGTAGAGTGAGAACACCAGCTCGACGTCTCCTAGAGTCAGCTTGTCGTTGTGGAAGATCTTCGATTTCTTCTTCTTCTTCCCGTTGACTTGGAAGGTCGCGCCGGGGTCGACGGGCGCCACCGCGAAGTCCCTTCCATCGAACACGAGCTGCGCGTGGTGCGCTTCCAATGCCTCGGAATCGATCGAAACATCGTTGGCACCGGCCCGCCCGATCGACGTCACCCGCTTGTAGATCCCAAACACACGGGGCCGCCCCTGCTGCACCATCCACTTGAGGCTCGGCATAGGGGCGGCACTGTACCAGACCCCAATTTGCGTGTCACCGTTGGGCTTCGATTGCGCTGAGCCCGGCGGCTCGCGTTTCTAGTCGAGTATACGATCATTGTTCGGATTGAGAACCCCAAAAGATGAAATCCGTGAATCGACATGTAGGCGATCGGTTTATCACCCCTTGTGGACTAGCTTTTCGTCGCGCGGCTCGGCACTCTTAAATCTCAATGGGGCATGCACGGGCACAAAAAGATCGACGCACCAATCACAGGGTTGATCTGGACGGCCGTGCCGTCTTGTTTCAGCGAGGCGATCGCGTTGGTCAGTACACGCTCGAAAACATCTCTGCTGGAGGTGCAATGGTCTCGGGCGACCGCAAACTGCGGCCCGGCCACCTCGTGCACCTCTTGATCGATCTCAACAGGGGCGAGGAGACGATGAGTTTGACGGGCTCGGTTCGCCGCGCGCGCGCCGAGAACGGTGGTGTCGCCTTGGCGATCGCGTTCCCCATTCTGTCCCCAGATCAAGAAGATGCGATTCACAACGCCGTCTTGCGAGCGCTCGTGCGGCGCGACGCGATTGCGGCGCAGCTTCCGCTGCTCGTGTTCGAACCTCGGCGTCGCGTACGCGAGGAGATCGAAGCCGAAATCCGAAGCTTTGGCTTTCCCGTCTCAGGTGTCGATTCGCTCGCGGACGCTGTTCGCGAGCTGGAGAGCGAAGAGACCGAGTACGCCGGACTGATCATTCACTCGGCGACGCACGATGCCTCATCGATGGAGGTGATCGAGTTTTTCGCCAAGTCCGATGATCTCAGAACGATCATCTTGCCCGAGCCCAACGGAGAGCTTCACGAGCGGGCCAAAGCCCTTGCCAGGCTGCCACAGGTTCGGGTGCCGCGCGTCTGGAGCCGCTCCGACCTGCGGCGAGCCCTAACGAATTAGCCACGATCAAAAGGAACGACTTCCAGCGACTTCAAGCCGGGGAGCCGCTCGAACGCGCTGGCTACCTGTTTTGCGGTTGCAACTACGACAATCGTGAGGTCCTTCGTCGATATCCGCGCGCGCGTCGCTTCATTGGCTTTTTGCAGGCTGACGTTCGCCACGAGCTCGTCATACCTCTCGACGTAGCTGCGGGGAATACCGAGGAGGTCGACATCGAGGCGGGATTCCAGACGCTTGGACGGCGTGTCGCGATCGAAGCAGTGGCTGTTGATCAGCCAGCGCTGGGCGAAGCTGAGCTGGGCTTTTTTGATTCCGCGATCGACCCAGTGCTCGAGCAATTGCAATTGTAGGGCTGCGCAATCTGCCGAGTACTCCGCGGCGGGCGCCGTCGACATGTACCAGGCCTCTCTTTGCTTTGCGTGGAGCAAACGGCTGTACGCGGAGTAGCTCCAGCCGCGGACTGCGCGAACCTCCTGCATCAGCGGACCGCTGAATGTGCCACCAAATGCGGTGTTGGAGACAATGAGCGGGAAGAGATTGCGGTCGCGTGTGCGCGCACCGAGGGTGCCGATGAAGAGTTGGGTCTGCGTTCGCTCGGGCTTGTCGACGATGATCACGTGGCGGCCGGGTCGTGCCCTGGTCGCTGGAACGACCGAGTCTTTGTGCTTGTGTCGTTTGGTGCTTGGAAAGTACGACGAGACCAACACGCGCGCCTCCGAATCGATCACGTCACCGGCGACTCCGACGAGGAAAGCCCGCTTCACGATGTTTCGCGCGTAAAAGCCCTCGACTTGCTGGAGACCGATGCGCGCAAGGCTATCCGCCGTGCCTCCCTGAGCGCGGGCGTACGGATGCTCGCCGAAAAGCGCCTCGCGGAAACACAGTGCGGCGAGCGTCTGATCGTCGTCTAGCCGCGCGATCAGCGCAGCCTGCGCTTGGCGTTTCAGCTTGGCGAAGTCGCTGGCGCGGAAGGCAGGTCGCCAGACCAGATCGGCCAGCAGCCCAAGCAAAGGCTCCAAGTTACGGCGAAGCACGGTCGCGCGAATCCGAGTAGAGCGCATCGAGACCTGGACCGATACCCGGGCTCCAAGGCTTGCGAGCCGATCCTCGAATCGTTGCTGGGAAAGCCCCCGCGGACCCCGGCGCATGAGGTGCCCCGTAAGCTGGGCCAGGCCCTCTCGACCCGCTGGGTCCTGAAGGCTGCCCGCTGCGAAGGCGATTTCTACATCGACGAGCGGAAGCACGTCGCTCGATTCGACCAGTATGCTCATGACGCTCTTTGCAGAATCTCGATGCGTGTTCGGCGCGACGGACGAAGGTACTTGGCGACTGCGCGCTTCACGTCGCGCGCCGACACTTCGCGGTAGGCCTCGAGCCGCTCGAACACGGCAGCCCCGTCGTTGGCAACGGTCTCGTAAAAACCGATCTGCTCGGCCTTCCCGCCGGCGGTTTCCATGCTGTGCAAAAACGAAAGCTCCAGCTGACTGATCGCTTTTTCGAGCTCGATCGGGGTCGGCCCCTCGGAGCCGAGCCGGCGGATCTCCCGATCGAGCAACGCGAGAGCATCGGTTTTCTTCTTGCCCTCGCGGAGAAGAATCCACATCTCGAAGAGCCCGGGGTCGACGAAGGGTGAAATCGAGCCGCGGACCGAAAGTGCGAGCTCTTCATCGAGGCACAAGAGCCGGTGCAGCCGCGAGCTTTGGCCGCCGAACAAGACCTCGTTTGCGACGACGAGTGCAGGGGTGTCTGGGTCTAGGAACGACGGCGCCCGGTAGCCGAGAAGGATCTTTTCGGTCGGCGTCGGCGCTGGGAGCTGGAAAACCCGCTCTGCACGCTGCGGGGGTTCCTTGGAAAGCCTTTGTCGCTCCACCCCGCGAGCGCCGGACAGGGTCCCGTAGTGCTTCTGAACCAGCGAAAGCGCTCTCGATTCGTTGAAATCGCCGGCGATCACGACGGTTGCGTTGCTAGGCGCGTAGTGTGTTCGATAGAACTCGCGACAATCCTCCACGGTGAAGCCGCGAATGTCCTCCATCGAACCAATCGTCGGCCAGCGATAGGGATGGCGAACAAACGCGTTCTCGTAAAGTAGCTCGAGAGCCTTGCCTTCCACGTCGTCGTCCACACGTAGCTTTCGTTCGTTGGCAACGACTTCTTTTTCGGAGCTGACTTGGGGGACACGGAGAACGAGATTCGCCATGCGATCGGCTTCGAGCTCGATGAGAAGTGGCAAGGCATTGCGGGGTGCGTTCTCGTAGTAGTACGTCCAATCGGTCCAAGTCGCCGCGTTCGCCTCTGCCCCCGCCCCTTCCATGAGGCGGTCGAACTCGCCCGGCGGATGATTTCGCGTCGCGTTGAACATCAGGTGCTCGAACAGATGCGAAAGTCCGGTCTTGCCCGGGCGCTCATGCCGGGAGCCCACGCGAAACCAGCTGTGGTAGCTGACGGTGGGCGCGGATCGATCGATTAGCGTCAGGACGGTCAGCCCATTGCCCAAGCGAAAACGGCGAAGCCGGAGCGCGTCGCCAAACTCTACCTCGCGTAGGAATGTCCAGCGTGCGTTGCGCTTTCGAACGCCGCGGTTGAGCCGTTCAATCAGGAATTCAGGCGTTGCCATGAACGCGTGAGCGTGATCACCGAGCCCGTTGGGGTCAAGGGGATTCGGTGCACGGAAAATGACCAGCTGGCATTTCGAGGGCTTAACGAGTTACCTTCGGGCCCCGGGAAATTGGCAAGGCCCAACGAGACCGAGGAGAGGAGCGTGAGATGAAGTTCGCAATAATTGGCGCACGTGTAGTGCTGGGCTTGATTTTCGTGGTCTTTGGCTTGAACGGCTTCTTCAACTTCATTCCGGCTCCGGAAATGGCTGAAGCTGCTGGCTCGCTCATGGGCGCCCTGGTCGCGACTGGATACTTCATGGTGGTGGTGAAGCTGGTCGAGGTCTTGGCGGGCTTGATGATCCTGACGGGACGTTTCCTCCCGCTCGGCTTGATCCTGCTGGCTCCGGTCTCGGTGCACATCCTGCTATTCCACGTGTTCTTGGACCCAGCGGGCTTGCCCATGGCGATCGTCATCATCGGCCTGCAACTATTTCTCGCCTGGGCGTACCGCGACTCGTTCAGCGGCGTTCTGCAAGCCAATCCAAAGCCCACCGGCCAAAACTAGCCGCCGCTTCGCTTGACCGAGTAACGGGCGGCGGGTAGCCCTCCCGCCATGTCCGAAGTTCGCGTTCGCTTCGCCCCGTCGCCCACGGGCTACTTGCACATCGGCGGCGTGCGGACTGCGCTCTACAGCTGGCTCTGGGCGCGCCGAAACCAAGGCACGTTCATTATGCGGATCGAGGATACCGATCGCCAGCGCAGCACCGACGAGAGCATCCAGGTCGTGCTCGAATCGATGCGATGGCTCGGGCTCGACTGGGATGAGGGCCCCGAAGTGGGAGGCGATCATGGCCCCTATGTACAAAGCGAGCGTCTCGACATCTATGCCGCGTACGCCGAGAAGCTGATCGAATCCGGTCACGCCTATCGCTGCTACGCGACCAAGGAAGAAATCGCGGCCGCGCGCGAAGCCCATCAGAAGAGCGGCACCAAGGATGGCTTCCGCTTTCAAAGCCCCTGGCGCGACCGGCCCGAACCTCCGGCCGACCCTAACGCGCGTCACGTCATTCGCTTTCGTGCACCTCACGAAGGAGTCACGAGCTGGGTCGACGAGGTCAAAGGGAAGATCGAGATTCTCAACTCCACCCTGCAGGACTCGATCTTGCTCCGCCCTGATGGGATGCCGCTCTACAATTTCGGCTGCGTCGTCGACGACCTGACGATGGAGGTGACCCTGGTCGCGCGCGGCGACGACCACATGATCAACACGGCGCCCCAAATCCAGCTCTACGAAGCGCTCGGCGCGGCCGTTCCCAAGTTCGCACACATGCCGATGGTCCTCGCACCCAATGGCGAGAAGCTTTCGAAACGCCATGCGGCGGTCGGCGTCCTCGAATACCGCGACATGGGTTACCTGCCCGACGCGGTGATCAACTACCTGGCGCGCCTGGGCTGGTCACACGGCGACCAGGAGATTTTCACACGACAAGAGCTCATCGAAAAGTTCAGCTGGGATCGCGTCGGCACGACGGCTGGACGCTACGACGCGAAGAAATTCCTCCACGTTCAGGCCGAGCATCTCCGAATGCTCTCCGATGAGGATATTGCGCGCGGGACGGTGCCGTTCCTCGCGAGAAACGACATCGACGTGGCTGTGGACGATCCAGTCCTCTTGAAAACGATCCCCTACGTGAAGCCACGCGCCGAGACCTTCATCGAAGTCGCCGAGGCGGTGGACTACTTCTTTCGAAACGTCGAGTTCGATGCGAAGGGGAAACGGAAGTTCCTCGCGCCGGCCTACGCGAACAACCTCCGGCGCTTGGCCGACGTGCTGGAGGCAGTGGAGCCCTTCGCGAAAGAGCCACTCGAGCACGCCGTGAAAGCTTGGCTTGAAGAGAACGAGCTCTCGATGAAACTGGTCGCGCAGCCGGCCCGTGTGGCACTGACAGGCCGCACGAAGAGCCCGGGGCTCTTCGAAGTCATGGAAGTTCTGGGCAAAGAAAAGACACTGACGCGCCTGCGAACTGGCGCCGAGATCGCAGCGGCCGCGCCGATGCATTCGGACTGAGCTCGCCGCAAATCTCCCGTTTCCTCGGATTCTGACTTGCAGACATCGATCATCATCCTCTACCTGTTCACGCTCGGCGTGCTCGCGCTCTACGGCTTACACCGAAGCGCGCTTCTGCTCGCGTACCTCCGCCACCGTCGTGAGCGGTCGTTGCCCTGGGCCCGGTTCGACGAAGCGGACCTGCCCCTGGTCACGGTCCAGTTGCCAATGTTCAACGAGATGTTCGTCGCAGAGCGCTTGATCGACGCAGCGTCTCGAATCGACTACCCGTCCGACCGGCTCGAGATCCAGGTTCTGGACGATTCGACCGATGCCACGACGTCGATCGCACGCGCCCGATGCGAAGAGCTACGCGTCCAGGGCCTGGATGTCGTCTACCTGCATCGCGATGACCGCCACGGCTACAAGGCAGGAGCGCTCGAGGCCGGCATGGAGGTCGCGAAAGGCGACTTCATACTGATTTTCGATGCGGACTTCGTGCCGGGGCCAGGAATCGTCCGCGAGCTGATCGACTTCTTCGCGGACCCTGCCGTCGGAATGGTGCAGGCGCGATGGGCGCACCTGAACCGGGACCGGTCTCTACTCAACCGCTGCCAGGCCATGCTGCTCGATGGGCACTTCGTCATCGAGCACAGCGCGCGCAACCGCTCGGGGCGATTCTTCAACTTCAACGGCACCGCAGGCATGTGGCGGAAGTCCGCCATCATCGACGCCGGTGGTTGGCAACACGATACGATCACCGAAGACATGGACCTCAGCTACCGTGCGCAGCTCGCGGGCTGGAAGTTCGTCTATGCGCCGCAGCTGAGCGTGCCCGCGGAGCTGCCGTCCGAGATGAACAGCTTCAAAGGGCAGCAGTATCGATGGGCCAAAGGCTCGGTTCAAACCGCGCGCAAGCTCCTCGGCACGATCATGCGCGCCCCGGTGAGTCGCCAAGTGAAGACGGAAGCTGTATTTCACCTGACCAACAACTTCGCGTATCTGTTCCTGTTGGTGCTGGCGTTGCTCCAGCTTCCAAACATGTTGATCCGTCGCCAGTTGGAACACCCGGAGCTATTGATGCTCGACGTCCCCATGTTCGTGGCTACCTGTGGATCGGTCGCGGCATTCTACGTCATCGCGCATCAAGACCTCTACGGTGGTCGGTGGGAAGCCATCAAACGACTGCCTGCGATGATGGCGCTCGGCATCGGCCTATCGGTCAACAACGGGCGGGCGGCGATTGAAGGCTTGTTCGGGCGGGACGTCGAGTTCGTTCGGACCCCCAAGCGTGGCGCCCTCGATGGCAGGCCCGAATCGGGTGCCAAGGGCTACCGCGGCCGCTGGCCATGGCACAACACGGTCGAGCTCTGCTTCGCGCTCTACTGCAGCGCGAGCTTGCTCATTGCAATCGCGACCCAGAGCTGGGCGAGCGTGCCCTTTCTGACCCTGTTTTGCGCAGGGTTCAGCTGGGTCGGCCTCGCCAGCCTACAGGAAGCGCTGCTGCGCGGTCAGGGCGACGTGGAGCTGGCGGCACAAGAGCCGTCGACACATTCCTCGCCGAGCCCGCAGTCGATGTTGAGCTGACATTCGGCCAACACCTCGCTGCTTCGCACGCATAGGTTCTGATCCTCCACCGGCGCGCAGAAACGGATGGTGGTGTCGATGCGGGCGCACTCTTCGTCCGTGTCACAGGGCGTGCGGCATTGCCCGCGAACGCAAACGCGGCCGGGCTGACATTCGTTCTCGGGACAGAACTGCTCTGGGCGAGTGTCAGGAATGCACTGGAACGAGCTGCAGTACTCGTGCTCGGCGCAGTTCGTGTCGTCGGTACAATTCGTGAGGCAACTCTCATCGGTGCAAGGACGGCAAGCCCCCGCAACGCATTGCTGCGTTTCCGGACACGGAGTGTCGAGGCACGTGATGAGGCATTCACCATCGATGCAGATGCGTTCGTCCCCACACTCGAAATTGAATTGACAGCTGAATGGAGGCGGGTCGGGTTCTTCTTCGAGCGGATTTAGGCAAAGGCCGTTGTCCGCGCAGGTCGTGCCCAACGGACAGTCGTACGCTTCTTGGCACTCGCTGACGCAGCCAAGGGTCGTGCAGAGCTCGCCGACCGCACAGTCCGCCTCGGCCTCGCAGAAATCTCGCTGCGGCGCTGGCTGCGGGTCGCATTCGTCCCCCCGGCACAGGAAACAGCCGCGCTCGCTCAGGGGTCCGTCGGCGATACAGAAATAGCGGGAGTCCCTGTCACAGCCGGCGACTCCGATTAGTGCGATGATGAGAATCCCAATGCGTTTCATGAGAGGTTCGACGCGCCGGGCGGAGGCTTATTCACCACGAGGAACTGCTTGAAAACCGAGCAATTCCGTTGAATAAGGGGACGGTATGAGTGGCCACAGCAAATGGTCGACAATCAAGCGGCGCAAGGGTGCTCAGGACGCCAAGCGCGGGAAATTGTTCACAAAAGTCATCAAGGAGATCACCATCGCCGCGCGCGCGGGGGGTGGCGATCCCGATGGCAACGCGCGGCTGCGGCGCGCGATCGACCTCGCGCGTGGCGTGAACATGCCTGCCGACAACGTGACCCGCGCGATCAAGAAGGGCACCGGCGAGCTCGAAGGTGTGCAGTACGAAGAGCTTGTTTACGAAGGAGTCGGCCCCGACGGCACGCTGTTCATCTGCGAGGTCGTGACCGACAACCGCAATCGGACGGTTGCCGAGGTGCGAAAGCTCTTCGATAAGAACCACGGGCAGATCAGCAGCAGCGGGTCGGCTCTTTGGGCCTTCGAGCAGCAGGGCATCATCCGAGTCGACCGGGAAGCAGCAAGCGAAGAGCAGCTCTTCGAGGCCGCAGTGGGTGGTGGTGCCGAGAACATGGAGCTGGTTGGAGATGAATGGGTCATCACCACCCCGCGCAACGATCTCGACGTGGTGCGCGATGCGATTTCGGGCGCAGGAATCGCGGTACGGGAAGCGTCGCTCGAGTTCGTACCGAACAATCCGAAGGTCGTAGAAGGACGCGATGCTGAGAAGCTGATGCAGCTCTTCGAGGCGCTCGACGACCACGACGACGTGCAAAACGTGTTTTCCGATTTCGAGCTCAGCGAGCAAGCGCTCGCCGAAATGGCGTGACCGGGACATGCGCATCCTCGGCATCGACCCCGGAAGCCGGCGCACCGGCTGGGGTGTCGTTCAGCTCGAAGGAACCAAGCTCCGTCAGATCGGCGCGGGAACCATCAAGGTGGCAGAAAAGCTCCCGCTCGCGAAGCGTCTGCATCTGATCCACCAGGGTCTCGAGCAGGTCGTCCACGAGTACGGGCCCGAAGCAGTTGCTGTGGAAGAGATCTTCTTCGCGAGATATCCAAACGCAGCCTTGAAGCTAGGCCACGCCCGGGGCGTAGCCTTGCTGGTCGCCTCGCAGTGCGAGCTCGAGGTCCACGAGTACCCGCCAGCGATCGTGAAGCGCACCGTCGTCGGACGTGGCGCTGCCGACAAGACACAGGTCACACGCCTGATCACGGCACTTCTCGGACTCAAGACCCCACCCGAAGAAGACGCGGCCGACGCCCTAGCTGTAGCGATCACCCACATCCAAGCGTACCGATCCAAGGCACTCGGCCGCTAGCCCCGACCCAGAGCGCTGAACGCCGAGCCGCCGGAAATGCACACACTTGTTCAGTAACCTGCTAGGCTTGCCCCGTGATCGGTAGACTGAGCGGGACGATCGAGCATCGGGAGGCGGACGGGTCGGTCATCGTCGACGTCCATGGCGTCGGATACGAGGTGTTTTTGCCAGCCGGCACGGCCGGGCGGCTCGGCTCGGAGCCTGGGCAGGCGGTCACGCTTCAGATTCACACGCACGTCCGCGAGGATGCGATGACCCTGTTCGGCTTCGCCACGTCTGAAGATCGCGCTGCGTTTCGGGCCCTTCTCAAGGTGAGCAGCATCGGGCCCAAGCTCGCGCTTGCGATCATCGGCGTCATGAACGCGAGCGAGCTCCGGGACGCGATTGCGCGACAAGACAAAGCCGCCTTCAAAGGAATCAGCGGCGTTGGAAAGAGGACGGTCGAACGAATCCTTCTCGACCTGGAGGGAAAGCTCGATTTCGCAGGGAGCGACAAGACCGGGGTTCGGCTTCGGGCGGTTCATAGCCCAGCTGACTCGGCGGGTGATACGGTCGTTGGTGCCTTGGTGCAAATGGGATACAAACGAAGCGAGGCAGAGGCCGCGGTTGGGAGCGCGATCGGCGCTTCGAGCGACCAGAACGTCGAAGGGCTGTTGCGGTCGGCGCTGTCGGCGTTGTCATGACTGAAATGGAAGCCAGAGCGAACGAGAGCCTCGGTATTGAGGAGCAGACCGAAGATCGGGTGCTCGACCGAAGCCTTCGTCCGTCGCAGTTCGACGACTTCGTCGGCCAAGAGCGCATCAAAGACAACCTCCGGGTCTTCGTCGAGGCCGCGCGACGACGGGGCGAGCCGATCGACCACACCTTGTTCTGCGGTCCGCCCGGGCTGGGAAAAACCACGCTCGCTCTGATTTTGGCCGGTGAACGCGGGGTCACGCTGCACTCGGCCTCGGGTCCTGCCATCGAGCACAAAGGGCAACTCGCTGCCCTTCTCACCAAGCTCGAGCCAAACGACGTGCTCTTCATCGACGAAATCCATCGCCTGAACGCGACCGTCGAAGAGAACCTCTACACGGCGGTGGAAGACTTCCGCATCGACATCGTCAACGGTGACGGCCCGTATGCGCAAACGCTGCAGCTGCCGTTGAACCCGTTCACTCTCGTCGGGGCAACGACGCGGACAGGCCTCCTCACAAACCCGATGCGATCGCGCTTCGGTTATGTGGCTCGCCTCGACTATTACCCCGAAGAAGCCCTGCGCTCGATCATAGAACGAAGCGCGCGTTTGCTTGCACTCGCGATCAGTGCCGAGGCAGCGCAGGAGCTTGCTCGGCGTTCGCGTGGCACGCCTCGAATCGCCAATCGCCTGTTGCGGCGTTCGCGCGACTTCGCCGAAGTTTTGTCAGACGGGAAGGTCGATGCAGAGTCCGCACGCGAAGCGCTCGAGCGACTTGACGTCGACGCAGCGGGCCTCGACCAAATGGACCGGCGCTATCTGACGGTAATCATCGATCACTACGATGGCGGCCCCGTCGGTATCGAGACTTTGGCGGCTGCGCTGAGCGAGCCGCGCGATACGCTCGAAGACGTCTACGAGCCCTATCTCCTTCAGAAGGGGCTGCTTGCGCGCACGGCGAGGGGACGTGTAGCGACCCGGCACGCCTTTGAGCACCTAGGAAAAGAGCAACCGACCAAATCACAATCCAACTTGTTCTAAGTCGTATTTGGAACTCTGCGCCTCGGTCGAGGGGCGCTTCGCGAGCCCTATCCCCGATGAATTCGAACCGAAACGCAGCCAGCGAGGGCCTTCTTTCGTCGGCGGAGCACTGGTCGCCCGCCGATGCGGAGCTCTGGTGCCGCTGGCGCGAGTCGCTGACCGCCGAGCAGCGGTCGGACGCCTTGCTGCCGCTCCAGGCACTGCTGTCAGGGCTCGTGGCGTTTCGCGACTGGGAGAATCAAGCGCGTCCGGGACTCGGAATCGACTTTTACCAGCACCTCCACGCGGTGCGGACGGGTTACGACTGGGCCATTCGGCTCGTGGCTCGGCTGCGAAGCAACGGGGCTCCGCAGTCGGCGCTGGTTGGGGTGCCCCTCGGCGAGCCGGAGTCTTCGCTGCGCGCGCTCGAGCGTTCGCTTCGCGATGCGCTTGGGGTTGCCGAGCGTCTTTTGGAGCGTCCAGGTGTCGACGCAGGAACGTTTCAAGAAGCCTGTGACCTCTTTTTGCGCGAGCTCGGGCGCAATCCGTTCTTCCAGCCGCCCGAACCGCTGGAGTTCTCCAATACAGCGGAGCTCCTGCGACCCGAAGGCCTGACGCCTGAGCTCGAGTCCTGGGAAAGCGAGGCAACCAAGACCGCAACCATGATCGCGTTTCTCGCATTGCTCCGCGACCATCGCTTCCTCGGCATCGCCGATGGTCAGCTCCGCGAACCGGACGGGGTATTTCACTCCCACCTGGTCGCCGCCGCAGTTCGACGGGAGCTTCGGGTGCTGAGTCGATTTCTTCTGGTGCAAGGCGTGGAAACATTTGCCGACGAGCTCGAAACGAGGCTGCTCTCGGTGGAAGCGATCGCGACGAGCATTCACGCGAAATCGAGGTCGCTGCTGAACGACCCCTTGCCCGAGCCGGCTGCGCTCGGCAGTGACGACCTCGCGGCGGAGCGAATGCACCAAGGCATCGTCGAGCTTCGTGCCACCGTGCGGGACGCCGCCAAGAAGCTGCACGCGCTAGGCCGTCCAGCGCGAGCAGAGCGTGCTGAACGACAGAGCGAGCGTGTGCAGAGGAACCTGCATCAGGAGATTTGGGCGTTTCGCCTCATTTTACAGGCATTCCTCGCCAAGGCGTGGGCAAGCGACGCCCGCTCGAACGATGGCGGTGGCCTCGATTTTACTGGCGAGTTCCTCCGGCACTTCCGCTTGTTTGGGCTGCGTTTGAGCCGAGGTACCAAGTACCCGCGACGCGGTCCGCTTACGCGGGCCGTGAGCGCGCTGAACGAGCGCGACTCGATCGACGAAGCCATGATTGCCCTTGCGGCCGGCGAATGCAGGCTGTTTCTCGAGCACCTCGACGATGCGCTGGCCGATCTACCGGAGTCGGCGCTGGAGCCGTTCGACAAGACCAAGGCGGCCGCCGAGCTTCGCGCGTACCTAACCGCCGTTAAGGAGCAAAATCTCTAAACGACGATTCCGAAGGCCGCGAACACTCGTTCGATGACCCAGAATGCCGCGAGCGAGCCGATGACATAGGCGGGAATGGTTGGGCTGCTTCGCCACGTCGACGGAAGCGCCGAACAGACGGCTTTGAAGCTCAACCACGCAACGGCGACCACCCCGAGCTGTGCGACTTCGAGGCCGAGGTTGAAGCCGAGAAGCGCGAGCGGGATCTCCTCGCTGGGCAGACCCGCATCGAAAAGGACGGACGCGAATCCGAGGCCGTGAAGAAGGCCAAGCGCGCCCGGAAGCGTCCAGGGGTGCTTCCAGACCAGGCCGTGCTTTCCAGATTGAATTTCGAGGGCAAGTACGACAATCGTCAGCGCGATAGAGACTTCTACGAGCGCCGCGGGGAGCGAGATCATCCTCAGCACGCAAAGCGCGAGTGTGAGGCTGTGACCGACGGTGAATGCTGTCACCGCAGCGATCAGCCGGCGATGCCAGCCGAAAAGCACGAGAAGCCCGAGGACGAAGGTCAGGTGGTCCCATCCGGTCAGCAGGTGCCCGACGCCGAGCATCAGGTACTCGAAGAACGAGTGCGACTCGTCGACCTGCGTGACGACGGTGAGCTCCGGCGTACCGCTGTCGAGGATCGAATGATGCACATCGCCACCGAGCCGAGCGATGCGCACGACGACCGTGACGCTCGAGTCTTCGAAGCCGTCGACGCGAACGACCGCACCCAGCATGTCGGGCGGGTCGCAGCGGAGCTCCGTCGTTTCGACGATGGCGGTTTCGTCTTCCGTCCTCTGAACCGTGGCTGGGGCGAGTTGCTCGCAGGTTTCTGGGATCTGCGGTCGCAGCGATTGACCAGTGGGCCGCTTCACCGGCGCTCGCCAGCCCATCGTGACGGTGCCGTCCGCGCGGTGCTCGAATGAGAGGACGGACGGAGCGAGGGGATGGGCGCTAGCGTGCTTGGGGGCTCCGAAAGCCAGCACGGCCCCAATTGCGAGCAAAGTGAACCGCATCAGGGCGCCCTCTCGATAGTGACCTGATACACGTCACGAAGCGCAGCCATGCGTGCTTCGCGAAGCTCCTTGCGAATTTCACGGAGCCGATCGGCACGGACCTCGGCGCCGATGACATCGAGCGGGGGTACGTAGGCGGGCTCCGTGTCGATCACCTTCACGAAGTGAAGCCCGTACACCGAAGAAACGGGCCCTCGCCACGCGCCAAGCACGGCCTCTTGCACCACGCCCGCCAGCTCAGGGCCGTAGTCGTCTTTGAGCTCGGATGGCGTCGCGGATTGCTCAGGACGAAGACCCGGCAAAGGGTCACCGAGACCCGCCGGCGCCGTATCGCCGAGCTCGGCCAGTCGCTCGCGCATTTCGCGTGCATCTGCCGAGAGCGCCGCCCCACGCTTCGAACGACTTAGGAACACGTGTTGAAACCGAACCCGTTTCTCGCGCTCGAAGCGATCGCCGTGCGTGATGCGGTGCTTCTCGAGCTCTGCGCTGCCCGGCATCTGGTCATCGGGCACGAACGTAAGGGCCTCCCGCGCACGATAGAGCAACCGCGCCCGGACGACTGGATCGTGCGCCTCCATGTTCATCTCTAGGGCACGCCGAAAGAGCGCCCGGTCGTCGTCCGGCGAAACCGGTTCGATGAAGCGCATGTTGCGAATCAGGTGCGTGTAGACGATCGGGTCGGTTTGGTCCCAGTGATAGCGGCGTGCCTCGTTTAGGAGAATCGCCTCACGAATCGCTGCCTCGACGTTTGCGTCCGTGGCGTCCGCAGCAACCCGAACCGTGATCGCGGGGCCCTCGATCCGGCTCCGCTCGTAAACGGCTTTGGCACTGAAAAGCAGACCACCGATCAGAAAGAAATGGATGAGCGGCCGAAGCATCAACTGGGGGGCTGATACCAGATCGGCGAGGTCCAGGCGCGCTCTTGAATCGCAGGCTCGACCTGGCGGCAGCAGCGCTCCTCGGCTTGAGGCAGCAAGCCGGGGTCGGTGCAATCGACGTCGACACAGAAGGCCGGATTGAGTCCGACAGCCGGGTCACAGCAGTCGCAGTTGTAGTCGCTCGGGAGAAGATTCTGCTTGCGTTCCACGCAGGCGGCGTAGTCCCAGTCCGTGCAGTCATATGCGGCGGTGGAGCACTGCAAGGTCGTCCAGCGACAGCTCGGGTTTTCGAGGACTCGGGCGTAATAATAGGCGCGCTGCCCTGGATCGAAGTCGGGGTCCTGCCAGAAGCCGCAGAGATCGCCAAAACCTTCTCCCTGCAGCTCGCAGGTGTCGAGGTCGACGCTCGCGCCGTTGTTGGCGTCGCCGGCGATTTCAAAGACCTGCACCTGGTAGCTCTCTCCGTCGAGCCAGCCCTTGACGATCTGGATCCGCTGAAGCGGCGCGCTCGTCGAATCCTGCATGGCCCAAACTACGAACATCGGTGCGGACGAAGCCGGCTGCGGCTCGAGCGTGCCGCCCATGGGAACACCCGCGGCATCGGCCTGCGCATCGCGCTCGAGCGCGTTGCAGAGGTTGCTCGGGAAGTCCCAGCCGCCAAACATACGCACGGTCATCCGCGGGCCGCTCGTCCCGAAGGTTTCCTTCCGGCGCAGGGCCGAAAAGATGGCGTCCCGCGCGTTCTCTTCGGCCCAGACCGCGGTCAGGCCACCGGGGCTGAGATACTCGACGTCCGGGAAGCCCGGAGGAGGGGGCAGAAAGCGGTTGGGCTGACCGGCGCCGCCATGACCCTTGAAGTCATCTTCGGCAACGAACCCAGGGGCCGAGATGTGCGTATCGGTCGCCGCTGTGATGCCGTACTGGAAAGGGTTCGTACCGAGGCTGGCTTCGAATCGCATGCCTTCCCCGTATGCGTAGCGGAGGAACCCCTTCGGGTCGGGGGGCGTGATTCGCTCCAGATTGGTCGTGGCCAAATTCGAAAACGGAATCACTTCGAATCCGCAGAGCTCGTCCGCAGTCGCGGCGCCTGGAAGGCACTCCGAAGCTCCCTTGTGCTGATAGATCTCGATGACTGGCTCCATGGCGTTCCGGAGCTCGACGTACTCGCGCGTGAGCGGATCGCCGTTGGCCATCTTGTCCTCGAAGTACACGCCGTCCGAGAGATTGCTGTTGTGCGGTATGGTGAGCACATCGCAGGCATTGTTCGCGTCGATGCACTCGCCAACAAGACGTGCCCAAAGGCCTTCCGCATCAGGTGCGTCGAAATAGCCGTACGGAAAGTCGATCACCGTTTCGTTTTTGAACATGACGTTGCGGTGCAGATTGCGCCCGTCTGGGTTGCCGCTCCACTCGTAGCCCGGAAATGAAGTGAAACTGCAACTGTCGCTTCGGTCGTACGCCGATTCGGCGGCGCTCACGATCCCACCCCAGACGTCCGTTCCGGCTTCGAGACAATACGCATCACCGGGCCCGCAGAGCGCGGGATAGCCCGCATCCTCGGGCGCGAGATTGAGGAGTCCGTTGATCCTGACGAAGACGTCTCTGACAAACCCGGGCGCCGCACTAAACTCCTGGGCAGCCCGGTAGTCGATGCACTGCTGCGCGTCGTAACCGGGCGAGCTTGGATCGTTGCAGACCTTCAAGGTGCCGAGAAACTCCGCATGGTCGCTCAACATGACGAAGTCCAAAGGCCGATCGATCGCCGCCATCCGGGTCGGGGTTCCATCTTCGTTGTAGGGCTGGAGCGCGATGGGCTCGCCGCGCGCAAATCTGTACGCGTCGTCTGAGCTCGTGCGTGTGCCCTGCATGTTGGCATCGAACGAAAGCTCGGTGTGGACGTGCGTGTCGCCCCAGAATACCTGGCGGAGCGGGTCGAAGTCTGCACAGCGACCGAAGTCGTCGGTGGCAGAGAACCCGCTGTCCTCGCCGCAGCCGAAGGACACAACAGTGAGCGCGAGCGCCACGAGCGTTCGAAGGAAGGTGCGGGGCATCGCGCAAACCTAATGGAAGTCGCCGATATTGCAATCGACCGGCTAGATCTCGATTTCGCCCCAGAATACGAAGCGCGCGGGGCCCTGCATGAGCACGCTGTCACCAGGCGCGGCTACTGTGATCAGGAGCGTCCCGCCGGGGAGTCGAATGCTGAGCTGCTCGTCTCGCTCAGCGCGGCCGGTTTCGACTGCCGCGACCGCGGCCGCGCAAGCGCCTGTCCCGCAGGCCTGAGTCCATCCGGCACCGCGCTCGAGAACGTCCAAGCGCATGCTGTGCCCTTCATGCTCGGAAACGAAGCCGACGTTGACCCTCTCGGGGAAGTGCGGGTCGCATTGAATCGCCGGACCGAGCACAAAACGTGCGTCGCCGACCTCGTCGAAAGTCACAGCGTGCGGATTGCCCATCGACACGCCGGTCAGATGCAGGGTACGCCCGTCGATCTCGAGCGGATGATCGAGCCAGGCGGCGGCAGAGCTCAATGGAAGGTCAGATGGAACGAGCGACGGCGGCGCCATCTGCACGGCTACGGATTCAGCGTTCGTTCGGTTCACGACGACGCACGGATGAGGCCCGGCGGCCGTGGCGACCGTCACCTCGAGTGCCGCCTCGCCACGGCGACGGGCAAGGTGCAAGGCGGCACAACGAAGCCCATTGCCACACATCTCCGGGACCGAGCCATCGGAGTTGATCACTTCCATCGACGGCTCGTTCAGGTCGAGCAACAGGAGACCGTCGGCGCCGATCCCGCGATGCCGATCGCAAAGGGCGACCGCCTGCTCGGTCGTCAGCTGCACGCCCGCGAGCGCTTCCTTCTCGATGATGAGGAAGTCATTGCCGAGACCCTCGTACTTGTGGAAGGGGAGGAGCATGAACGGGGGTTGTAGAGCCCTTCGCAAGCGCCTGCAAAACGCGGCACCCACACCGACACTGGCGCTGACATTGACACCGACACTGACACTCGCGGGCTTAGCGCACCAACACGAGTTTTCGCGGCCTACCCCTCAACTGCCCGAAAACAAACATGTTTTAGGGCCCTAGCGTGTCCCCACTATGCAAAGCTGGATCGTCGGAGTTCCGTCGATCGGCGAGCGCCCCCGCAGGGGTGCAGTGAGGAATGCCGAAGTATTCCGCAGCGGAGTCCCGAGGAGGTAAGCCGCCGAACGGCGTGAATCCGGCGATTCAGCTGCAGCCCATGGAGTTGCCGCAGTTTAGGCAGCGGTAACACGCCCCATTGCGCACCGTGATGTGCCCGCACTTGTCGCACATCGGCGCGTCGCCCATCATCTCGCCGAGCTGTTGGTCGAGAGCGTTGGCCTGTGGGGACGAGTCGTCGAACCCGAACGTGA